>MDTA01113420.1_pt1 | contig 12514 bp, 1 predicted proteins | sample 811151 | NCBI WGS metagenome assembly MDTA01 (sample SAMN05326648, study PRJNA326480) | marine metagenome | isolation source: seawater | place: Indian Ocean: South | collected 2010
AGTTGAATGTCGAGATTCTGGCTCAATCCGAAGAGGTTTGGTCTGGTCAGATTGGCATGGGCTCCTTGGAACTCGGCTTCCCTTACGTTGCCCCGCTGGACCAGATTCCAGTCCTTGGCAATGAAGCAGATGCAGCGTTCCCCGGAGAATGGCATCTGTGCGGAAGCGTTGCCATCTCGGTTGATGACTTCGATGCGAACACAGGGCTTGTCGCCCTTCACCCCTTCGTACAAGCAGATACGACTGGAACGCTTACACTGGGTAGCACTGAGCATCCACCTGTACGCGACCTTGAGTTCCGAGCGATGTACACCTTCGCCGATGACCAGACGTACCGACCCACAGTTCTGTCTCAGAGCTTGTCGGGCATCGTTCGCCACAAGGTGTTGTACCCATTGCTGGCGCGCGCTCTGGAGGACTCACGGCTCTTTAGAAAGGGAGAGGTGCTCTTGATTGTGCTGACGAGGTGGGGCGTGTTGGATGACGAGAACACCATCCGATTCACTGATGAAGACAACCGAACATGCGCTGGCGTGTACCGCACGAAAGACTTGTTGCTGACGGTGGGAGACTGAGATGCCACGTAAAATCGACCCAGCTAAGATCAAGGTAGGCCACGGACTCGCAGCCTCCGACAGCGTTGAAGTCAACGCGATGATTCCTTCCGGCGCAGGCTCCGCACCCGCTGGACTGACCACGCACGTTCAAGACGACCACAACGCACACCCGGCACATGCTGTCTCGATTGACAACGTGCCAGAGATTTATGACTCCGAACATGTTGAAGGTGCGCTTGACGAACTCTCAGCGCTGGTGCCACCTCGTCCGTCACCCATCGGTCAGAACTTTGATTACCTGAGCGTGAACACCGTGCCGGACTGGGGCGTTTTGAAGCTGAACGACGCTTCTATCTCCCAGCGACATCCGCATCTGGGTCTGGATTGGGACAACGCGCGTCAGTTGGATGGGCGTGAGGTGTACCCCTATTACTGGCAGGGTGAGTTCATGGTGCATCGAGCCTCAATCGACGCACTCACTGAGTTTCCCAACAATGACCCAGTTGACCCGTTCTTCAATGTCTACGACGCCGCCTACAAGGGCGGAGGTGAGGGGCTTGCTCACGCAGGTTCCTATAGTCGAGAAGGCGATGTTTGGGAGCTTCAGTCCACTGCTGCTGTGATGCCCTCTTCTGGGCCAAGTGGAGACCTGCCTGTTGTCTTGAGCGGGGTTGTTTACCCGGCAGACCGTGGGACACTCGCACTCATTCGTGTTGCACCGGGCGGAGAACTTGATGAGATCGTCAACGGCGATGACCTGTTCAAGCGCTGCATTGCAGCCATCAACTTGGGGCAGGGGATCTTGGACAAGTGTGATGGCGACCCCGGCGGAATCTTCACGCTTGGCGCGCCCGGAGGCTCCGCCGCACCTCATTCTACAGACCCCTACGCATACCCCGGACGCGCTACTGGTCAATATGACTTGGTAGAGCTTCACAAGGGTGAAGACATCTACGCTGAGCCTCCCGTGTTTGGGCCTAACGACCCGCTGCCCTCGCCGTTTGATGATGGGGACCAAGACGGGAATCCGGGGTGGAACTACGCAGGTCAGGTTCGACTCGGCACAGACCCGAATGCAGGTGTGCCTGTCGTTGCGGGCGGAATGAAGATCCTCGGTGGCTCAACCTTTGCCCGAGGCGGTGGACACGACAGCAACTTCTTGGCGTATCGCCTGCCTTACATGGACAGCTACGATTTTGATGGCGGCCTTCGTTACACGCCTGCGAGTCAACGAAGACGCTACATGGACAAGCGCACTCCATGTGATTTCACCGACTGGAACAGCTATGGCGGCTACTCGGCGTTCCCCAAGGAGTATTTCACTTGGCAGCTTGCGCGGTATCGGCATCAGTTCACACTCACCAACGACATCATCTTGGAAGGCGATGTTCGAGAGTCAGGTTCCTACATGCTCATCCACTTCAAGAAGGAGGAGTATTTCGAGGAGCTTGTTCGCGATGGGGTGTGGCCCACAGACGACAAGATTTATTCGAGCAACAAGGCCTTCGAGAACATCGAAGACTACCGGAACATGATTGAGTCTACGGGTCACCCCGACTTTGGCGCATACCACGTCATGAAGTCCAAGGTCATCGAAGACCCCACGGGCGGTCTTCCGGTTGGGCTTTCTGAGTTCACTCTTCAATACCGACACTGGAACAGTCCGACGAGGTTGAACTGCTATTCTGGCGTGGCTTACTATGCCCCAAGCAAGCAATCGGAAGTACAGCCGACCGAATCTCTGCGTGTTTACATAGACATGCTGCTTGAGGACAACCCAGCGGATCCAAACGTCACCGGCCCGTTTCGGCACACATTCCTAACGTCCGAGTATCAGGAGCCTTTGGGTGATTTCGCACAGCAAAACTGGCTGCGAAACGACAATCCTTTGTTCTTCTCTTTGGGGCTGTTGGCAACAGAGGGTGAGTTCAAGGAGAGTGGTTTGCACGACATGTCGTGGGCTGGTTCCCCGAGTAACGACAAGGAGAACCACAACGAGTGGATCGAGGTCAGCTACCGAGACCTTGCAGAAGACAAGACTCAGATTGACCCGGCTCATCGCGGGGCGCTGCGAGGTCACATTACCTTCATGGGGAACGTCGAGAACCCGAAGTTCTCAGCGGGTGGCGTTGTTCGTGGGTGGTTCAGAAGGCCACTGACGCACCTGAGCGATTCACTCAACGGCGTCAATCCAACGCCTGCTGAGATTGAAAGCCTCGTCACCCAAGAGCTTTATCCGACAGAAATCGAGACGAAGATCCTCTACCACGGTTCCAAGAGCGAGAACTACGGTGCGCTCGCCGAGTACGGCAACTTCATGGTTGCTGCAAATATGGTTCAACCCGGACTCAAGACTGACCGCAAGCAATCAGAAGAGCGCTTCTTGGACGAGGTCTATCGATACCGCCCCGACTTCCGATTGGAAAATGGCGGACCAGCGATGACGCAGAAGAGCGAAGACCAACTTGTCGGTCCCGGATTGCCTCATGGTGCGACTGCCATTCGAGTTCCTGTCTGGTTCGGAATGGGGACGTTGACGACAGACACTGCTGTTGACTGGCGGCGCTTGGCTTACTTGAACAGTGGCTCAAACCTAAACAGTCTTGCCACTGACGAGACAACCTCATTGCAGATTGCGGGTCTGCCAGATCGAAACCCTTCCATCTTGGAAGGCCGTATCAGCCCATCGCCAGCGAATGGGATTCTGCTCTACCCGCAGCATGATTACAGCACAGGGTATGGACCCGGCACTGCCTATACGGTCACTATCGGTTTGAACCCCCAGCCTGATTACACGGGCTGCTCAGGAGACCGCGTGTACATTCGCGCGTTCGACCTGAAAAAGGGTGGTGCGTCGAAGGCTAAGTTGACCTTCCGTGGCTTGCAGTTGAGCGACATCGAACGAGACGCGGGCATGGTCGGCAACGCGAACTTGGCCATCCTCGTCAAGATTCCGGGTCTGACGACATGGATGGACATCGGTCGAAAAGATGGCAGCGGACCCTCGAAGCAAGACCCCTTCAAGGACGGTGCTGGATGTATGATTGTCGGTGTTGACACCGTGGACCATCCTGCTGATGAGGAGGGTATCGTGTCTTGCGACGTGCTTGTTCACTTTGGACCAGCAGCAAGCAGCACTGAAGGCTTTCAAGGGGAGTTCCCGATGCTGATGAAGATTGTCTACAAGGACACTCAAGGCTCGCGAGCATTGAACTTCGAGCAAGGAGGTCCAGACGGACCGTCCGAGAACCTTCGCGGATTGATTCAAATCAACGTGGAGTCCCGGTGAACGAATGGGCGGTTTGGCCTCTATTGAGCCCAAACAAGAGAAGCATGGAGAAACCACATGGCGCTGAATGACCAAGACCTGTTGAAGATGATCCGAAAGCTGCTTGCGGAAGCAGCGGACACCACTTCTCTGCGTCAGCCGTGGCAAGAGCCGCTTGGCAATAAGAATACGATTCAACCCCGAAACATCCAAGCTGTAGAAGCTGTGCGCGGATTCGTTGGAAGTTGGGCTTCAGCTTACACGTTCCTCACTGAAGAGGGGCTTGTTGAGGATAGTGCTACGGGTCAGGTTCCTACGCCAGTTTTGCCTTCTGTCTCTCGTCTTGGTCAGCCGGGGTTCCCAGAAATCGACTTCGTTCCATTTGCAGCAAAAACCAATCAGTTTGCAGCGAAGGGTCCTTCTCTCATCGGACACCCCATCAGCTTCGAGGTCCAAGGTCCCACGGCGAAGAGCGCACTGGTCAACTGGACTTGGCGGGTTCAAAACAACGGAACAGAGCTTGCTGCTCAGGGTCTCGCCAGCATCTATGGTTCTTATGGTCCCTTTGACATGTCCCGCCCGTACTTCGTCGTCATTACGGATTGTGGTGGCGAGAAGCTCAACGTCATGGGGAAGCCCCAACCCCGAACAGTCACAAGCGGTTGGAAAGAGAAGGTTGACCGGATTGGCTCAGCGCGTCACGAGATTTTTCGTATCGAGCGCATCACCGGCAACCGCATTATCCTCGCAGGCAACAAGCCGATAACAGATTACTTCGACCCGGAAGCAGATGCCGCGACTGATGAGATTCGATCCATCATGATCGTTCGGCCTTACGCAACCCGTGCGGTTGAGGTTCCCGGTTCGGACCGCAAGACGTTTGCCATTATGCAGCCAGAGTACGCCGCATCGGGCGACTTGTGGCCGCCTTTTGACAGTTGGAAAGCTGATGGCGGTACTGAATCGGAGTACATGGGCCGAGTTGCTCTGCCTTCACCACGACCGGGCGTTAGCCGAGACGGATATGTGGCGAATCAGTTCACCGGCTATCTCCTTCAGCCGGGTGAGGTGAATGCGTTCGGTGACCAGCCGGGCTCCTTCGTTGTGTCTGTCGGGAACCCCGACATGTTCGATATTGACCAAGTGGTCCGCTTCTACGATGCCTTCTCAAGCGCTACTGGTGAGACGCCAATCGCCGCGCCTCTTGAGGCAACGCTTGGCTACTTTGAGGTGACCGGGATTCGTCAGAATCAGGTGCGCCTCCAACGGAAAGAAGAAGTCAACCCAGTGACAGGCAAGGTTAGCCTGTATCGGTCGAGCGATTTCCAACTCACTGACGCAGCTATGATTGCGCTCAAGGGTGTCATCCACAAGGCGTTGGGCAGTGACTTGGCAACTGTGGCCTCTGGTGACATGGACATCCTGACGGATAGTCGTCTCACGGGATTGCTCGATCCCAGTCAGGTTGGTCGGAGTGCGAAGTTCCACTCTCAGGTGACTAACTTCCCTGGGTTCTCTCCAGCGCGCGCAGACCGAGCAGTCTTTGACACCACCCCCGGCAACGACCCCGGAAATCTCTTGGACCTTGGGTTCAGGGCTGTGCTGTTCCCGGCTGTTCCCGACCAGTTGAACAAGACTCTGGTTCCGGGTTTCAACACGCCAGTAGACAGCAATGAAGTCGTCATTGACCCCAACATCAACGAAGACCAGTGGATCCAGATCGACTACGCTGCGGGTCTTATCCACCTGTCTCACTCAATGCCTGAGACGGGCGGAGACCTCAACCCAAATGGCGATGGGTTCTATGTATCGTGCGTTGCATACTCCACTGAGGGTTCTCAACGCGGTACAGGCGTTCGTGTAACGGGCGGAGACCTCATCTCTGCTGACCTTGGACGCCCAGTTTCTCGCCAGCGTGATGTCTTCTCTGTGTCTTCTGTGTTCGATGTTATCGACACAACTCTCATCGACAATGGTGGTAACCTCGTCATCGCTCTCGAAGCCGACGAGCAAGGTCGCTCTCCCGAAATCGAGATTCCAGAGACCGGTTGGGTCACACTGCACCCGACCCTCGACGGTCGTATTATCGATAACCACAGTCCACAAGCTGGTCTCGTCACAGTCCAGTATAGGGGAGTGGTATTCAACGGCGATGCAAATGGACCGCGCGCCACCTTCCAGTTGCAGAACCTTGCAGGCCTTTCTGGTCCGACTGGCGTTGGTGGGATGAAGGTCGTCCTACGCTGCCGACCCGACATGGAATGGCGGTATGAAAGCTCGCGCGGTAGCTCGGTCCGGTCCGAGGCTATTCGATTCAAGTACGCAGACCTGACCTATAATCTCGATGGTTCTGTCACTGTGGTGCCGACTGCTGTTCAAGGCCCAGCGGAAGAGCTTCGCGCTTTCTTCCCGCTCGGTGGTGACACAGAGGTGGGACGATTCCACCTGAACCCAGAGACCAACCGGTGGACAATCAACGACCCCATCCACTACAGCGATGGTGATAAGGTTCAGCCTGCAAGCAAGAAGTCCAACGAGCTTGGTCTGGAGATTGCTCGTGGGCGCTTGTTCACCAACAACTTCACTTATCTTGAAGGGCAGTTGCATAAGAAGACCTCTTTTGCGACGAACATCTCGGCGAAGCCGGGTCGTATCATCCTCCAGCTTGACCCGAACCCGAAGAACTCTGCGCCTTACTTGAGCCCGAACGCGAACGTGGGCGTTGACATGCTCACTGCGCAGATTGAGGGTGCTCTTTACGCGACACGCGAGGTTGATGCTCAGCCCTTTACGGATGAGAGCCGAGTCGTATTCAACCTCAAGAAGTTCAAAAGCGGAGAGAACAGTGCTGCGGCACCCGGTAACCCAATCGATTGGCAGGCTGTCAGCGTCACACCTGCGGTAAGTCTGGAAGATGTCGCTGAACAGCTTCGCGTATCCTTCAATGCGCGTCCACAGTTCGCTGTGGACTCGTCTAAGAACGGATTGGGACGACTCTACTATATGGGTCGCCAGCCTTCTTTCATGCCTGCATTCCCTTTCCTCATTTCCGATAAGATCGGGTTCCCGCTGAATGTTGCAAACGACAAGCACCTTGGGCTTACGGTTCGGTCTGCTCATAACCACCCAGACCACAAGCACAGTTGGATTAGCATCAGCTTGACCCTGCCCGGCGGCGTAGTCTACAACACGGCTGCCGATTTGTGCGTCCGGCTCAATATGGCACTGTCTGAAAAGGCTACTGCTGTAACGCCGTACTACATTGGCGGTCATCTTGACAATGCGGGCTTTATGCCCAGTTCTCAGCTATCGACTAACCCCGGTCTGGCTGCTTTGAATCTCAGTGAGCGTCAGTTCATGTTCGTTGCGAACGACGACGTTCGTGGCGCGTCCCTCGGTCTTTCAGACAACATGATTGCACTCATCTGTACGGGTCAAGGTCAAGGCCAAACAGGCGACGCTTTTGTCAGCGTCGTAGTGGAAGTCAATGAAGAGAGTCCCGACGATTCTCAGTACAACTTGGCTGCGCTATTGGGTAGCCAGTTCGTGTCTTCTACAGAGCGTTTCGTTCGATGTGGGTGGTTCTGGGGTTCTAATAGTGAGGGTCCACAACAAGAGACACAGCCCGCAGATTGGGTCAACTGGAAGAAGACCTTCTCGGCTGCGGGTAACCGCGATCTCGGTGTGTCCAACTACGGTACTGAGCCCTTGGGTCGTCTTATCGGCTCCTTCAAGATTAGCGACGCAGACCTGCAAAATGATTCTACTGTATACGTCTGTGACCTTCACACGGGCTCTGCGGATGTTCTGGCGGGTCGTCAACATGCCCACGGACAACGACAGTTCCCTCTGGCTGATCCAAGGACTGGCAATCAATGGAAGTCACGCGGCTACCTTGAGCGCTCTTGGTCTCATCCCGGCGGATACACAGGAATCGATCTGACAGACGAGACCGCACAAGGCTTCGTCGGCGCGTTTGTGTCCTATGGTGTAGTAGAGCATAACGAGCATGGATACCAAGGCAGGCTCTACAACGGTGGCAATGACAAGGCTTGGGTCGCCACTATCGAATCTGTTGATGAGTCTTGGGGCCTTCCGAACTTCAGTTTCGATGACGTGGTGCGCGGCGACCTTGTTCAGATCTCCCAATACCAGAACAACGACCAGAATAAGTATAAGGGTGGGTATGACTGTCGGGTCATTGAAACCTCTGAGAGCTGGCTGACAACATCGCGTAAGCGACGGACTCTTAGTGTTCTGGTTCATCAAGTTGGCAACTACAGAAATGACCACGACGATGATTTCGGTCCTTATGCATTTGGGCAAGGCGTCGGTCTGGACCTGTCGGACAACCTTTTCATCAACCAACCGATGGATGTTGTTGTCAGTTACATTCCCAGCACGAGTGCCAGTGGCGCGGGTCTTGTTCAACATGCGATGGAGACCCTCAGGACAAGGAGCTTAGAGGATGACATCCACGGGTTTGGTACACCTCGCGAAGTAGTAAATAACTTCAACAAGTCCTTTACGGTCGTTTCGGGCGGTCGTATGTCGCTCTACTCCCCGCTGGGGTCGTCTGTACAGACAGGGATTACCTTCTTCTCCCCCTCCGCACCGGTGCCGACAAGTTCGCTGGGGCGTTTCCCTCTGGCTGCCACCTACTTGGAGTCTGGGGTCTTCTCCACTTCTGTGAAGCTGGGTGGCGGCGGAATGGATTCCGCTGGTATGTTCGATGCCTTTAGCGGAAACCCTTCGCAGGGGCAGTATGCATACCGACGCGATACTGAGGAAATCAAGGCGGGCGGCGTTGGTGGTCTGCGTATTTCTGGTGATGCTCACGTATGGGTCAAGAACTTCCGTCCGGTCTCCAGCACTGAAAACAATGCGTTCGTTCGCATCATGTCTCGGGTCTTCAATCAGGCCCACTTCAGCTACCTGCAAACAGGTGCGTCCGCCTCTTCTGAGACTGCTCCCGGCGCGGCACACATGCCAAGCGGTTGGTCTTCTGCTGAAGGCGTGGCAGTGGTCCAAGAGGCGACAGTTCACTTGGGGCTTACTCTTGCAGACCTTCGCGCCATTCGCGATGCTTCTGGCGACCCGCGATTCCCTTCTGCGGGAGAAGACCAGTTCATGACAGATGGCTCGCACGGGGCTAACGTCCTCGAAGCGAGTCAGCGTGTGGGTTCAGCCCCTCAACTTGTTTCTTCTCTGCGGGGTTGCTTTCTCAAGTTGGCTAATGGCGGAAGCGGGACCAATAGCCCCAACGAGGGCGTGTGGCGAATCGTCGGCGCGCCAATGATTCGACAGGATGCTCATGCCGCTGGTCTTGAGTACTTCGACTCGCTGTCTTCCGCTGGGCCTCTCACTTCTTGGCTCCGAGACTTCTACAATCCCTATCGACCCACGGCGACGAAGCACCACTCACACACCAGAACGCTGGGTGATAACATTGCGACGCTCGATTTTGGGCATCAGCCTCTCGCGGCTCTTGTCGCGGTCTTGGAGGTTCGGGTTGAGCGTCTTTCGACGGTCCCCGGAGAGTCTTGGACAGGCAACAACGAATCCTTCGTTCCTGAGACCAAGACTGAACAGGGTCGGGGTTGGGAATGGGCTGTCTACACCGATGAAGCCGCTACAGAGCAGTTGTGGGTGGCAGAAGTCGTGGATCCGGGTGGTCAGCCAACCGGCGCACCGCAGTCGTTCCGAGGCCTGACGCTAAACCCACAGGCCTTTGGAAAGTCTACGCTTCCATTGGTTATTCGCCCGATTGCCAAGGACCATGGGATTGCGTCGTACTACGATATGCCCACCTTCAAGGGCGGCGATAGCCACGCGCCGTATCATGGTCGCCTTCACGGCATCCATGACACGGTGGACCATCGCGGTCGGCACTACAGTCGTGCTTTCGTTTCTTTTGCTAACTTCCCACTCGTAGACGTTTCATACGCCGCGCGTCTGACGATTTTCTCGTCGCTTGGTGAGGATCTTGAGTCAGGTTCCCCTTATGGAGCGCAAGGCCAGTTCGAGGTTGATGAAGCAGGCCGCGCTACCTTCGTTGGCATGGCCCCACGTCTTGGACCCGGCATCCTCATGGATGGTGGTCTTGGGCTTGTCCAAGCAACAGCGTTCCGAGCGACACCGCGACCGATTGAAACGGAAGACCTCGGTTCGATGACCGTTTACGGCAGGGGTGCCTTCCCTATCGACAACTTCTTGTCTCCGGTAACTCAGATTGGTCAGCAACTGCCCTCGGTCTTCAACCGAGCAGAGGTTTACGACGACCTTACTGTGGCTGCACCTCACGGTCGTATCAGCATTGAGAACCCGTGGGCCGCTGAGGGTCTGGTGAAGAACTGGTATCCAGCCCTTGTTGGTTCAATGACCTACGCTGGACCCAGCGTGTTGCACCGGCTTCGGAACAACCGCTTCAAGTACTTCAATGATGATTGGAAGGGCGGGCGTACACCAGACACCATTTTCGCTAAGAGCAGTGCTGGTGTGAAGTTCAAGGCACCGGGCGGCGTTGTCTATGACCGCGCCTTCCGACCTTTGGATGCCACAGGTTCTCGTGGCGTCAATACGCTTTACCACGGCGCGCCCAAGGTTGGCGGTATCCCCGGTTTGGAGATTCCCCAGTATGGAGAAGCGCTGTTGCTGCCTCAGGGTCCGCCTACGCTAACAGGCGTCTACCCATTGCAGATTATTGGCCCTATCGCTCCGGGCATGGGAGAGACGCCGCTTGATGTGCCACTCTACGAGTTCATCAACGCAGCGGAAGACACGGCAAACAGCTTTGGTATCAACCCAAGGGTGCTTCTCTCGCTTCAAACCCCTGCTGACCCGAGTGTTGGACACGCACCCCACTTCGGTTCTCCGGGGTCTGTCATGGCAGGTTATCGCCACTCATTCTCAAGAGAGGATGCAGCTTTCTATGGCGCGAACCACCTGCGTGTTCAGATGCGCTTGCTTGATGGCATGGTGATTGAGGATGTCGAGTCTGGTACGTTCTACTCTGTCGGCGATGTTGGCCGGTGGAAGGAATGGCCCAGCATCAACGACACAGCCTTGGGCATTCCCGGTGATGGGTCTCGACCACCACAAGCTGGCAGCATGGTTGCTGTCGGTGCTTCTGGACCTGAGGACTCCGAGGTTCTCTACGACATCGGAGCGCACACAGACGTGCAGAAGCCGTTGACTGACGTGGCTAACCTTGCCAACGGAACAGGAGACAAGGTTGTAGCGGGTCAGGTTCGCCGCATGCTGGCTGGACACAACATCCGAATCACACCGAATGTTGAGTTTGTGCCTGTGCTTGGACCGCGCGGAATGAAGGGCAGCCTGCTTCCACCAATCAATCTCAGCAAGACGGGCGAGCCCGAAGTCGCATACGAGGGCGCGGATGCATTCTTCTTTGACCCCGCCTACGATTTCAAGCCTGCCTCTTCTGACTACGGTCAAGGTGATGTGGGCAAGATGCTCTACATCTGCGGTACAGACGAGTACAAGTACACAGGCTGGTGGGTCATCATCGATGTCATTCAGGCCATGGTTGACATCTACGGCGTTGGCAATGCCATGTGCGCTGTCGTGCGCAAGTACAAGGGTCGAGGCCAAGCGCCGATCTCGGGGGATGCATACACTAACCGTGGTACGTTCCCTCTGGCTGCAAGAAGCCCGCTGTTGAGGTCTGCTTCAGACGCTTTGACCAACGACCGGACCAAGTCAGGTCACTTCACTGGCAACCCCGGTGGCGTCGATAACTTGAGGTTTGCCTACCTTCATCCCATCTTTGGTGATTACGTCACGGGTATCGCCGCTGCTGATATGGCTGGTGTCATTGATGCAGTCAGTGCGGCGGCATTCTTGTCCGGCGACGACCGTGCCAACGGCAAGCAGATGCTCGTCGATTTCGGGCTTTTCCCGAACCCTGCTGCCGCACCACAGATTATCAAATGGGCCACGTTTGCGAACTCCAATTCGTTGTTCTGCTACATCGACAAGACCGCGTTCCCTGACGAGGCTCTTTACCTGCGTCTCGTCAATGACCCGCGAGTTGTCATGGAAGTGGAGTGGATTACCCGAACCGACAACAACCACGCCAGTGGCAATGGATACGACAAGGTCGGGTTCTACGACTATCTCGGCGCTAACACCTCCGCCGATAGCACTTGGGGTGACCGCAACAACTTCACCGTTCGCCGTAAAGCGAATGGGACAACCACACGCGGCACGGCAGCCGGTCTTCGTTGGGTGTTTTCAAGCCCGCTTACAGAGGAGCATACAGGTTCCTATGTTCACTTGACTCGGCCCCGCGTCTACCGCTTCGGTTCTGTGCTTTCAAGCCAGCTTGATGGCGTCGCTGTGCCAGACCTTGAGTTCCTGTGGACCTCTGGTCACCCACGCGCGCTGGACCCCCATACCAAGGGAACTGAGATTTTCCGTATCAACCGCTGTCCAACGACTACCAACATTGTCCTTGGCGGTGACTGTGAGATCTTCAAGGTTGGCAATACGCAGGACGTTCAGAAAGGTTCTACGGACGACGGTACAGAACAACCGGTGATGTACTCTCCGTTGAGCGTTTGGGGGCTTTGGCCAGATGCTGCGACCGACGATTTGCCAGACACAGGCGCGCTGAACAGTCCAGTTCGGTACGCGATTCAGCCGATTGGTCGCGAGAAGATCATCA
>MDTA01149001.1_pt1 | contig 12513 bp, 11 predicted proteins | sample 811151 | NCBI WGS metagenome assembly MDTA01 (sample SAMN05326648, study PRJNA326480) | marine metagenome | isolation source: seawater | place: Indian Ocean: South | collected 2010
CGGTTACCATCGGAATAGATAGTTTTCTTTTATTAAATTTTGCACGATAAGCTCAGACCGCCTTTTGGACTCTGCCTAAATTCAAAAAGGCTATACTCTATAACTATGAGCCCAATGCTACTGCAATCTATAAGGACTTCAGTCTAGCGCCTTCGAAGCAATCTCATACACATCAGGAGACAAGTCTTGTTTTTCCAAAATCTGGCAGAGTTGATCCCGCATTGCCAATTGCCGTTGATCGTCAAAACGACGCCATTGCCCCAACGGCGCCAGCAATCGTGCCGCTACCTGAGGGTTTATTTCGTCGAGAATCATCACCTGGTTTGCCAAAAAGGCATACCCGGCGCCATCCTCTGAATGAAACCGAAATTGATTACTAGCACAAAAGCCACCAATAAGCGCTCTCACCTTGTTTGGATTTCGAATAGAAAAAACCGGGTGTTCAAGCAATTTTTTCACGTTCGCAAGTGTGCCAGTTAGAGACGACATAGCCTGCAAACTTAGCCATTTGTCCAAAACCAGGCTGTCGTTCCGCCAACGTTCATAAAACTCACCCAGTGCAATTTCCCGCTCCGGACAGTCGATATGGATAAGACATCCAAGTGCGGCAATAGAATCCGTCATATTGTCCGCCTTCTCAAATTGCTCGACGCATAAGGCCCTTGATGAGGGGTCGTCTAGCGTCACTAAGTAGGAAAGGGCACCATTTTTGAGTTTCCTTTGTGCAGCATCCATTGAATTTGGGCGATAAGGCCGATTGAACTTATTTTCATGGTAGAGCCGGAGAAGGTTATCACTCAAACTTTGCGCAATATCTTGGCGAAGACTTTTGCAGGCCTGGTGTATTGCCGCAACATCAACTTTTTTCATCTGATTGCCGAGATATTCTTCGCTCGGCAATAACATCGCTTCCGCCTTAAATGAATTGCCCAGCGAAGCATCGCTCAACATTCCACCCAGTGCAAAAACGAATTCAGCCGAAGACGGCCGCGGTTCACCCTTTTGCGATGCGGCAATTGATTTAAGCAGATAGTCGGTCGCATATTGTTGACCTGCCTCCCATAGATTGAAAGGGTCTTTGTCATGCGCCAATAGAAACGCACGGTCGCTATCGCTGAGTGATGCCGAGAGTGTAACTGGCGCCGAAAAATCCCGCAGGGCCGAAACCACCGGGTTACTTTTGACACAAACGAATTCGATTATCTCCGTCGGCGCTAATAGATTAATTGTCCGCTGCAGTGGAGCGTCAGCCGGATTTTCACCGTCAAAGCATAGAGGTATTTCGGCACCCGTTTCGTCCAGCAGACCAAGGCGAATAGGAATATGTAGGGGCCCTTTCTTATCCTGGCCTGGGGTCGGCGCGTTTGCTTGCCTGAACGTTAACTGACAAAGACAGGAAGCCTCATCATAATGCTTTTCAATAGATACGGAAGGAGTGCCTGCCTGGCGATACCACTCCATGAAATGCGTGAGATCAGTCCCACTTTCCACTTCAATTGCACTAACAAAATCCTCCACCGTCGCCGCCAGGCCATCATTATCAGAGAGGTATCGCCGCACACCTTTCTCAAATGCTTCTTTTCCGACGATAGTTTGCATCATTCGGACTAATTCCGCGCCCTTCTCGTAGACCGTCGCCGTATAAAAATTGTTGATTTCGATATAGGAAGCCGGCCGCACCGGATGCGCAAGCGGACCGGCATCTTCTGGAAACTGCCGCGCGCGCAATGTCCGCACGTCCTGTATACGCTTTACCGCCCCAGAGCGGACATCTGCTGAGAATTCCTGGTCGCGGAAGACCGTTAATCCCTCTTTGAGACTAAGCTGGAACCAATCCCGCAATGTGACGCGATTGCCGGTCCAATTGTGAAAATATTCGTGCGCAACAATCGCTTCTATAAATCCATAGTCACTATCAGTCGCCGTTTCCGGATCGGCCAAGACGTATTTGTCGTTAAATACGTTCAGGCCCTTGTTCTCCATTGCGCCCATGTTGAAATCGCTCACGGCGACGATCATGTAAATATCTAGATCGTATTCCAGTCCAAAACGTTCCTCATCCCAACGCATTGCTTTCTTCAATGAGGCCATCGCGTGGGCGCAGCTGTTTTCTTTTCCATGCTCAACATAAATCCGCAACGCGACGTCTCGTCCCGATGACGTTTCATAGCGGTCTTCCGCAACAGCAAGGTCACCCGCGACTAGTGCAAATAGATATGATGGTTTCGGATACGGGTCATACCATTTGACCCAATGCCGGTTTTCATCACCTTTGCCTTCATCGACCATATTCCCATTAGAGAGCAGCACCGGATATTTATCTTTGTCCGCTTCGATGCGCACCGTGAAGACAGCCATTACGTCGGGACGGTCCAAATAGTATGTAACCCTCCGGAAACCCTCTGCTTCACACTGGGTGCAGAAATTACCACTGGATTTATACAGACCCTCTAATTTGGTATTGTTTTGCGGCTGAATGCATACCTCGACCCGCAAAACAAATTGGCTTGGGGTTTCCCAAATGGTCAACGCATTCGATGACACCTCGTAAGATGACGGCGCCAACTCATTGCCATCAACGGAGACGGAAAGAAGTGTCAGATCCTCTCCATTGAGGACCAGCGGTCCAGGATTATTCCGGCGCATCGCAAGTTCAGATCTAACAATTGTATTCTCCTCACGAAGATCAAATGCCAATTCGACACGGTCCACCGAGTAATCCGGCACTTTATAATCCGAGAGGTTAACCGCCTGCAGAGCGTCATTCACGCAAGTATCTCCCTTGGCTTAAGGAATTGTGTATGCGCTCTCCGGGCTGGGCTTCCCGTCCGCTGTTACCCGGCCGGTCTCCGCCATATGCAGCAGGTGTGCAAAGACCGAGCGGCCAGCCGCTCGGTGCAAACGTTTATCAACATCCGCATACATAACTTCGACCATCGCCGGGATCGTATTCCGGCCGTCACGAATGCACTCTAAAATCGCATCTTCCCGACCGCTTCGGTGCGTAATGAAAGCTTCGACATGTGCTTTCGGCCCGGTGATAGCGGGTCCATGCGTCGGCCAATAAATCTCTTCCTCGCGCGTCAGTATTTTACGCAGGGAACTCATATAATCTGACATATTGCCGTCTGGTGGAGAAATCACAGAAGTCGACCACCCCATTACATGATCTCCGGTGAAGATGGCATTTTCTTCTCGTAATGCGAAGCAAATATGATTGGACGTGTGGCCCGGAGTGTGGATTGCCTCGAAAGTCCAGCCTTTCCCCTCGATTACATCTCCATCCTTGATAACATGATCCGGCACAAATTCGTAATCACCGCCTTCTTCAACTTTCGGGCCACCACGATCACCACCATGGGGACCGTACCCATAAGTGGGTGCACCGGTTAATTTCTTAAACGGGGCAGCGGCCGGCGAATGATCACGGTGCGTATGCGTAATCAAAATATGTGTGACGGTCTCTCCCTGAACCGCTCGCTCAAGCGCAGCGATATGATCATCGTCCAGTGGCCCAGGATCAATCACCGCAACCTCGCCTTGCCCGATGATATAGGTACCTGTTCCGTGAAAGGTGAACCCACCAGGATTATTACAAATCACCCGCCGAATTAACGGGCTTACCTGATCGACGACGCCGTATTCAAACTCGACGTCCCTCACAAATGGGATGGACATATCGCCTCTCTCGATAATTTAAACTTCTTGAAGAGATTCTTGGAGGCCGCGGGCCGCCGCGTCAAGCATTTGAAACTTCAAACTTATGAGTTGATTAAAAACCAACACTTGTCAGTCAAGCTTGTCGCGTCAATTAGACTTATCATCGCTCGATTACAAGGCTTGCACACAAATGCGCCAAATGACATTCGTTGCTTTTCTTCAGGCCCAAAACTGCACGAATCTAGCCAGTTCATGGCGGCATCCAGATTCGCGGAACGACACATGGTCACCTGCCTATTACCGACATCTCGCGCGCGTTCTTGAGGAAGGCAAGTTTCATTTGGGTTTCTTCGATGACCGCTTATCAATGCCCGACATGTACGGCCGGGACCATGCGCATACTGTGGAGCACGGTATCCGTTGCGTGAAGATGGATCCCATCACAACATTGATGGTTATGGGGATGGCGAGCAGTCGGCTTGGCCTTGGCGCAACTTATTCGACCACCTATTACGAGCCATTTCACGTGGCGCGGGTCTTCGCCACCCTTGACCTTATGTCGGAAGGTCGGGCGGCCTGGAATGTCGTGACATCCTTAAACGACGGCGAAGCTCAGAACATGGGCCGAGATCAGGTCATTGAACACGACCTGCGCTACGACCGGGCAGACGAATTCATGGAGGTCGTGTTAGGCCACTGGGATGCATGGGAAGACGATGCGATTGTCCAGGACAAATCTACTGGGCGCTTCGCCGACCCAGCGAAGGTCCACCGCCTTGACCATAATGGCAAATTCTTCAAATCGCGTGGGCCGTTCACAGTACCGCGTTCGCAGCAAGGTCATCCGATGATCATTCAAGCGGGACAAAGTGGTCGTGGGAAGCGCTTCGGTTCGCGTTGGGGCGACCTTATCTTTCTGAATTACCCGGATATCGAGACCGGTAAAAAGGAATACAAGGCGTTCAAGGAGGACGTAGCCAAGTACGGGCGCGACCCAGAACATGTAAAAATTACACCCGCAATATACACCTGCATCGCGGCAACTAAGTCAGAAGCCGAGGATAAATACGCCCTAATAGACAAACTACCAACAGAAGGGGACGCACTTTCACTCCTCTCAGAAGTACTCAACTTCGACTTCGCAACCAAAGCGATGGACGAGCCCTTCACACAAGACGAGCTTGACGGAATTCAAGGCCTACAAGCAATTCGCGACCGGGTCGTTCAGTTAAGCGGCAAACCTCATCCAACAGTGCGCGATTTCATCACTTTCAGTCAGCGGGGACGGCCGCGCGACCCCATCGTTGGTGGCCCAAAGGAAGTCGCGGATAAACTCGAGGAATGGTTCGAGGAACGCGCCTGCGACGGATTTGTTTTTGCGGGGAGCTATGTACCAGGGTCCTATGAGGACGTGGTGAACCACGTCGTCCCAGAATTGCAGCGACGCGGTCTTTATCATAAAGACTACGCAGGATCGACACTCCGCGAGAATATCGGCGTGCCAGTCCCACCAGTTGGCGATTGGCGAAAACTGACCTAACACCTTTCCCTTTTCAGCTAGGCATTATCGTTGTCTCGTACTAAACACGGCCGCCCAAAGTTTCAACGTATCCCACGGGGAATATTGATAGGAACGTTCCGTTGTCCGAGCCTGATCCGCACGGTACATTTAGGCCTCTTAGAGACAAGGAGCACCACGTATGTTCACGACCCGCCCAGAACTACTCGGCACCTTTGGCATGGTGTCTTCAACGCATTGGCTAGCCTCCGCGGCTGCAATGGCGATGCTGGAGAAAGGCGGCAATGCATTCGATGCGGCGGTCGCTGGTGGCATGATGTTGCAAGTATGCGAACCACATCTCAATGGCCCCGGCGGGGATATGCCAGCGATCATCCACAGTGCCAAATCCGGCGAAACAAAAATCATTTGTGGCCAAGGCACTGCGCCGGCGGCCGCAACAATTGATCATTATAAAAGTGAAAACCTTAGTCTAATTCCCGGCACGGGCCTTCTCGCGACTGTTGTGCCGGGCGCCTTCGACGGCTGGATGCTGATGCTTCGCGACTACGGCACCAAAACCGTCGAAGAGGTCTTCGAAATCGCACTTGGTTATGCTGAAAACGGCGTACCAGTAGTCTCGCGTTGGACCGAAACAGTTGCAACAGTGGCTGAGTTATTTCGCGATGAATGGAGCACTTCAGCAGACCAATGGCTCGTAGGCGGCAAGGCCCCGAAACCAGGCAGCATTTACGCGAACAAACCGCTCGCCCGAACCTGGAAACGGTTGCTAGACGAAGCGAAAGCCGCAGGCGGCGACCGCATTGCCCAGATCGACGCCATACGCCATGCCTGGCATCAAGGTTTTGTTGCAGAGGAAATTGACAAGTTCTGCCGGTTAACCGAGGTACTCGACGTTTCCGGTGAGCGCCACAAAGCGGTGCTGACAGGTGACGATATGGCCCGCTGGCGGGCCAGCTATGACGCGCCCGCCACTTACGACTTCAATGGGTACACCGTGGCGAAGCCAGGCGCGTGGTCGCAGGGTCCGGCGCATCTGCAGGCTCTCGCCCTACTGAAAGGCTTTGACTTGGCATCGATGGACCCGACAGGTCCAGAATTCGTCCACACGGTGACTGAGGCAATTAAACTCGCCTTCGCCGACCGGGATGCCTTTTACGGTGATCCAGATTTCGTGAAAGTTCCCCTCGAACAGCTCTTGTCTGATGCCTACAACGATGAGCGCCGCAAACTGATCGGCGATAGCGCATCGATGGAACTCCGTCATGGAAGCGTTGACGGCTTTGGTTGCGAAGTTGACTACGCGGCTGCTGTTGGACGGGCCGAAGGTCAAGGCGTGCCAGAGGGCGGCAAAGCTGCTGCTGGCTCGGGTGAACCGACGGTCGGTACTCTTGGCCAGGTCTCGGGTGATACGTGCCACATCGACGTCGTTGACAAGTACGGCAATATGGTCGCCTGCATGCCGTCCGGGGGTTGGCTGCAATCATCACCAACCATACCGGCCCTCGGGTTCCAACTGAATTCGCGGGCTCAAATGTTCTGGCTCGACGAAGGGCAGCCGATGAGCCTTGAACCAGGAAAACGGCCACGCACAACACTGTCGCCGTCGATGGCGCTGCGCGACGGCAAACCAGCGATCGCCTTCGGGACCCCTGGTGGCGATCAACAAGACCAATGGCAGACCATCTTTTTCCTTCGCCATGCGGTCTACGGGCGAAACCTGCAAGAAGCGATTGATACACCGTCCTTCCACTCAGAACACTTCGTCAGTTCGTTTTACCCGCGAGGGGCAAAGCCCGGACGCCTCGTCGTCGAAGGCAGAACGCCTAAGGAGACGGTCCACAATCTTCGCGAGCGGGGCCACAAGGTCGAGGTCGGCGATCTCTGGTCAGAGGGACGTCTCTGCGCGGTCGGCAAAGATGGTAAAATGTTGAAAGCGGGCTCCAATGCCCGCGGCATGCAAGGCTACGCCGCGGGACGTTGAATATGAACAATATCGTATACAAGAACTTCGACGCCTCGTCCCTCGACGCGGCCTATGACAACCGCCGCCATGTGCCGAAATGCGAGGAGATGTTCTTAGATTGGGATAAACGGAGCCGTGATTACCGCAAACAGTCTAATAACCGCCTCGACGTCGCCTATGGTGACAGCAAGCTCGAAGCAATGGACATCTTCTTGCCAGACAATCCAAGCGGCGCCATCCATGCTTTCATTCACGGTGGCTATTGGCGTTCGCTCGACAAGGCAGACTTCAGTTACCTCTGCAAACCGCTGGTTGAAGAAGGTCATATAACCGCGTCGGTCAATTACGGCCTCTGCCCAGCAGTAAGCGTCGAGACAATTGTCAAACAAACGCAGGCTGCGGTCGCTTGGTTATACCGTAATGGGGCTGAGCTCGGCGGCGACCCGACGAAAATCCACATCTCCGGCCATTCCGCAGGCGGTCACCTCGCAGCCATGTTACTGGCAACCGATTGGCCTTCCTATGCCGAGGATTTGCCGGCCACGCTCATTAAGAGTGTCACGGCGATCAGCGGGGTCTTCAATCTTGAACCAATCCCGCACCTACCGACAAACGAAGATATCCAACTTGACGCCGATATGGCCCGTCGCCTGAGCCCCCACTTCCTGAAACCCACACACGACGCCCCGCTCAGCGTCATTGTCGGCGGCAGCGAACTCCCCGAGTTCGTGCGCCAGTCCAGGGATTTTGCAGACACTTGGGACACGCATTTGAGCAACATTGGCTACCTAGAGCTATGCGGCCTCAATCACTTCACTATCGTCGATACGATGGACCGCGCTGACGATCCAATAACAACGCGAATTCTAGCGCATATGGAATAGGGACCTATTTGCGTCCTCCGGCGATTTTCTCAGCCTCGGGCAAAGTTCTGAGCCGGCCCATCGCAATAACCCCAAGGAAGGGCCCGATCGCGAGGAAAACGAAAGCGTGTTCCCATCCGACCCACTCAACGATGGGCGGAACCAGATGAATCGTTATTAAGGTTAAAAGGAAGCCCGTACCGGTCTGAACCGTCAACATCGTGCCTACCAAGATCTCGTCAGAAAGCTCAGCGATACTGGCAGAGAACTGCGCGGATCAATCCGATCAGCGAGCACAAAGACGGCGCTAACAATGGTGCCTATTACGAAACCAACCTGCACGGCGCTGCTAAACATCGACACAATAATTGGGTCCAAACTTTCTTGTACGCGAAGCGCCGGCACAACGGCGGAAGCCGAAAACCAAAGGCCCAGCGACGAAACCATCGCCAATGTTGCTATCGCAATCGATGGCAGCCTCCCTAACCCCATGCCAATTCGCACCTCCGACCTAACTTGCTTTTTGAAGACTTATCCTGTCGGGAATTCCCGACGCCCACAAGCGGCGCACGATCTAACCCTGATGAATACAGCGAAAAGAAAGTCATCGACTTCTAATCCCCGCTATCAAATAGACAAAGAAGTTTGGAGTGTTTTTAGTTATCTCCCTTCTTTCTTGCGGGGGAAGGTCGGGATAGAAGAGACGAATAGCGAATATTCATGACCCTTGAACCATATGAAATCTATGCATTGAAGTACGCATGCCGCGATGCTAGCCGGAATGATCATTTAATCTTCAAGGACCCGCACGACGATCCCGCTATGCCGATGGATTACTTCGTTTGGGCCATTGTCGGAAAAAAAAATACATATGTCTTAGATTCAGGCTTCGACCGTGCTGAAGGTGAACGCCGAGGCCGCACATTCCTGAGACATCCAGCCGATGGCTTGCGATTGATTGGTATTGAATCAGAAAATATAGAAAACTTAATCATCAGCCATCTACACTACGACCATATCGGCACTTGGGACGATTTCCCGATGGCTAAGCTCTACCTACAAGAGGCGGAGCTGCACTATGCCGTTGGCCGTCAGATGCGCCACAAAACGCTGCGCCACTCCTTCACCTTCTCACATATCGAAGGCGTCATCCGTGCACTCTATGACGACCGGCTATATTTCCCCGGCCCCTCAGAAGAAATCGCGCCTGGCCTTTCCCTACATCACGTTGGCGGGCATACGGTCGGCCTACAGGTCGTCCGGGTCTGGACGCGGCGCGGCTGGATGGTGATGGCAGTCGACGCCAGCCACTACTACATGAACTTCGAAGAAGTTCAGCCATACCGCACAGTTAATCACGTAGGTGAAATGTTGACAGCGTACGGGACGATGGCAAAGCTCGCTGCTTCGCCTAAGCATATTATTCCGGGACATGACCCCTTGGTGATGCAACGCTATCCTGCTGCCTCGAGGGAGACGGAGGGCATTGTGGTCCGTCTCGACGCGGATCCGCTTTACTAGGAGAGAGGAGATCGACATGACCGATATGCCCGAATATGAGGTTTACGCCGTCAAATACGGCGACCATCAACGGAGGCGGCAAGAAAATTTTTTATTCAAGGATCCGCATGACGAAGCGTCCAGCATCGATTTCTTCATTTGGGTGATCCAGGGCGGCGGTAAAACCTATGTGGTTGATGTCGGCTTTGAGCAAAAGGAAGCGGAGACCCGCGGCCGTTCACTACACCGACTGCCATCCGAAGGTGTCCGCATGCTCGGCGGAGACCCAAACAAGATAGAAGACGTCATTATAAGTCATATGCACTACGACCATGCGGGCGATCTGGACAGCTTCCCCAATGCCCGCTTCTACCTGCAGGACCGCGAGATGGCCTATTGCACAGGCCGATGCATGACCCACGCGCCCTTGCGACATCCTTATGCGGTCGACTATGTAGTTAATATGGTGCGCCTCGTTTATGACGACCGCGTCCAATATGTCGACGGCGAGATGCAGATAGCGCCTGGTCTTTCTGTTCATCATATCGGGGGTCACACCGACGGTGTTCAATCCGTCCGTGTTTGGACTAAGAAAGGATGGCTCGTGCTCGCATCAGACGCCAATCATTTCTACGATAACATGGCGATCCCGAACCCATTCCCCATCGTCTACAACGTTGGAGATATGCTGGATGGTTACGAAAAACTGCGGGCGCTCGCTGACGGCAACGAGGACAAGGTCATCCCAGGCCACGATCCGCAGGTTTTAGGCCTGTTCCCTGCCGCCTCAAAGGAACTCGAAGGTATCGCCGTGGCGCTCCACGAGGAGCCAATTGGAGATATGGACAAGGTCTGGCGACGCACAAAATGAGGCCCATTCTATCCCCTACTAACTTTCCTTACTTAGCGTGAGTGTTAGTCAATTTCAGAGCCTTCTACTTCCCTTACTTCCCTCCCCCCCTTGGGATGGATTTAAGGTGGGAGGTTGGAGCACATAGCAATGACAATCCCGACTTACGAAGTTTATGCGATCAAATACGCCGAGCGGGCGACGTCGAGCCACGGCACTTTCATATACAAGGATGCCCACGATGCGCCGATGGATATGGACTATTTCATCTGGTCTATCAGCGGCGGCGGCAAAACCTATGTCGTCGACCTAGGGTTCGACCGGCGCTACGAACGCGGTAGCCGTCATCTGTTGCGCACGCCCGCAGAGGGGCTCGATCTACTCGGTGTGAACCCGGCTGAGGTTGAAGAGGTTATCGTTACCCATATGCATTACGACCACGCGGGCAGCATGCCAGACTTCCCAAAGGCGAGGTTTCATATTCAAGATGAGGAGATGGCGTTCGCTACCGGCCGACACCTGAGACACAAAGCCTTCCGCTTCGGTAATTTTGTCGAGTATACCGTGGATTTCGTGCGGGCGGTGTACGATGACCGGGTCATCTTCACCGACGGCGAAGGCGAGATCGCCCCTGGCATAACTGTGCACCGCGTCGGCGGTCACACCCATGGTATGCAGATCGTTCGCGTTTGGACACGAGACGGCTGGCTGGTACTAGCATCCGACGCCGTGCATATGTACGCCAATTTGGAAAAACAAAATCCCTACCCGGCCGCTTACAACGTTTTCGACATGCTAGAGGGCGCTAAGACAGCAGTGAAGCTCGCCAACGGCAATGCAGCAAAAGTTATTCCCGGTCACGACCCCATGAAACGCGAGCGATTTAGCGCTCCCACAAGTAAACTCGACGGTATTGTTTTGAGATTGGATTAATAATGCCTACCATTGATCACAACGGCCTAACCATTAGTTATGGAGCGGCAGGAGCGGGACCTGTATTAGTGCTGCTGCATGCGGCCGGGAGTACGGGGGCGCAATGGCGAGGTGTTCTGGGCGAGCTAGGGGAACGCTACCACACATTGACGCCTGACCTTTGGGGGCACGGACGGACATCGTTCTGGCCCGATCCAGAAACCTTACTGCATGACGACCAAGCAAATTTAGTTAAGCACATTTTGGACAAAATCGGAACAAAGAAATTTGACCTGGTTGGCCATTCCTATGGGGGCGGCACTGCCATTCGGTTCGTTCTCGAAAATCCAGAGATGGTAAGATCTCTAGTGCTGATTGAACCGATGGTTGCATGTTTTCTTCAGGAGCTTAGTGAGACCGAAGCACTCAATGAGTTAGAGGGTATTCAGAACGACTTCAGGCAACGCTTGGAAGAAGAAGGCCCGGAGGCTGCCTGGAAAGGTTTCCTTGATTTTCGCAACGAGCCTGGCACCTGGGACGGCTACGAAGAAAAAACTAGGCAGAACTTCCTTCGGCGGACGCCCGCGCAATTGGCAAATTTCAGTGCGAATGCCAATAACCGCACGACAGTCTCGGAGATGGATTTGATAGAACAACCAACCCTCGTGATCCGCGGCGTTAATACGTCGCTCTACGATATCCGCATGTCGGAAATAGTCGCTAACAAAATTCCAGACGCGAGGTTCCTTATCATCGAAGATGCGGGACATATGTCTCCACTCACCCATCCGGTGCGCATCACACAGGAAATCCTCGATCACATTGAAAACGTAAAAGTCAAAGCCCAAGGACTTTAGCAGCCTCCTCGCTACGGCCTAGTTCTGAAAGGACCGTTGCATTAGTCATTCGACCCTGTGGAAAATTGATTTCGGACTTGGACCCTTTTCGAATACTTTACTGGCCTTAGCCATAAAGGACGCCCCTGTGACTTAATCGCCCCGGAGTTGCAGAATTCCACCGTAATCCCAGAACGGATTCGCAACCTCTGTACTTTCCGAACCCAATGGATGTTCCAGTATAATAAGGCCACGGCTATTAAGAACTACCGCTTCTCGAGTGCGGCGGTTACCCCAGTACAGACGGGCCCAGTCTAACCAAGCTATAAGCGACACACGGGTGCATACGTCCAAGAACTACTTCGCGATAACGGAGTGCTTGGCGATAGCGGTCATCAATGCCCGAG
>MDTA01050714.1_pt1 | contig 12511 bp, 9 predicted proteins | sample 811151 | NCBI WGS metagenome assembly MDTA01 (sample SAMN05326648, study PRJNA326480) | marine metagenome | isolation source: seawater | place: Indian Ocean: South | collected 2010
CGGTAATATCAGACATTGCAGATGAAAATTCAGAAATCTTAGTTGCATTATCAGTATTAGAAGATAAAAATAAATTTATATTACCAAAATAACAAGATCGAGGTTCAAATGCGTTATTTAAAAAAAATTTTATTTCTAGTAATTTCTATTTTCATTTTTAGTCAGGTTTCAGCTCATGGCCCCTCAAGACAAAAAGTATCAGAGAGCATTTCTATAAATGCTGATCCAGAAGTAGTATGGAAAATTGTGAGTAATTTCAAGAAATTTAATTGGAATTCCAATATAAAGGATACTTTAGCTTCAAACAATAATATTGGCAGTGAAAGATTAATCAAATTTAAGAGTGGAGAAAAAATTAAACAAAAACTTGAAAAAATTGATGAAAATAAAATGTTTGTTGGTTGGAGAATTATTGAAACAGACAATAAAATCCTTCCTGTTAATAGTTATGCAGCAAAAATCTTTGTAAAAAAAAAAGAAGATGGATCCTCAAATGTTAATTATAAAGCTGGATTTTATAGAGGTTTTATGGGAAATGATCCACCGTCAGAACTAAATGATGAAAATTCCAAGAAAAAAGTACAGCAATTTATCATAGATTCTCTCAAAGGTTTAAAAGAAATTGCTGAGAAAGACTAACTTCCTTATTATTTTTCTAGCTGTATTGTTTTTATTTTTTTTTTTTTTAAAAAAAAAAGAAAATGCCAAAGCATATATAACCAATCAAGAATCTAACAAACTAGATATAATTGATTTAAATATAAAAAAAAAGGTTGGTGAAATCGATCTTGGGAAAAATCCTGCTGGAATCTTTATAGATAAGCAAAAAATGGTTATTTTTGTATCTAACCCTGGTAGTAATAATATTTCGAAAATAAATATTAATGACCAATTTCATGAATTTATTCCTGGAGGAAAAAGTCCGATGAGCTTATATTTTTCAAAAAGCAATGATTCACTTCTTGTAACTAATTGGTATGACAATGAAATATCAATAATTGATACTAATCTAAAAAAAGTCATAAAAACAATACCTGTTGGCAAATCACCCGCTGGAATCTATGTAGATGAAAAACAAAAAATAGCATTCGTTGCAAATAGAGACGATAATAGTGTTTCTATAATAGACTTAATTGAATTTAATGTGATTAAAACAGTAAAGGTTCAAAAAGCTCCTTATGGTATATTTTCAGACGAATCTATTGATGAAATATTTGTAACCAATGTTCAATCAAGTTCAATATCACTTTTAAGTAAAAAATCACGAGAAGTCTTAGATCATATTTTGGTTGGAAAATGGCCCTATCAAGTTGCCTATGAAAGAAAAAAAAAAATTTTATATGTGTCAAATCAAAGAGATAACAGTATTTCTGTTATAGATCTCAAAAAAAGAAAAAAAATTAGAACCTTAGACAACATTTGTGAGTACCCAGAAGGTATCGATATAAGCTATGATGAAAATTTAATAATTGTTGCTTGTTGGTTTGATGATAATATTATTTTATTAGATTTAAATAGTAATGAATTAATTCAAGAAATTGGAGTTTCCGGTGGGCCAAGATCTTTTGGTAAATTTATTTTAGAATGATATGCTGAAAAAGATTGAAGTTAATGATTTTGAGCAAATGGCTAATGCTATTAGAGCATTAACTATTGATGCAGTTGAGAAAGCAGAATCAGGTCATCCTGGAATGCCTTTGGGAATGGCAGATGTAGCCAGTGTTCTTTTTTCAAAGTTCATTAAATTTGATCCAAGTGACCCTAATTGGATTGATAGAGATAGATTTGTTTTGTCTGCAGGTCATGGCTCCATGTTACTTTATGCTATTTCTTATTTAGTGGGATACAAAGACTGCACTATAAATCAAATAAAAAAATTTAGACAACTTGGAAGTAAAACTGCTGGTCATCCAGAATATGGATTACTTAAAAGCATTGAAACGACAACAGGTCCATTAGGACAAGGCCTTGCAAATGCTGTTGGGATGGCAATTGCCGAAAAAATTCTTAATGCAAAATACGGAAACATCATTAATCACAAGACATGGGTTGTAGTAGGAGATGGATGTTTAATGGAAGGAATTTCTCAGGAAGCAATTTCAATTGCTGGTCATTTAAAGTTAAATAAACTGGTGGCGCTTTATGATGACAATGAAATTTCAATTGATGGCCCAACAAATTTAACCTGTTCAGATGATCAGAAACAAAGATTTGAAGCAAGTAATTGGAATACAATTAATGTTGATGGACATAATTATCAAAGTATAGAAAAAGGTATTTTACAATCTCTGAAATCAAATAAACCAACATTAATTATTTGCAAAACAAAAATAGGTTTTGGATCACCAAATAAATCTGGTAAAGAATCCTCACATGGATCACCTTTAGGTGAAGAAGAATCTAAATTAACAAAAGAAAAATTAAATTGGAAATCTAAGAAATTTGAAATACCAACTTTAATAAAAAAAAAATGGGAGAAAATAGGAGTTAAAGGGAAAGTAGTCAGAGAAAATTGGCAAAAAAAGTATTCGAAAAGTACTAATTATAAAAATCTAGTAAATCAATTCAAAGAAAAAAGTTTTAAAAGAACAAAATCAACATCTGATTATCTTGATAAAATTGTTAGAACAAATAATATGGAAGCAACAAGAAAATCTTCACAAAAAACAATTGAATATTTATCCAATTCTATAAAAAACTTTTTGGGGGGATCGGCAGATCTAACAGGTTCCAATCTAACTAAAACTAAATTTTCAAAATCAAATTCAAAAATCTTTAATTATATCCACTACGGCGTGAGGGAACATCTTATGGCTGCAGCCATGAATGGAATAGCAGTTCATGGTGGTTTCATCCCATATGGTGGAACATTTCTAGTATTTTCAGATTATTGCAAAAATTCAATAAGGCTTTCTGCAATGATGAAAAAAAGGGTGATTTATGTATTAACTCACGATTCAATTGGCTTAGGTGAAGATGGACCAACCCATCAACCAATAGAGCACTTAGCAGGTTTAAGAGCAATTCCAAATCTTTTTGTACTAAGACCATGTGATGCAGTAGAAACTTTTGAAGCTTGGGAAATAGCAATCAATAGTAAAAAAACACCATCAGCCATTATTCTATCTAGACAGAATCTTCCATTATTAAGAAAAAAAGTAACAAATAACCTTTCATCTAAAGGTGGGTATTTTATTAATAATCATAAAAATTCAAAAATTACATTCATAGCTAGTGGATCTGAAGTTTCTGTTGCTTCAAAAGTTCAAAAGATTCTCTCAAAAGATAAAATTCATTCAAATTTGGTTTCAATGCCATCAATAGAATTATTTAATCAGCAAAACAAAAATTATATTAATAAAACTCTTGGAGAAAAACCAAGAATTATAATTGAAGCAGCATCAAGTTTAAGTTGGTATAAATTTTTAAGAAAAAATGATATAATTTTCTCAATTAATAGTTTTGGGGAATCAGGGAAAGGTAATGATTTATTCAAATTTTTTGGGTTTGATCCAAATCAAATAAGTCAAAAAATTAAAAGGAAATACTTTAAATGATTACATTGAAAAAAAAATTTTCTGACCTCAACAATTTTATTTTTAAGAAAAGAGTTATTGTAAGAGTTGATTTAAATCTTCCAATTCATAACCAAGAATTTACTGACCTGACAAGATTAGAAAAAATCAAACCAACAATTGAATTTCTGCTAAAGAACAAAGCTAAGATTTTACTTATATCACATTTCGGAAGACCAAAAGGTGAAATAAAAAATGAACTTTCATTAAAAAATGTTTCCAGTGAGATAAATAAGGTTTTAGAGAAAGAAATATTTTTTTATGATGAAGCCATAAAGAATATCAAAATAGATAAAATAGATAAAATATTTGAAAAAAATGATATCATATTATTAGAAAACCTACGTTTTTATCCAGAGGAAGAAAAAAATGATGATTCGTTTTCAAAAAAACTTGCATCACTAGGGGATATTTATGTGAATGAATGTTTTTCTGTTTCACACAGATCTCATTCATCAATCGTTGGAATACCTAAACATCTTCCCTCATTCCCAGGCATGCTTCTAGAAAATGAAATTTTTAATCTTAAAAACTTAATTACATCAAACAACCTATCCTCTAGCGTTGCATTGTTTGGAGGAGCAAAAATATCAACAAAACTGAAGATAATAGAATTCTATTTACAAAAATTTGGTAAAGTGATTATTGGAGGAGCAATGGCAAATACATTTCTTAAGGTTTCGGGAATAGAAATTGGCCGATCATTATATGAAAAATCAATGCTTAAAAAAGCAAAGGAAATTTTAGATCAGTTCTCACAAAAAAAACTTCATTTACCATTGGATGCAATTGTTATTGATAAAAAAAAACTAAAGCCTGAAGTTAAAAAAATAGATGAGATTTCTAAGAATGAAAAAATACTTGATATTGGACCTCAAACTCGAATGTCTTTTTACAACATCATTGTTGAAGCTGACAAATTGTTGTGGAACGGTCCATTAGGTTTATATGAGGAGAAACCTTTTGATGAAGGCACTTCCTTCGTTGCAAAGGCAGTTAAAGATAATAATAATAAAAATTTCTTTTCTGTCGCAGGTGGAGGTGATACTATATCAGTGTTAAAACAATGTAATGCTTTTAACTTTTTTTCTTTTATATCCACTGGTGGTGGAGCATTCCTTGAATTTATTGAAGGAGGTGGTCTCCCCGGTTTAGATAGCCTAAATGAGTGAAGAATTTTATGAATGAAAAAAAACTAAATCAAATTTCAATTGAATTATCATCTCCACCAAAAGGTATACTTGCAGCTGATGAGAGTACGAATACTATAAAAAAGAGATTTGACTTAATTAATGTTGAATCAAATTTTGAAAATAGAAGGAAATATAGAGAATTACTATTTAAAACAAAAAATTTAAATGGTTTTATTAGTGGGATAATTTTGTATGATGAAACGATCAAACAATCAACATCTGAAGGCATTCCATTTCCTGTTTATCTAGAAAAAAAAAAAATAGCTCCTGGTATTAAAGTTGACGCAGGAGCAATTCCTATTACAAATGAATCTAGTGAAAAAATTACAGAGGGATTAGACGGTCTCTCCAAACGGCTTCAAGAATATAAAGCATTAGGTGCGGTTTTTACTAAGTGGAGAGCTATAATTGACATTCACACTAAAAACAATCTTCCATCCGAACATTGCATTGAGTCTAATGCCTTTGTATTAGGGAGATATGCAAGAATTGTTCAGGAAAATGATATGGTACCCATTGTTGAGCCAGAAGTTATTATGGATGGAAAACACCCAATTGAAGATTGCTATGAGGTAACAGCAAAAACTTTAAAAAAGGTTTTTAACCAATTAGACTTTCATAAAGTATTCTTGGGAGGGATATTATTGAAACCTAACATGGTTATATCCGGAAAAGATTCAGATACACAAGCATCAATAAAAGATGTTGCAAAAATGACTGTTGATTGCCTGAAAGAAAATGTTCCAAATGAAGTACCTGGAATTGTGTTTCTCTCTGGTGGTCAAAGTAATGAATTAGCTACGCAGCATCTGAATGAAATGAATAAAAATTATAATGAATTACCCTGGAATCTGAGCTTTTCTTATGGAAGAGCTCTTCAACAACCCTCATTAAGTTCTTGGATGGGTGAAGAAAAAAATATAATTGATTCCCAGAATGCTCTTTTTGTTAGAAGTAAACATAATTCAAATGCTACAATTGGTAAATATTCGTCTGAAGATGAAAATTTGTCTCCATGAATAAAGTAGTCAAGATTGCCCCATCAATTTTATCTGCAAATTTTTCTAATTTAGGAGAGGAAATTGAAAAGCTAGATTCTTGTGGATGTGACTATGTTCATATTGATGTAATGGATGGTCATTTTGTACCCAATATCACAATTGGACCTAATGTAGTAAATTCAATCAGAGGATTTACAAAAAAAATATTTGATGTTCACCTAATGATTGACCCAGTAAAAAAATTTATACCTCAATTTGCCAAAGCTGGTTCAGATATTATCACTATTCATCATGAAATATCTGAAAATGTATTTGAATGTATAGATTTAATTAAAAAACATAATATTAAAGCTGGCATTTCAATTAAACCAGCCACATCTTCTAAAGAGGTTAAGAAATACTTAGATTTAGTTGATTTAATATTAGTAATGACTGTTGAACCTGGTTTTGGTGGACAAAAATTTATGTTAGATCAAATAAATAAAATAAAAGAGATAAAAGAGATGGTAGGATCCAGAAAAATTGATATCGAAGTTGATGGAGGAATTAATGAAGAAACTGCAAAAATGGTTATTGATGCTGGAGCTAATGTTTTAGTCTCAGGATCTACAATTTTCAAACATAAAGATTATAAAAAGGTAATAGAGGTACTAAGAACAAATGAGTCTTCGAATTATTAGTTTATTATTTTTTTTTTTACTAAATGCAAGTTACATATACTCTGAACCAATCATTTATGTAAGTGTTGAAAAACCAAAAAAAGAATTATTATCAAGTTCTATAAAAATCCCAGCAACTGTTATGGCTAACGAAAGTGTTGAAATCACAAGTGTCGTATCAGAAAAAATAAAAAAAATTCTATTCAAAGAGGGAAATTTTGTTAAAAAAGGACAATTGCTAGTTGAATTAGTTGATGATGAAGAAGAGGCTACCCTCAATCAAATAATTGCTGAACTTGAAGAAGCAAATTTAAATTATGAAAGGGCACTAAAACTCTCAATTAAGGGAAACATATCACAATCTATCTTGGATAATAGATTGATGATTAAAAAAAAACTAACCTCTAAAGTCAATGAGATTAAGGCACAAATCGATGATTTGAAAATCAAAGCTCCTTTTGACGGTTATACTAGTATAAGAAATTTTAGTGAGGGAGCATTACTCCAACCTGGAGATGTTATAACTAATCTTTACGACATTTCAATGCTACGAATACAAGCATTTATTTCAGAAAACTATATTTCTAAAATTAATAATAAATCAAAATTTAATGTCGAAATAAATCTTGATAAAAAATTTAATCTTAGTGGCAAAATTTCAGTTATAGATCCTTTAATAGATAAAAGAACAAGAACTTTTAAAATAATAGGAAAAATTAAAAATCACAAAAATCAAATAAAACCTGGCATGATGGTTAATCTAACAATTCCATTAGCTAAAAGAAATGCAATATTTGTTAAAGAAGGAGCAGTTTTTAACGAGGATGACATTTCATATGTTTATACAGTTTCTAACAATAAGATCGATAAAAAAAGAATAAAAGTTGGTTCAAGAGAAAATGGCCTTGTTGAAATCATAAAAGGAATAGATATAAATGATTCAATTGTTTTTGAGGGTATCAATAAAATTAAAAAGGGGTCAAAAGTACAGATAAAATGAATTTTTCCAATTTTTTTATCAAAAAACCAGTTTTTTGTTCAGTATTATCTGGATTCTTAATAATTTTAGGGTTGTTATCTCTTAGTAAACTTCCATTGAGACAATTTCCTGATGTAGAAAGGTCAGAAATAAGTATCGATACAATTTATCCAGGCGCAGCATCCACAATTGTGGAAACAAAAATTACTGAAATTATAGAAGGTCAAATCAGTGGTATTGATGGAATAGAATCAATCTCATCAGTAAGCAGGGATGGAAGATCAAAAGTTACAATAGAATTTATAGCAAAAAAAGATATCAATGAAGCAGCTAATGATGTTAGGGATGCAGTTTCTAGAATATTAGAAAACTTACCAAAAGATTCAAACCCTCCAGAAATTTCAAAAATTGATTCAGATACCAGTGCAATTATGTGGCTTAATTTAACATCTGATGACATAAATCAACTAGAACTTACAGATTATGCTGAGAGATACCTAGTTGATCGATTATCAGTAATTCCAGGTGTTGCAAAAGTTAGAGTCTCTGGAGGTAAAAAAAAATCATTAAGAATTTGGGTTGATCCTTTATTACTGTCTCAATACGAAGTTTCAGTTTTGGATATCGAAAAAAAACTTTTAAATGAAAATGTTGAAATTCCTGCTGGACGACTGGAATCTAAATACAGAGATTTCACAATAAAACTAGAAAGTGGGTATTCCACTGTAGAAGATTTTAAAAATTTAGTGATAAAACGAAGTGATGATTTTTCATTTGTAAAATTAGGTGATGTAGCAAAAATCCAAATAGGGCCAGAAGAAACAAGACAATTGTTTAGAGGTAATGCCGAAGAAATGATTGGTTTGGGCATACTAAAACAAACATCCGCAAATCTGATAGAAGTAACAAATAATGTAAAAGAAGAATTTAAAAAAATTAAAAAAGAACTGCCAGAAAATATAAAGATATATCAAAGTTATGATACATCTCTTTTTGTATCTGAAGCATTAAATGAAGTAATATTCACACTATGTTTTGCAGTGTTATTAGTTACTTTTATAATTTTATTTTTTCTAAGAAATCTTAAAAGCACTCTTATACCTCTTATCACAGTACCAATATCAATACTTTCAACCTTCATATTTTTAAATTTTTTAGGTTTTTCTTTAAATTTAATTACATTGCTCGCTCTTGTTCTTTGTACTGGATTAGTAATTGATGATTCGATAGTTATGTTAGAAAATATTCACAAAAAGATTGAATCAGGTATGTCAAGGCTTGAAGCAGCTCTGGCAGGTTCTAAGGAAGTATTTTTTGCAATTGTTTCAACATCAATTGTATTAATTAGCATTTTTACACCAATTATTTTTCTAGAAGGAGACACCGCAAAACTTTTTGAGGAATTGGCAGCAACTATAATTGGTGCAGTTATTTTTTCTACTCTGATTTCACTGACATTAACCCCAATGCTGTGTTCAAAAATTCTAGACTTAAAAAAAAATAATAAAAAAACAAACAAGTTTGAAAACTTGTATATTAAAATATTAGAAACATCGTTAAAAAAAAAAAAACTAAATTTTTTTATAATTTTCATAATTATTTTTTTTATTATTATTCTTTATGAAAAAATTTCTAAAGAACTTGCACCGCGAGAAGATAGAGGCGTCTTCATTATGGTCATGGAATCTCCAGAGGGAAGCACATATGAAAATACTGTAGAACAAATGTTGAAGCTTGAGAAAGAATTACTCGAATTTAATAAAAATAATGAAGCTAAGAGGATACTTTTAAGAGTTCCGCGGAGTTTTTCTGGAACCGAAAATTTCAGTGATGGACTTGGTATAATTGTTTTGAATCATTGGGACGAGAGAAGAAGTATATGGGAAATAATTGGCGATTTTAAAGAAATATCATCCGAAATTACAGACTCAAAAATAATAATTTTTCCCCCACGAGGACTGGGACAAAGAAGATCTGGACAAGAACTTCAATATGTTATTTCTGGTGATACTTATTTAAATATTTTTAAAAATATGCAAATAGTATTAGATGAAATTGAAAAAAATGAAAATTTTCTGTTTTCAAGAATTGACTACAAAAGAAACAGACCTCAGTTAAAAATTAGTATCGATAAAAACAAAACATCCGATCTTGAAATTTCTAATGCTGAAATTGGAAGAACCTTAGAAATTCTTCTTGCCGGAAGGAAGATTAATACTTTTATTGAAAAAGGTGAAGAGTACTATGTAATAGTTCAGGCTAAAAAAGAAAATAGGGAAAATGTAAAGAATATTGGAAATTTTGAAGTAAAAACCAACCAAGGAAACTTTGTTAGATTAGATAACTTATTGAATTTTTTTGAAGTTGCTGAAGCAAAGGAATTAAACAGATATAATAAAATGAGATCAATTACACTAAGTGCAGGGCTAAAAAAAGGGTTTTCTCTTGGAGAAGCAATTGAATATCTCGAGGGAATTTCAAGTGAAAAATTACTTGGAAATTTTAAAATTGACTTTAAAGGACAAAGCAAAGAATATAAAAAATCAACAAAACAATTTTACTTTCTTTTTTCTGTTTCACTTATTTTTGCATATTTAGTTTTATCTGCTCAGTTTGAAAGCTTTAGATTTCCTTTAATTGTAATGCTCTCTGTACCACTCACATTAGCCTTCCCTTTGTTAGCAATCCTAATATTTAAAAACTCATTAAATATCTTTAGTCAGATCGGAATTATAATATTGATGGGAATTGCAGCAAAAAATGGAATTCTTATTATTGAATTTGCCAAACAATTAAAGAAAAAAGGAGAAAACTCTTACAATGCACTCTTAGCCTCTTGTAGAAAAAGATTTAGACCAATTATAATGACTGGACTATCAACTGTTGTAGGAATAATTCCATTAGTTATAGGCTCAGGTGCTGGATATGAATCAAGATTAACAATCGGAATAGTATTGATTTCTGGTATAGTATTTTCAATCATATTGACATTATTCATAACACCATTTTTCTATAAAATCGTCGATAGAGATTAGCAAGTTTTTAAATACTTAAAATTTTTATTTTCAAAAAAATTTTCGTCAACCTCAAAATCTTCCAGGTTCAGTGAATAAAAATTTTCAAACCATTTTTCTATTTTTTTGTGAATATTTTTGTCGTAATTTATTCTTAATGCTTGTGTTGAGGTTTTTTTATATTTTAGTGACTTCCCATTCCTTACAATTTCGTCGCCATCTTTAAAAACATATTCTGCTGAACTAAACATTTTATCAATTGGTTTTTTAGGATCATAAATTGATATATCTGCGACAGAACCATTGCGAAGTGAACCTCTATCATCTAAACCTAAAATTTTAGCAGGTGCTGCTCTAGTCATTGTAGCAATATCATATAAGCTATATTCTCGTTTTAAAAAACTAAGATTAGAAATTTCCTTAACTTCTTTATTTATCCCATCAATTTTTGAATTTCTAAAATCTCTATCCATCAAAAGTCTCATTAATTCAGGGTATGATGTGAAAGGGGCACCATTAGGATGATCAGTTGTTAAAAAAACTCTCCATGGATCTTTTATTAATAGGAATAGCTCAAGACCAATTGCCCATTGCAAAGCATTAACAAAATTATTTTCTTTATACTCATAAGGCACTATACCCCCTCCCCCGTCTTCAACTTCAGAAATAATCCACTTATCAGGATTTGCGTATGATTTAGCATGGTTTTGTTTCCAAATATCAGATGAAATAGTCAGGGTTTTTTCAAACATTACTTGACCAATATCTACTGAGATATTCTTACTTTTATTTACAGCATCTGCTAGTTTCTCAGCACCTGATGAAAAACCTCTTTTTCCCTTATCATCATAACCATAAAATTGAATATGGGCTAAATGCATTCTTCTTCCTTCTGCTCCCTTAATGGTCTCAAGTATAGATTTAACATTTCCTGCCATTCCCAAATTATTACAATGAACATGAACCGGATGAGGTATTTTTAATTCCTCATTAGCCAAATTAAGGGACTTTAATATTTGTCTAGAACTCACCCCGTATGCAGGAACTATATCATCAAGACTAAATGATTCTGCCTCTCCTCCATTTTTGAAGAATTCTGATCCACCAGCATTTATTACTTTTAAACCTAAACATTTTGAGGAATTGATAGTCCAAGCAACATAGTCATTAATATAAGATTGCCCTTTTTTTTTACTTAACGCTTCTAATAGAAAATTATCATTACCTACAATCCCTAAACCAGCTTTATCAATCATTGGAATTTTTTCCAGTTCAAGTTGAGTTAAAAATGAATTTACTGGTAATATAGCTGGTTCAACAACTGTCGTAAAACCCATTTCAGCGTATCTATATCCTGTGCCTTCAGATGTCCATCTTGAATTGAAACTAGGAAGATTTTTTTTTCTCCCAAGATTTTTTTCAAGAAATTTTGAATGAATTTCTGGAGATAATAGTCTCGCATTGTTTACATTTCCTCCAGCTATATGTGAATGTATATCAATTGCTCCAGCCATCACTATCATCCCGTCAACATCATAGGATGTTTTGTATTTATATTGTTCTGAAGCACTTGGTTCAATTATTTTACCACAATCTACATAGATATCTTTTTTCTCTTTGTTGATTTTTTGAGTCGGGTCATAAACCACCCCATTTATAATCTTAAATTTCATTTAGCACTTTTAAAAAAGTTTAAGTAGTATTAAATAATTAAATATATTACTTTAAATTTGATTAAGTAATACAAATTTATATAATTGGTAATTTATTAATAATTAAATGGATTCAATAGTAAATAAAAAAACATTAAAAGAGATGGCATCTCAAAGAGTTTCTAGGGAAGAAGCTGAAAAGGCTGTGAAAACCCTAATTTTATGGGCCGGTGATGACCCAAATCGAGAAGGTCTTAAAGATACCCCTAAAAGAGTGGTAAATGCATATGAAGAATTCTTCTCAGGCTACAAAGAATCTGCTAAAGATGTTCTCTCAAAGACATTTGAAGATGTCCAAGGTTATAAAGATATTGTTATGTTGAAAAACATAAGCTTTAACTCTCATTGTGAACACCACATGGTTCCAATAATTGGTAA
>MDTA01214420.1_pt1 | contig 12510 bp, 8 predicted proteins | sample 811151 | NCBI WGS metagenome assembly MDTA01 (sample SAMN05326648, study PRJNA326480) | marine metagenome | isolation source: seawater | place: Indian Ocean: South | collected 2010
AATTGTTCAAATGCCACCTGGGATGCCTGTCGCAACTGTTGGCGTCGATCGGGGAGACAATGCAGCTGTACTAGCAGTACAGATTTTGGCTTGCTCAAACCCTGAATTGGCGGCTACATTTTCTCAATACCGTGTTGATATGACTAACAAAGTCATCGCCGACGATGAGTTAACACAGTCAGAAGGTGCCTAGATGAACCCTCAAATGTTAATTGATGAGGGCGTTGCAATTCTAAAGGAAAAAATAGACCAAACGGCAATCATTGCATGTAGTGGCGGAATAGACTCGACTGTTGCTGCTGTAATGGCGAATAATGCAATTGGAAATTTACTACATTGTGTATATGTTGATACTGGATTCATGCGCAAGGGTGAGACCGAAGAAGTAAGAGAAATGCTGACTGATCTTGGCTTGAATATCAAAGTCGTTGATGCGAGTGAGAGATTTTTCAAGCACCTCGAAGGAGTTACTGAACCTGAGCAAAAAAGGAAAGTAATTGGCGAACAATTCATTCGCGTTTTTGAGGAAGAGCAAAAGGCATGTGGTGCCAAATATTTGGTACAAGGTACTATTGCGCCGGACTGGATTGAATCTGGAGGAGGAGAACGTGATGTAATCAAAAGCCATCACAATGTAGGGGGCCTACCTGATGATGTTGATTTGATTATAGTTGAACCACTCAGAGAATTCTACAAGGATGAAGTGCGAGATATGGCTGAGTTACTCGGCATACCCAGTAGCAACCGGCAACCATTCCCTGGACCCGGCCTTGCTGTTCGTGTACTAGGAGAATTGACACGGGAGCGTACAGAGGCCTGCCGAGAAGCATGTGCAATTGTCGAGGACGAACTAGAGGCTGCTGCAGAAGCTGGAGAGATTGAATTGCCGTGGCAATACTTTGCTGCATTACTGCCTGTAAGTAGTGTAGGCGTACATGGTGATGCCAGAGTATATGGTGAGACTATTGTGGTTCGTGCAGTTAGGAGTATTGATGGTATGTCCGCTCGTTATTCTGAAATACCTCACAGTTTATTGCAAAAAATAAGTACGAAAATCACAAACGCTCTCAAGGGACATGTGAATCGGGTTGTGTATGATATCACACACAAACCACCAGGTACCATTGAGTGGGAGTGAACGATTCATGGGTGAAAGGAAGTGTGCCTTTGAGGGGTGCAATGCCTTAGAGTTCAGAACTACTGGTTTTTGTTTGAGGCATAAATCTGGAGATTTAGTTGAAGGATTAGAGGCTGATAAGTCCACCAAGAACACCAATGAAAATCTCGAAGAGTATACATACTCGCATCCTGCATTTGATATTCCAGGTGAGGGTTCGGATTCATTTTCGTCAAGAACTGTGCTAGGAATTATTTGTTTTATTATCGGTTTCGGATTTGTTTACAATGGGATCCTCATATTGCCTGTAACGAGTTGGTTTGGAGAGTTGCCTGGTATGATTTTGATATTAATTGGTGGATATTTGTTTGTAGGCGGATATGGCCTTATCAAATCTTGAATCGGAGTTATTCTTCCTCTAGTTCCCACGAAAACTGCATTTTATCTGGCCACCTAGCAACGACTGGATTCACAGGAGGGGAGCCAATTGATTCATTCAATGATAATCCATTGGGCATATCAGCAAAAATTTTACCGAGCCTAGAGAATGGTGAATGATTACCTACAGATGGCCCCACAAATGGATCCAACAAGTAACCACTTGGATGTATAACATGGAGTGCAATGTAATCCTGCCCATCTTCTCTAACTCCATAAAGATTCAGAATAATCGATGTTTTTCCCACTTCGCCCGACTTGATGTGGCGATGAGCCAGAGGCCTCCTAGCCCAGCGTTTGGACTCAGAAATCCATGGTTCATCTATTGCAGATAAACCAATGTCAACATGTGCAATTGGCAATAACCATCTTCCTGAAGGCCAAACAAACAAGGTCGCGATTCTTACGAGATTGGATAGCCAGATTACAATTGAGATTAATACGGATAGAATATCTATCCAACCCCCTGATTCTGCATAAACCAACCAAAAAAGAGTACAAAGAAGAGCAGTTTCAACGCGAATAAAAAGCCACAAAGCCATTTTCAGCATCGAACCTTCGATTTGATTGAAGGCCTGAAAAAGAGCGCTCATCCAAAGCAATATGAAGGAGCCAGACCACATCCCTAGACTGAGCCAAAGAGGGACTCCAATACCACTCCCCATCCCATCAAGAAGTATGGGAATTATTCCGCCTGCAAGGAAAAAAATACCCCAAGCTGCTGGGAAAAGAAGCCCTACTATCGCCGGCTTCAGACGTTGTCGCTTCCAACCTGACCAAGAGTCAGGGCTAGAAATTTCATATGGCATACGAGCGGGAATTCCCCCTGAACCAAACCAGTGCGCCTCACCCAATAGGAAGTGGGGAGATTTCAGGTCCATGCACCTACGTGATATGCATTCGTTATCACAGTTGAGTTGGACCTACTCTTCCTCATCAAACATGTTAGAACAGGTTGAGACTCCCATTAGTGTGTATGTTGGACAATTTCCAGTCATCCCAGTTCCAAGGAGCCAAACCGCCATTCCAATCGCAAAAAAATGCAAGTACTGCTCGAAATTACCCAAATTTCCAGTTAGCTCAAAAACCGCTAGACTACCTCCTGCTAACGCACGAATAATGCGATCTGTGGAGCCTACGTTGTTGAATACCATTGTATCACTCTTCATCAAGAGGGTGGCGTAATACCAAATTCCTAGCCGCCCAAACCTCATCAACTCGTTTAACCGGTGTTTCATGTGGTGCTGTTTTGACATATTCTGGATCTTCTGCAAGAATATTTAGAAAATCTTCTGCGAACTTATCTATCGCTTCTTTACTCTCAGTTTCAGTAGGTTCAAACATTAGGCACTCTGGAACGATCATGGGGAAATAAAGCGTTGGGGCCATGTAACCGTAGTCCAGCAAACGCTTTGCGACATCCTTCCCAGTAACTCCTGTTGCCTCCTTAACAGGTGTCATATTGAGTGTGAACTCATGCTTGACTACTTCGGCTGGTGCACCATCTACAGGCATAGCATGTATTGAACTGAGAATTTCTGTCGAAGGATTCATGATCTTATGACGAAGATAATTTGCATTCAAAACAGCATGCTCACTCATAGTTTCTAATTCCTTCCCATAGCGTCTGTAAAATGCCCAGGCACGTATTGTAGCACCAGAATTTCCATGCCACTGTTGTACCTTACCTATTGACCTAGGTGGTTCGAACCAATCGAACCAGAGATACCCTTCATCATCTGTTTGTGCAGTTACCAAAGGCGCTGGAAGATAATCTGACAAATGCGACTTGACGCCAATTGGACCTGCACCAGGGCCTCCACCCCCATGTGGTTGACTGAATGTTTTGTGAAGGTTATAGTGAACCGCATCAAAACCCATCAAACCAGGATTGGTTTTTCCTAGGATGGCGTTGAAGTTTGCACCGTCATAGTACATTTGTCCACCAGCAGAATGGACTATCTCTGCTGCTTCAGCAATCTCAGGTTCAAAAACACCCAGCGTACTAGGATTGGTAATCATCATCGCTGCTGTATCATCTCCGACAACTGCTCGAAGTGCATCTAAATCCAATCGACCATCATCTTGTGATGGAATTTCAATAATCTCGTAACCACACATTGCTGCACTTGCAGGATTTGTCCCATGTGCACTATCTGGAACGATGACTTTGTTCCTATGCTCTTCACCAATATCTCGATGATATTCTTGTATACATCTAATTGCGGTAAATTCACCCTGTGCACCCGCCACTGGCTGCAATGTTACTGCATCCATACCTGCACAATGTGCGAGCATTTCTTGCATCTCATGGAATATAGCCATCAATCCTTGCAGATGAGATGCTGGAGCAAGTGGATGGATATCATTCATACCAGAAAGTTGCACAATTCGTTCATTAACTCGAGGATTGTGCTTCATTGTGCAGGAACCAAGTGGGTAAAAACCAGAATCAATGCCGTGGCTACGTGTTGATAACCAAGTATAATGCCGAACTATTTCTGGCTCAGATGCTCGAGGCCATCGAGGTAGTTCCTTCCGTTGTAATTTGGTTGGAATGTTGAACTCATTGGACACCGGTTTGGGCTGAGCATACCCAGCACCTTCTGCTCCCTTGAATGCAAATAAATCACTCATGCATTCACCTCCAACCATTTGCTAATTCCTTCTGCTAACTGTTCGATATCCTCAATATCAATTTGATCTGTTGTACATATCAATAACTGGTTATCGTATTCTGGCCACCAATTCGACAAGTCGAATCCGCCAGTAACATCGCACTCTTCATCCAAATATTGCAGTAATTTTGAGGCCTCACTAGGTAGTTTAACTACAAACTCGTTAAAGTGAAAACCATTAGGATGGGCCGATTCAATACCTTCAATTGAAAATATTGCTGCTTTCGCTGCTGAACAAGCTCCGGCATTCCGTATAGCCAGTGACTCCAAACCTTCAGGGCCAAGTAAGGCCATGTGCATAGAACCCATCAAAGCAATTAACGTCTCATTGGAGCAAATGTTGGATGTTGCACGATGTCTTCGGATATGCTGCTCACGTGTACTGAGTGTTAGTGTAAACGCTCTTTCACCATCTGAATCTCTAGATAAACCTACAATCCTACCTGGCATTTGTCGGATATACGCCTCCGTACATGCAAAGAGCCCATAAATCGGTCCTCCTGCTGTTGGCCCTATTCCAAATGGTTGACCTTCTCCTACCACAATATCTGCACCGTATGAACCAGGAGGCGAAACCAATCCTAGAGAAACTGGCTGGACGCCGACAATTAATGCGGTATTATCGCCAATAATTGATTTCAGTTTGCATAGACCCTCATCCAACAGTCCGAATGCATTTGGTTGTTCAACGTATACGGCACAGGCACCTTCTGCCTCAGCTGCAGCATCGAGATTCAAGAGACCATCGTCCCCATGTGGGATCTTTTTGATGACTATATCTGCACCCTGCGTATAATTATGGATAACAGACATCCTATGTGGTGGGACTAATTCCGAGACATAGATTGTCGACTTCTGCGTCGACTTGCGATCGTGAACTCGTACGGCACAAGTTATTGCTTCAGCAGCAGCGGTGCTTGCATCATACATTGAGACATTTGACACAGGAAGTTCTACGAGTTCGGAAATCATTGTTTGGAATTCCCACATTGCCTGCAGAAAACCTTGACTTACTTCTGGCTGATATGGGGTGTAAGCAGTCAGAAATTCTCCTCTTGTCGCTAACATTGGAACCATTGAAGGGACATAATTGCTGTAGAGGCCTGCACCAATGAAAGATGGACGACTGTTGACAGGGACATTCATGCCCAACAGCATCTGTGCCTCTCGGAAAATTTCTTCCTCAGTTTGTGGCTCTGGTAAGTCCAGAGGAACTTTGCGCTGAACATCTGTGGGTATGTCTGAAAACAAATCATCCATTGACGACATTCCCATTTCAGCAAGCATTTGTTTCTCTCGCCCTAGATTCGGAAGTTGGTCGACCATAACATCACCACGGGGGCCCAAGGTAGGGCTTTACACTCCCGCCTGTAATCTATCGGCACTTCAAGGTTCGTTATACGCCATAGCGATTAAAGTAGCCGTCAATATCATACGCTATGAGTGTGAAGCAATCATCAGGCGAGTCGTATGCGAGTGGGTGTCAGTGGTGAAGATGGATTCGTACAACCCTATCTTGAAGATGCCCTAGGTGACGCTTTAGTGAAGATTCCCGAAGAGATCCTATCCGAACCAAGACTACTTGATGCGCAGTTAGCATCCTGTGATGCAGTTGTCCTCATGAATGCACATCCTCCAAAATCAGGAGGAAGGGATGATCGCACAGCACTATTGAGCATGAGAGACTCTGCGAGACCAATTCTTGAAGCCGTAGAAAGACATGGCAGCCTCCACCTCGTTCTGATAGGAACGCTAAGAGTTCACCCTCAGGCAACACCTCAGGACCCATACTACTCTAGCCATGCATCATTGGCCCCCCGTGATATTGCAGCAGAAGGACAACTCTGGGTAGAGGAACGAGCGATGGAACATGCCACAGAAGACTCACCGGTTAGTGTCCTAAGGTGCTCGAATGTCCAAGGCATACCAATGAACTCAGCAGATGGCAATGGAATATTACACCAATTCGCACGTGACTCGATTTTTGGTTGGTTGAGTGTACCAGGTGATGGGACACAGGTCAAAGATTTCATTCACATTTCCGATGTAATTGATGTTATAATGCACATTCTTGATAACAGACCACCAACGAGAGAAGCGCTTTGTATTGGAACTGGTGATGCAAAACCAATGAGTGATATTGCTGCAGTATTTCAACAAGCTACTGGTTCCGACCCACAGTTTGGAAGTGACGATAGCCATGAAGTATGGGGTGTTGTAGATGCATGGGAAATTGAGCAAAGATGTGGCTTTAGACCATCTGTAACAACTGAAGATATGATTTCAGAAGCACTCAACAATGTCGGTGCCTGATTAACGTATTCTCACGAATGAGGAATCGGGCTGCATTTGCCATTGGCTACCATCTGGTGCATTGTAAATTGTTTCACCCATACTCCCAGTGATATAACTCCCACCACCTGGGAGGTGAGTATAATCTGGAATGGTCTGAGGCGAAGTTGGCGCAGGTTGGACTTGCATACTAGGTGCCAACGGTTGTTCCCATGCGGCTGCCTGACTTAGCGACCCACCACTCTTACGCATCAACGAGAGTGTTATAGTGACACCAAGCCCGATTATGAACAACGTACCTAGGATAATCCATAGGAGATTCTTCTGGACCACCGCAGATGTGTCGCCTAAAAAGACGCGCTCGTCCAATGAACAACCGACATATTCGCCCTCTGTTTGGACATCTTGACCTGCAGGAGTATCAGCGCAAACATCGACATCAGACATCACTCCGTCGGCATCTTCATCCCGCTGACTTGCTGAACAACCGATCAAATCACTACTTGCATCGGCAACGGATTCACCCGCAGGTGTATTGGCACATTTGTCCAAATATAGTCGTATACCATCTCCATCTGTATCAGAATCTCCGGGCCAACAACCAAACCCATCTACATCTCCATAACTGGGGAAATTAGAACGAGTGTTTTCATCAGAAGTGGCTTCACACTGATCTGAACCTGTGGGGATTACTAGATCCCCATTTACACCATCACCATCGTCATCATATTCAGAAATATGGCAACCATCAGGGAATGTTTCTCCTTTGTATATATCCGGAGTATTGGGGCATATATCAATATACAAAAGACGACCATCGTCATCCAAATCTGATTCCCCTGGCCAGCATCCTATTTCGTCGACTTCAGAACCATGTTCGTCGGCGAAATTTTCCCGAACCAATTGAGAAGGAGTACTTTGACAATTATCCAAGTGATCCCATACTCCATCTTCATCAGTATCCTGTTGTGTATCCCATCCACAACCCATGATATCAATATCCTCATCCATAGGGGTATTCGGGCACTTGTCAAGGAAATCTGAAACACTATCTTGATCATCATCTGAATCTTCGGTCAAATCCTTACAACCATCTCTATCCCAATCATTTTCTGGAGTCGATAGCCAACCTGTTTCTCCTTGTGCACAATTATCAGAAATGTCTGAGAAACCATCGCCATCATCGTCAGAATCTTCATCCGAATCCCGACAACCATCGCCGTCCATATCAGTTTGTGAATTAGAAATCCAACCTGTCATCCCTCGTGGGCATGAATCGCTCGAATCAAGAACACCATCACCATCGTCATCATCATCCTCATCGAGGTCGCGACAACCGTCACCGTCAAGATCTGTCGACTCGATACTCTGCCAATCTAATGCCCAACCGTTGGGACCGGGGGAACAGTTGTCATTGGGATCATTTACTCCGTCATTGTCGTCATCATTGTCCTCTGTTGAATCCTTACAACCATCTCCATCTCTGTCATTATCTGAGTTTGAAACCCAGCCAATTTCACCCGTCGGACACCTGTCGTGCATATTACCAGAAGAATCTTCATCGAGAACTCCATCATTGTCATCATCTGGATCTTCACCGTCATCCTTGCACCCATCACTATCATGATCAGTTGCTGAATTAGCAGTCCAATTGTGCCAACCACGTAGACAATCGTCGTCTACATCATTGACTCCGTCATTGTCATCATCTACATCCTCTTCGATATCATGGCAGCCATCTCTATCGTGATCATTTGCTGTAGTGCTCGTCCACTGTAGTTTGTACATTGTACCTGTACATGGGTCCTCAACATCGGCAATCCCATCTGCATCATCATCTGTATCTTCGGTTGCATCTAAGCACCCATCTTGGTCCATATCCAATGTTGTGTCGGCGCTGTCCCAGAGAGTTTCAGGACCATTACAGTAATCGTAATTATTGTCCTTGTTATCACCGTCCATATCACTATCACAAACATCTCCAAAGCCATCATTGTCTATGTTTGATTGATCTGTATTTGGAATCGCTGGACAATTGTCATCAACATTCCCAACACCGTCCCCATCGCTATCTGCTTGGATTGCCCAAAGATGAATTCCAGTATTGAATGCATAACTTCCTCCATTTGCGTTTGGATCAGAGAAATAGTTTCCATCGGTACTCTCACTACCAGTACCGAGAGTGATTGAACATGTTTGGCCACTGGTAGCTCCACCTCGACAGTGATCTCCCATACTCACGATTGAACCTGATGGTAATACTGCAATCCCGTATCCTTCATCATTGTATGCGCCATCTGCGGCTTCCGCCCATTGCCAGTTTCCATTCGTATCGATTCCAGCGATTACCATTCCCATGTAGGCACTCGAGAGTGTCGTACTACCAAAGGAAGCACTTCCCGATGGAGCGACGTAACCATCACTGGTGACGGATGCAAATGTACCTGCAATTGCCAAACCACCTTGGCCCGTCATATCAATGGACCTTGCAGTTTGATAAGCTCCACTGGTTGAACCTGTGGCCCAAGACCATTGGTTATTGCTTCCCAATTCAGCAACGAAGATGATACGGTCGTTGGCTCCGCTACCACCTACTTGTTGTGTCCCAAACTGTGCGTTTCCAATGGTATGGCCTGTCAAATATACAGTTCCGGAATCCACAATCATATCCATGATTTGTACAATGCCTCCAGTTGCTCCAACTGTGGCTACATCAACGTGTGAGCCACCTTTTGTCAATTTCACAACGTAAGAGGCTAGTTGGCCTGCTGCTTGCGTTTGCTGGCTACCGAAAGTAGCGGTACCTGCAAACCAACCGCTGGCAAACACATTGTTACCATCAACTGTTACAGATTTCCCATAATCTTCCTCAGGCCCACCAGCAGTGTATACCCACGACCACCGGTTACCCCCTGTAGTTACTTGTCCGGTAGACAATTGTGAAACCCAGATGTCCATCTTTCCACTAGTGCTAACTGAGTTGGAGTTGAAATTCGAAGTGCCATTGAACGAACCCGTTGCAAAGACATTGCCTCCTGAATCAACAGTGATATCTTCACATGAATCATCATCTGTAGAACCACCCGCGACTGCGGTCCATTGGAACGCACCATTGCTGCTGATTTTACTGACAAAAATATCCATGGTATCTTGCGTCGATCTGTATTGGCTACTACCAAAAGTGACGTTGCCTACGAACCATCCACAGACATAGATATCATTCCCGTGCGTTGATATGCTATTCACTCTGGCATACCCGCCGCCTCCATACTCGCCAGTTTCAGTTAACCAATCCCAATTACCAGTAGAACCTGAGGCTTTTGCTATGTAAGCGACTTGCCCAGGAGAACCTGTACCCCAAGCATCTGATGATGAGGCATGGGATCCAAACAATGCATCACCAATCAGCATACCTCCAACCAACACACCCCCAGATGAATCGACACCCATTGCACTCGGCCAGATAATGGCAGCCAATCCATTCGGATCCATTCCAGCGCTCTGAGTCCACTCATTTTGAGCAGCGTGAGAAACTACAATTTCTTCAGATAGTTCTTCACCATTATGATAATTGGATGTGATTCCAGCAATCGGTTGCATTAACAGGGAAAAAATTACTGCGAAAAGCAGGCTATTTGTTACGTAGTTCAACCGGTCTGTCATAACACGCCCTTAAGGGCGTGATACTTAATTCTCCCTGATTCAAGTTTCAATGTAAACTATTGATGCTCAGCCCAATCATCCATCTCCGGAGTACGATACCACCACTTTTGGTCATCATCCATCCACCATTCTACACCATTTTCATCGACCTTGTAATTCGGATCATCATCGAGGTTGGAATCATTATTATCTGCTTCTGAAATTACTTGCTCAGCAACCTCCGTTGCCGGAGCAGGCATTTCTCCACGCTTTACTGAAAGGCGAGCTTCTAACTGATTGGCCTGCTTCTTTCTAATTTTCATAACTGTAAGTGCTGCAATCACTGGGACCATGATAGCAATTAGTGAAACAATACCTATGATGCCAACAACAGAGAGTCCACCCTCATCCTGCCCTTGCGCGCGTTGTTGCCTAGAGCAACCTGCATCATCGACCACCGCTCCAGATGAGGTGTATTGACAAGCATCATCCCCATTGGCAATTCCATCACCATCCTCATCCTGCTGGTCAAGAGTACAACCCCCTTCAAATATGATCTGTGTTGAATCACTTCCAGGACATATATCCAACCAATTTTGATACCCATCTCCGTCACTATCTTCGTCCCCCATCCAACATCCAAATTGAGAATCAAAATCATACTCAGGGTGTGCATCTCTAATACTCTGATTCGAGGTCCCAGGGCAACCATCATTGGTATCTACTACACCGTCTCCATCCAAATCCTGTTGTGTGAGGTAACCACAGCCATTGCTATCTATTTGCTCACCTACTGGTGTTCCAAGACAAGCATCAATATCATCTGTGAGGCCATCATTGTCGATGTCATCAGTGCAACCATCAAAATTCAAATCGAATCCTGAAGTTGCAGGGACATCTACGCATGAATCTAAACTATTGATGACTCCATCGCCGTCACTATCTGCCTGATCATCTGAACAACCATTATTGTCAACCGGAGCAAATGCAGGAGTACCTGGACAGGAATCAGAATTATCATTGAACCCATCATTGTCATCATCTAAATCTTCTTCCTCATCATGACAACCATCATCATCTGCGTCATTTCCTGAGTTACTCTCCCAACCAGTTTTCCCATTGGGACAGGAGTCTCCGTTGTCGGGCACCTTGTCACCATCATCATCCAAGTCTTCACCTGCATCACGACAACCATCTCCATCAACGTCAGTACTAGATGTAGAAGTCCAGCCTACATCTCCGGCTGGACAATCGTCATTATCATCCAAGAGACCGTCTCCATCGTCGTCATCGTCTTCATCAAAGTCTCTACATCCATCCCCATCATTATCAGTTTCAGAAAGTGATTGCCAGTTGAGGGCGCCTGCATTACACATGTCAGTAAAGTCTAGAACCCCATCATCGTCATCATCCAAGTCTTCATTGGAGTCCTGACATCCATCACCATCCTGATCATTGATTGCAGTTGAAATCCAGTTTAGGTTGCCTCGTGGACATTTATCAAGCATATCACCGTTTGTATCGATATCATTTATGCCATCATTGTCATCATCAACATCATCATCGTTGTTGTCACATCCATCACCATCATGGTCATTTGAAACACCCGACGCCCAACTTCGATTGTAGGGGTAACGTGGGCAGAGGTCTAACTCGTCGGGAATGGAATCGCTATCATCATCCATATCCTCATCATTGTCATGGCAACCATCCGAATCGTAATCATTAGCCAAACTACTAGTCCAATTGTGTCGAGCTTCTGCCTCGTTGCATGAATCAAGTGAATCAAGAATTCCATCTCCATCATCATCATCATCCTCATCTGCATCTCGGCAACCATCACCATCTCTATCAAGGGCCCAAGTTGACTGAATCCAATTGACTGCGGGCCCTATGCAATTATCATAATAGTCATCTAATCCATCCGCATCTGCATCATCGTCGCACAAATCGCCAAACTGATCATTGTCCATGTTAGCTTGATTTGTATTATTGACAAGTGGACAGTTGTCATCTAAATCTGGGACCCCATCAAAGTCTGTGTCTACTTCAAATGCCCAAACAAATCCGGCGCCCTCCATATACGAATATGTGCTCTTGTTCGTAGAACCAAAACTAGATGCACAACCAAATTCAAGATTGATACAGTGACGGCCGGCTGTGATGACTTTGCCCAGACCAAGCCAAGCAACACCGAGTGTGATGTCATCGAATTCTCCCCCCATCCCATCAGCCCACATCCAGTTTCCAAAGCGGTCTAGGCCAGCAACAAAACCCTCTGCAGCAGGGTTACGAATCAAATCAATTGAACCAAAGCTTACGTTTGTCCAAAACTGATTCGAG
>MDTA01196142.1_pt1 | contig 12509 bp, 10 predicted proteins | sample 811151 | NCBI WGS metagenome assembly MDTA01 (sample SAMN05326648, study PRJNA326480) | marine metagenome | isolation source: seawater | place: Indian Ocean: South | collected 2010
TGAAGCTAATAAAAATGGGTTTCTTTCTGGGTATATTTTATTGTGAATTTCTAAAAAATAAAACTGTAATAGAATTAGATTTGATAAATTATTATCATTAATATCAATTTGAACACCATGAATTTTTTGTCCTTTAAATAGTCCTTTAGCCGGTGTTAAAGTTAATGCAGAAAATAAAAAACCATCTAAGGATAGGTTATTTAATTCTTCAGTAATTGCAAATTTATTTATCCAAGGTGCACCAATAAATTGGAATGGATATTCTGTGCCTATCCCAACTGAAAATACACCTAACTCACCTAAAATTCCTGTCATTGCCATAAATAGAGGCGTTCTTGAATTTGGAACATTTGGAGATGGTGGTATCCATTTTAGTCCTGTATCGTCCCATGACATATTTCGTGACCAATGATTCATTCTAATTACTTTTAATTCGCATTGATTTTCAAACCATTTCTGTTCATTAATTATAATCCCTAATTCTCCTGGTGTTAGGCCATAAATATAAGGTATTGGAAACTTCCCAATAAACGACTTAAAATTTTCATTTAAAATTCTTCCTTCCATTATCATACCATTAATTGGATTTGGGCGATCCAAAATAATAAAATCAATTTTATTTTTTCCAGCTGTTTCCATAGCTAATCCCATTGTAGATATATACGTATATGAACGTAATCCCACATCTTGAATATCATATAATAATACATCTAAATTATTTAACATTTCTCGCGTAGGACTTTTTGTGTTTCCATATAAAGAGTAAAGTGGGATCCCATAATGACTATTCATTGATGATTGGACTTCTTTTCCTGCTTCTATTTTTCCATAAAATCCATGTTCTGGGCTAAAGATAGCTATTAAAGAGATTCCAGCATCAATTAATAAATCTATATTTTGGTTTCCATCTTTATCAATACCAGTACGATTAGTGATTAATCCAACACGTTTCCCAATTAAATAGGCGAACTTTTCTTCATTAAGTATATCTAATCCTGTCTTTACAGTTTGATTTGCTTTTTCGCAACCAATCCATAAATTCATGGAGAGACTAAACGCTAAGAATGGGGATATATATTTTAAATTGGTTTTCATTAAGTATTTAATTTATTCATTAAATTTTTAAAGATGTCAAATTCATTAGAACAACTTGTAGGGCAATTAATCATAGCTGGATTTCGAGGAAAAAACTCCAAGAATGGATCTCTTATAAAAAAATATATCAAAGAATATAATATTGGGGGCGTAATTTTATATGATGAAGATTTAGAAATAGGAGGTCTTGGCTCTAGAAATATTCAATCACCAAAACAAGTTAAAGAACTTACTGATTATCTCAAATCTATTTCAGATAATCAATTATTGATCGGTATTGATCAAGAAGGTGGTAATGTAAATAGATTAAAATCCGATTATGGTTTCCAAAAATTTCCTTCTTGGAAAAAAATTGGTTCTTTAAATAATAAATTGATAACACAACAATTCTCATATTCTATCGCCGATACTCTATTCCAATGCGGAATCAACTTAAATTTTGCTCCCGTTCTTGATTTAGATTTTGGACCAGAAACAAATATTGGTAAATCAAATAGAGCAATATCTATTGAGCCTATTGAAGTCATTTCACATTCAAAAATTTTTATTTCTGAATTACAAAAATATGGTATCATTAGTTGCGGTAAACATTTTCCTGGGCAAGGTTCAGCAAAGGCTGATACTCATCTTGGCTATACCGATATCTCAAATACCTGGACTGTAAAAGACCTTTTACCATTTGATGAGCTAATTCAATCAAAAGATTTAAATATGATAATGATTGCTCATACTTTTGATAAAAAATTAGATGCTAATTTCCCAGCTTCACTTTCAAAAAATATTATTACAAATATGCTTCGACATGATTTAGGGTTTAATGGTGTAGTAATCTGTGATGATCCAAGTATGAAAGCTATTTCAAATCATTATGATTTAAATACGACCTTTGAATTAATGCTGAATGCCGGTGTTGATTTATTTTGTCTTGGAAATAATTTGCATTATGATCCACAATATATTGAAAAATCTATCCAATCTATTTGTTATTTAATTCAATCAGGAAAAATCAAAAAAAGTAGAATAGATCTTTCTGTTGATCGTATTAAGGCTTTAAAAATAGAATATAACCTTAATGGCTAATAAAAAGATTATTGGTATCGATTGTGGAGCCACAAAAATAATGGCTCAATCATGCATCTATTCAGATGAAAGTCAATTAATCTATCCAAGTAAATTCCATTTTGAACTAAAATACGAAGAGTACCCTGGTTGGGATTCTAATTTTAAACCAATAAGTTTATCTCAACAGCAACATGAATATTCTAACTCAAAAATCAAATTAAGTAATTCAGAAATTAAGCAAGGTCTGGTGATCATAAATGCTATTAAAAAAATTATTTCACTATCTAGATCAAAAAGAATTGGTCTATGTTTCCCCGGAATAAAAAATCAATTTGGGATTGTAGTTATGGCTAATGGTCCTAGGATTCCTAATCTATATTCCCAAATTCCAGAAATAGATACAGCATACAATGATTCAGAATGTTGTGTATTAGGTGAGTGGAAATCAAATATTGGGAAGATTACAAATGAAAAAAATATCATTTATATTGGTGGAGGAACCGGTATTGCAGATGGAATTATTTTAAAAAATAAACTAATTGATTTTAATTCAAGAAAAGAACTTAAACGTTCCTGGGAGCTAATGATGGATAATGGAGAATCTATAGAGTCAAACTTATCACCACAAAATATGATAAATAATTGGAACCATAAAACAAATCAAAAATTAAAATATTTAGATGAGCTTATATCATTAGATAATAATTCTAAAATAATTGATAAGGCTGTAAAGGCTTTCAAAATTTTGATTGATGATCGAATTAACTTTTTTAAAAATAATAATGCTGAGGTTGATGCAATTATAATTGGACAAAGATTGGGTCAAATATTGAATGAAAATAATTCAATATTTAAACAAAAACTAAATTCACAAACTAATATTCCAATAAAATACTCATCAGATAGAAGACTTGCAGCTTTAGGTGCTGGTTGGAAAAAAGCATGCTTATAAAAAATAAAATTCCCAAATCAGAGCCTGTTGTTTCTATTGGTCTTGTTCTTCCTGAAGATCGTAAGGAATCAATCAAAATAATAGATCTACAAAAAAATCAATCACTTAAAATTGATTATAATTTTGATGGTAAAAAACTTCCTTATTCAAAATATCATTTATCATCCATTTGCGTAGGAAGAGGATTCCATTGGGAAAAACAAATTGAGATCAATATCGAAGGTGAATTAAAAATTAGATTTATTGATGGGGCTCTTCTAATTACTAATCAAATTACTTTGGAGAAATATCTTGCCAGTGTGGCAACTTCTGAAATGAGTGGAGATTGCCCTCCAGCTCTTTTAGAAGCACAAACTATTGCTGCTCGATCTTGGCTATTAGCTGCTAACGAACAAAAACATATTAAATTAGGTCTTGATGCATGCAATGATGATTGCTGTCAACGTTACCAAGGAACTGATTTTATAACAACTTCAGCACAGAAAGCAGTAAACAACACTATAGGTCAAGTTTTAGTTTTTAATGGACATATTTGTGATGCTCGATATTCTAAAAGTTGTGGTGGTATATCAGAAAATAATGAAAATGTGTGGCAAATGGAACCGAAGCCTTATTTACGTTCAATATTCGACGGTGAAAATCTGCGAATTCCCAAATTTGATTCCAGTTCAAACTTAAAGAAATGGATGAATACAGAGCAAAATTGTTATTGTAGTCCAAAATTTGTTCAAAAAAATAATCTCAATAAATATTTAGGCCATGTTGATAAAACTAAATCTTATTTTAGATGGAGAGTGCAATTCACACAACAAGATTTAATTAAACTAATATATAATAAGACTGGACAACATTATGACTATATTCAATCCTTGGAACCTATTAAAAGAGGAATTTCTGGTAGAATAATACAATTAGAGATTCATGGAATAAATAAAGGCATACAATTAATAAAAACTATCAATAGTGAATATGAAATCCGTCGTATACTACATCCTGATTTTTTATTTAGTTCTGCATTCATAATTGAAGCAAATTCTAAAAATAATTCCATCCCTGTATCATTTACATTCATAGGAGCGGGCTGGGGCCATGGCGTAGGATTGTGTCAAATAGGTGCCTTGGGAATGGCACTTGCAAATAAATCAGCATATGAAATTTTATTTCACTATTATTCTGATACAGAAATAAAAACACTTTATACAATTTGATGCGCAAATCAAAACCAAATCCATTCATTTGGGTGCCTTCATTATATTTTGCTGAAGGTTTACCCTATGCTTTTGTAATGCTCGTTTCTGTAATAATGTATAAAAAATTAAATTTATCAAATACAGAAATTGCACTCTATACTAGTTGGCTATATCTACCCTGGGTAATTAAGCCTTTATGGAGTCCATTAATTGATATTCTACGTACTAAAAGATTTTGGATTATTAGTATGCAAATTCTTATTGGATTTGGTTTAGCAGGAGTTGCTCTCACTATACCTACATCAAATCCATTAAAGTATACAATGGCTTTTTTCTGGTTATTAGCATTTAGTTCAGCCACTCACGATATTTCCGCAGACGGATTTTATATGCTTGCATTATCATCCCATGATCAATCTTGGTTAATTGGTATAAGAAATACGTTTTATAGATTTGCAATACTTTTTTCTCAAGGATTATTAATCATGTTTGCAGGAAGAATGGAAATATGGACAGATGATATAATTACAGCTTGGTCATTGACCTTTGGTATTTTAGGTGGGCTATTTTTCATTTTTTCATTTTATCATTATTGGGCTTTACCATTTCCAAAATCAGATAAAAATAAAATTAATATTAATGCATCTACCACAATCACAAATTTTATCAATATTTTTATCTCTTTCTTTAAAAAACCAAAAATAGGTGTAGTAATTACTTTTATTCTTCTATACAGATTTGGAGAAGCTCAGCTTGTAAAAATTGCACCATTATTTTTACTTGATTCATTAGAAAATGGTGGTCTTGCAATGACTACAACTCAATATGGGTTTGCTTATGGTACCTTAGGAACAATCATGTTAACTCTTGGGGGTATATTAGGCGGTTTTATTGTAGCCAAGAATGGATTGAAATCTTGGATTATTTGGATGGCATTGGCAATGAAGCTTCCTGATTTACTATATGTATTTATGGCAGGTGCACAGATCGAAAATTATTTACTAATTATATTTTTTATAGCTATTGAACAATTTGGTTATGGTTTTGGTTTTACTTCTTATTTACTATACATGATGATGACAGCTGAAGGTAAACATAAAACAGCTCACTATGCTTTATGCACTGGCTTTATGGCACTGGGTATGATGCTACCAGGAATGTTTAGCGGTCTCCTGCAAGAAACAATTGGATATTATTACTTCTTTATTTGGGTTATGTTTGCAACAATACCAGGACTTCTAATTATAAGGTATCTTCCTATGGAGTCTAATTATGGTAAAAGAAACCATTAAACTTTTTTAATATATGTCAGAGCCAAGACGAGTTTATTCTATAGATGTATTCCGAGGAATAACTATTACACTTATGATTCTAGTTAATAACCCTGGTAGTTGGGCCTATGTCTATGCTCCACTACGCCATGCAAAATGGCATGGATGCACTATGACTGATTTGATTTTCCCATTTTTTCTCTTTTTAGTTGGAGTTTCAATGCGATTTGCATTTGTAAAATGGCATTATTACCCATCTCAAAAATTCCATAAACACCTTTTTTTTAGAGCCTTATCAATTTTTCTAGCAGGCTGGTTCATTAATGCCTATCCATTTATCCGTCAAGATTGGGATTGGTCAACATTTCGTTTTATGGGTGTTTTACAAAGGATTGGAATTGCTTATTTTATCTCTGGGATGCTTGTTATTAGATATGATTTTAAAAAAATATTATCTATAACTGTTGGAATTTTAGTGTTTTATTGGGGAATCCTTTTTTTGGGAGGATCTATCGACCCCTACAGTCTTAAATTTAATTTAGTAAGAAAATTGGATATCTTTTTTCTAGGAGAGAGGCATCTATATAAAGGATATGGCATACCCTTCGATCCTGAAGGAATTTTAAGCACTTTACCATCTGTCGCAACTGTGCTTATTGGATATATTATTGGTGGAATGTTACATACAACAAAGAACTATACAGATTGTGTAAAACGAATGATAATATTTGGAATAGCTCTTACTATGATTGGTTTAATTTGGGGAATAATTCTCCCAATTAATAAATCACTATGGACAAGTTCTTATGTTTTATTTACTGCAGGAATTGCTACAATTTTATTAGCTATATTGACATGGATTATTAACGTGAAAAAATTAAAAAAGCCCTTCAGGTTTTTTGAGATATTTGGTAGTAATTCTATTTTTATTTTTATTATTTCTGGATTGTGGACTAAAACAATCCTAGCTATAAAAATGAATCTTGATGGCATACCAGTTTCAGCTTATAAGTATTTTTATAAAACACTTTGTGTCCCAATCGCAGGAAATTTAAATGGATCTCTGTTATTTGCGTTAATCCATATTTTAGGATTTTGGATAATATTATATTGGATGTATCGAAAAAAAATACAGATTAAACTATAAATGAAATTAGTCTTAATCATAATCCTATCAATTAGTTTTAGTATTTGTAATGATTCTCCTTTTTTAATTATTTTAGGAATTGCACAAGATGGCGGTGCTCCTCAAGCTGGATGCAAAAACCTATGCTGTAAAGATAAATGGGAGAGTGGATATAAGGAGAATGTTAGCTGTATCGCAATTGTAGATCCAAAATCTAAGAAAAGTTGGATAATTGACGCTACTCCTGATTTCCCTACACAATATCAAATTGTAACTGAAAAATATGATACTGAACTTCAAGGTATCTTGCTAACGCATGCCCATATAGGACATTATACAGGATTAATTCATCTTGGTAAAGAGGTAATGGGCTCAAAAAATATAAGCGTTTTTGCAATGCCTAAAATGCAATCATTTTTAAGATCAAATGGGCCATGGGAACAACTTATTAATCTCAAGAATATTCAAATTAAACCAATGAAGAATGATAGAGAAATAAAATTAATCGATAAATTATTTATTGAACCTTTACTAGTTCCACACCGAGATGAATATTCTGAAACAATTGGGTTAAAGATAATTGGACCAAAAAAATCAGCTTTATATATTCCTGACATTGATAAATGGGAAAAATGGGATCAAAATATTTTTGAATTAATTCAACATATTGATTACGCATTTATCGATGGAACTTTTTATTCTGAAAATGAATTGCCTAATCGTAATATGGATGATATACCTCATCCTCTAATTACAGAATCAATGGAAATATTGTATAACTTAAATTCAACAAATAGAAATAAAATCTACTTTATCCATTTTAATCATTCAAACCCTGCAATAATGAATGGAGCCGTAGCTAATGACATTCGTTCAAAACGATTTAATGTTGCTCGACAAGGTATGATATTTGAGCTATAATCAAAAATCAATATATTATTTGTTACTAAACTATAAAAAAAACTAAATGAAATCTATTTTTATCACTGGAGCATCATCTGGCATAGGAGAAGCCTTTGCAAAAATTTATGCAAAAAAGGGTTTTACTATTGGTCTTGCTGCGCGTCGTATTGATATGATACACAATTTAGCAAAAGAAATAAAAATTTTAGGTGGCACACCTGTAGTATATCAGTTAGATGTTCAAGATCCAGAAAGATGTAAAAAAATTGCAGATGATTTTATATTAAAACATAATATTGATATTGTAATCGCTAACGCAGGAATTGGCGGAACTGATGGTTTATATAAAGGGGTTAGTAGTGATATTAATCAAATACTAACTACTAATCTTTTAGGTATGACAAATACACTTTTACCATTTATACCAGAGATGAAAAACAATAGAAAAGGAAAATTAGTTTGTATTAGCTCAGTCGCTAGTTATGTTCCTATCCCAAATCATGGTGGCTATGCTGCTTCAAAAATTGCGATGAGAAGAATATTTGACTCATGGCGTCCATCATTAGAAAATTATAATATTAAAACTATCTCAATTTGTCCTGGTTTTGTAGATACTGCTATAGTGAATAACTCCATTAAAAGATTCATACCAATGAAATCAGCTGATCAAGCAGCAAAAGTATTTATTAAAAAGATTGATCTAAACTATAAAACATATATCTACCCCTGGCCTTATAGAATTCTTATACTAATATATAAAGCCATTCCTAAACCATTATATAATTACCTAATAAATAAAATTTTTTCTAAACCTATAATTTAAAATTAAATAAATTTAACAAATGAAAACTAAAACAATTTCTTTTACTCATGCTGGTGTTTTATCTTTAAATGATACAAGTGCAAATATTTTTGTGATTTTTCTTGGCTCATTATTGATCTCAATTTTAGCGCAAATATCTATTCTTCTCCCTTTTAGCCCAGTGCCGATCACAGGACAAACTATTGGGGTCGTATTAATAGGCGGAATATTAGGTTCTAAGAGAGGTGCATTATCTGTTTTAAGTTATCTAGGCCAAGGTGCTTTAGGATTCCCTGTTTTTGCTCAAATGAAATCTGGAGCCCATGTTTTAATTGGCCCAACTGCAGGCTATCTATGGGGTTTTGTAATCGCTGCTTTCATAATAGGGCTCTTAGCTGAAAAAGGTCTAACGCTAAAGCCTATGTCTAGTTTTCTGTCTTGTTTTATCGCCACAACAATTATTTTAATATTAGGAACTATCTATCTTGCTGTATTTAAGATGACTTTTAATGAAGCAATGGCTATGGGGTTTTATCCATTTTTAGTTGGCGATGTAATAAAATCTTATATTTGTGCAATATTACTTCTGTCAATCCGTAAGATAAATTAGTCATATTAAAAAATTTAAGGTTATTTAATACTTTCAGTAACTTTAGCCATCTCTATACATGAAGCAGTTACAGCGCCATATTCATGAGAAGTAAATGCTATATCTATTTGACACCAACCTACAACCATATCAGGATGATGATTAGATTCTTCTGCTTTTTTAGCTAGTGAATTAATAAAGTCTATACTTTCCATATAATTATCAAACCTAAAAGTTTTATATATCTTATTGTCTTTATATTGCCAACCTTGCAGTTTTTTAAGATAGTTCTCTATTTGATTTTTCCTAAGAATATTCATGAAAAATTTCCTTCTAATCTATTAATCTTTTTTAGCTCATTTCTAACCCAGATTACAGCAATAACAAATGCAATCGAAGCAGAGATCATAATCGCATACCAATTCCATTGTATCGGTTTATTTAAATAATAATAGAAATAAAGAGCGAGAGGGGCGCTAATACCAATAACACGAATAGTTGTAATAATTAAAACAGGTATTCCTTTACCTAATCCTTGCATAACTCGGCCAGATGTAATTGCAATAGCAACCAATGGGTATATCAAACAGACTAATCTTAAAAAACCAACCGATATAGAGATAATTTCAGGATCATCTGTAAACCAACCTGAAAAAATTTCAGCAAAATAATAAACGAATGCAGATGAAATTAATGTAATAAAGAATGCTCGTGAAATACCATATTTTACAATAAAATTTAATTCATCTAATCTCTTTGCACCATAAAACATACCTACAAGAGTTGTTAATGCACCTGCAATAGCAAATATTGGTAAAAATATTAACATATCTAATCGTCCAGCGACTTGGTAAGCTGCAACAGCATTAGATGAATAGTTTACTAATATCTTATTAAAAACACCTTGACCTAAAGCCATAATTATCATGGACATAGATGCAGGTACACCAACTTTTACAATATCCCATATAATTTCAGATGAAGGTACAAAATCATTTAACTTAAAATTAATATAAGAGTGCTCTTTTATAAAAAGCATGTAAATAAATAAAATAAATACTATAATTTGAGAAATTACTGTTGCTATTGCAGCTCCACGAACTCCTAAACCCAAGCCAAAACCACCATATTGATTTAAATCAAAAATAAATATTGGGTCTAAAATAATATTTAGGATAGTACCTAAACCAGCTACCATCATAGGAAATTTCATATCTCCTTCACCCGCAAGAATTGATCTAAAAAAACCGGAAAAGATCATAAATGGTAATCCAAGAATAATAATATATAGATATTCCCATGCTATAACTAATATTTCACCATTTGCCCCAAGATGTCTTAATATATTTTCACCAAAAATAAAACCTGCAGTTGTAAAAATAACCGCAATAGATCCTGCTAGTACAACTGCATGCTCTGCTGCATTATCAGCATTTTTTTTATTTTTTTTACCTATAAAACGCGCAATTGAAGCCGTCACTCCAGAACCTAAACCCATTGTGAGACCTAACATAAGAAAAAAAATAGGCATGTTAAATGCTACACCAGCAATCGCTTCTCCACCAAGTCTTCCTATAAAAATCATATCAACAAGATTATATAAAGTTTGTATACCCATACCTAACATGATTGGAATTGCTAAAGACCAAAGTGCTTTAGATGGATTATCTAAAAAAGTATTTACACGAGACTCTTTTAATAAATTATCTTGCACGATTAATAAATATTAAGAATAAAAAAATAAAGTAATAATTAAAAACTAGTCTATGGATAGAATGGCCACAATTTTGGTAAAAAATAAATTGCTGAGAACCAAAATATTAATGCCAAAGGAAATCCAACTCTTATATAATCACTAAACTTATATCCTCCTGGCCCATAGACCATCAAATTTGTTTGATATCCAACTGGTGTTATAAATGAAGCTGATGCTGCAAAGGCAACAGCAAAAATAAAGGCACGAGGGTCCAACCCCATTTGTGCTGATACAGCCATGCTAATAGGAGTCATTATAATTGCAGTTGCAGCATTAGATGAGACTTCAGTTAAAATCATTGTAATTAAATATATTAAAGCTAATAATACATGTGGCTGCCATTCCATAGGTGCTGTTCTTGCAGCTGTTGATATAAAACCTCCAATCCATTCAGCTGCCCCTGAAGTTTGTATTACCGTACCTACAGGAATTAATGCAGCAATAAGCACTATCACTTGCCAATGTATTGCTTGATAACTCTCTTGTGGAGTAATAACTCCTAAAGCTAATAAAATGACAACACCAACCATAGTCGCTTTCATAATTGGCATTATACCTATTGCAGCTAATCCTACTGCACCCAATATAATTATAATTGTCATCCACCAAAATCTTTGTTTCTTTAATTCAGCTTCTACTTCTCCAAGAACAATAAACTCTCTACTATTGGTTAAATTATCAACTTTATTAGCAGGTGCATATATTAATAATGTATCGTAAGCATTTAGTATAACATGAGCAATTTTTTTCTTAAAAATTGCACCTTCCCGCCTAATAGCTAGTATAAAACCTCCAAAACGTTGTCTAAAATTTCCAGACATTAAACTTCTACCAACCAAGTCAGACTGGTCAGTCAATAAACATTCTACAACAATATTATCATCTTTTTCGAGCTCTTGCTGCGTTAATTTTTCATCAGTTAATAATTTAATTTTTTCAACTTCTTTCATTCTTAGAAAATTTTCTAAAGTACCTCTAACAAATAAAATATCATTCTCCTGTAAACGAGTTAAACGTATACCATTGGTTATCATTTTACCATCTCTCAAAATATCTAAAACCATCACATCATAATTTGCATTTATACCACGATCAAAACAGGTTTTTCCAACTAAAGGAGATTCAGCCGTAACTTTCATTTCTGTCAAATAACCACCTAAACGATAGCTCTTTGTTAAACTTGATGTAACAGTTCTAGATGGTAAAATTCTGGGGGCTATCCACAATATATAAATTAAACCAATAGCTAATAACAATCCTCCATAGCGTGCAAACTCAAACATACCCATAGGTTCAACTTGTCCACTAGATATATAAATAGAATTAACTAATAAGTTTGTTGAAGTACCTACTAAAGTAAGAGTGCCTCCTAATATAGCTGCATAGCTTAAGGGGATAAGCATTTTAGATGGACTTAATTTATATTTATGAGATAATCGAATTGTAACTGGCATAAAAATAGCAACAACCGCAGTATTGTTAACAACTGCAGAAGCCAAGCTTATTGTAAATAAATAAATTACGCGTCCAAGGATTTTTGATTTATTAGCAATTCGATTAATCCTAACAACCAAATATTCTAAAATTCCCGTCTTTTGTAATGCCCTACTTAATATAAATAAAAAGGCAATAGTTAATACTGCGGGGTTAGCAAAACCGGATACTGCTTCTTCCGGAGTCAAATACCCTAATAAGAAAAGAATACTTAACAAAATCATTGCTGTTAAATCAATCGAGAATATTTCTGTAAGAAAAAAAAGAAA
>MDTA01071569.1_pt1 | contig 12508 bp, 10 predicted proteins | sample 811151 | NCBI WGS metagenome assembly MDTA01 (sample SAMN05326648, study PRJNA326480) | marine metagenome | isolation source: seawater | place: Indian Ocean: South | collected 2010
TGATTCAGCCCGAAATCCGCTTGGCTGAAGCACGGTATATGCCCTTCGTGGCTAAGAATCTATTGCAATCCACAGGTAATTGGGGCGCTGTGCGTGTCATCCCTCGAGCAACTGATGCGGTAGATCTGACGCTGGACGGACGGATTCTAGAGTCGGACGGCGAGCGTTTAGTTATTGAAGCCCGTGTAACCGACGCCACCGGCAGACTCTGGTTTGCTAAACAATATACTGGACTGGCAAGCAAGTACGCCTATACAGATTCGTCAGCGCAAGAAATTGATCCGTTTCAAAGCGTCTACAGAGACATCGCCGACGACATGTTGTCCTACCGCGAGAGCTTGTCTTTAGCTGACGTAAGCGCCATTCGCCAAACTGCAGAGATTAAGTTTGCGCGATCTTTCGCCAGTGATGCATTTGCCGACTACTTGGCCCAACAAGAAGACGGCCAATATCGGCTCATACGCCTTCCGGCAGAAAATGACCCTATGCTAAAGCGAGTACGCGACATCCGCGAACGCGAATATTTATTCATCGACACCCTGGACGACTTTTACGCTAACCACTACCGTCAAATGGACGCCATATACGACGGCTGGCGCGCAGCAACCTATGCTGATGCAATTGAATACAAAGCCCTGCAGGCCCAATCTCGATCTCAAATCATCGGCGGCAGCATCGCTATTGCAGCAGGCATCGGCGGCGTCTACTCCAGCGACAACCCCTATGTTGATGCCAGTAGCGTCGCCACTGTGGGCGCAGGGGCGGGACTCATCATCAGCGGCCTAAACAAGAAACAGCAGTCGGCGCAGCTAGCAGATCGACTGCGTGAAATAGGCGCCGATGCCGAGGCTGAATTGATCCCCACAACGATTCAATTGGACCGAGAGACTCTGAGACTTACAGGCACGGTAGACGAGCAATATACCGAATTGCGGAAAATTCTAGATCGCTTGTACCGCGCAGAATTCGGTCTCGGCAGCAGCAACCAGGCGCAGAGTTCAAATACAGATCCGTAATGTCAAAAAACCACCGTCCTATTGCGCCCATCCGCCCGGCACTGACCCACCTTCGCCAAACGGATACAGACCCCCGGTGGCAGCAGTGGCTCTCTGCCAACAAGATCGTTTTGGTAGCCGCTGCTGGCGTAATCGCTATTGCCAGCATCGCCTTAGGACTGGCCAGTCGCTACCAGACCGCGCTTCCTGAAGGCGTTATCGGCCAACAAGGGCCACGGCAATCCACCACAACGTCTGAGACTAAAGCAGACGCCTTAGCGCCCTTTGCTCAATTGACCCAAGCGCAAGCCCAGCAAACTGCCCAAGATCAATTGGCCCGTTTTGTAGAGCTACAGCTGCAATTAGAACAGTCCTTCACCGACAGTAAGTGGGCAGCCGAGTCGCTGACAAAGGCGAAAGAAACGGCACTATTAGGCGACACTTATTTCCAAAACGAACGTTATCGTGAAGCATTCAGCCAATATCAAAGCGCTGGTGACGAGTTGTTTGCAACCATCGAGCGCGGCAACGCAGCAGTCGCTGAAGCGTTAAAGCGAACGAATGACGGCATAGACCAACTTGATCAGGCAGCATCGCAACAAGCGTTGTCCCAAGCACGCGCGTTCTTTCCAAAACAAGCGCCAATTGATCAGTTGCAGGCCCGCGTAGACAAGTTACCAGAAGTCTCCGGGTTACTCAGACAAGCGCTCAATCTTGAATTAGCCGAACGTTACGCCGAGGCGCTTGAAATCTATAAAACAGTCGCGGATCTAGATCCAGCTACAAGGTTACTCACCGAACGTGTGGCAGCAGCTCAGGTCGGTCTCAAAAAACAGCGCATACGCCAATTGTTGGGTACGGGGTTTCGAGCGTTGGAGCAGAGCCAATTCACGAACGCTCGCTCAGCTTTCCTGGCAGTGCTAAAGGAGCAACCGAACAACGCGGCGGCTCTGGGTGGTATCGAACAAATTGGCCAACTGTTCGATGTTGCTGTCATCAAAGAAGCGGAATCCGCAGCAGCCAAAGCCATGAAAGCGGGCGACTGGAACCAAGCCATAAGCGCGTACCAGAACATCTTAGATCTTGATAAGACGATACAGATCGGTATCGCTGGGCGTACGTTAGCACTGGAGCACCAGCGTATTACTGATTTGATCAACGCTATACGATCCCAACCAGAACGCCTTTCAAGCACGAAGCTGTTCAATGACGCTGAGCGGGCTGTGGCCGAAGCCAAAGCACTACCCTATCAGACGCCTTTGTTCACCCAAGCCATTGAACAAGTCAGATCACTGCTACAACAATATCGAGATCCTGTGCGTGTAACGTTGATTTCCGATAACGCCATAGAGATCAGCCTCTCCAATGTAGGCAGTCTTGGCCCCATCAGCGAACGCACACTGACCTTACGCCCGGGCAAATACACATTACGCGGTAGCAAGGACGGCTGTAGAGACATCTATACCGAAATTGTTGTGCTGCCAGATATAGCGCCGATCGAAGTATTTTGCGCTGAGGTTCTGCCTTAGTTATGCCTGCGCCAATCAACCAGCGGCCTATTCAAGCCACTGCATTCCAACCCAGTGCAGACAACCGCGGCACCGCGGGCATACCAATCTGGCAATGGGCGTTAGGGGCTATTGTACTGGCCACCGTAGCCGCTCTGTGGTTCCTGTTTACTGCAAAGAGCGTGATGCTGAGTTTCTCCCCCAACGCCAGCGAGGTAGACATCAGCGGCGGTGTCAGCATCCGCTTGGGTGATGTGGTGTTGCTACGGGAAGGCCGCTATACGGTCAAGGCGAAAGCAGAACAACACAAAATTCTGGAAGCGCCTCTGCAAGTCACCTCGGCCAGCAATCAAACCGCTCAATTCGAATTCGTACCGACACCAGGCACCCTGGTACTGCAACTAAGCCCCGAAGACGCGCAAATGTATGTCGATGACGTGTTGCAAGACAATCCGGTGGCGGCTCAAATGCGTCTAACGTTGGAGGCGGGCGTACGGGATCTGGCATTTCGTCACCCCCGCCACCTCCCGCGCGAGCTGAAATTGAACATCGAGGGCAAAAACAAAATACAAGACCTCAGTGTTGCGTTAGATCCTGCTTGGGCAGTCGTGAGCGTCCGCAGCGAGCCTGCTGGTGCAGAAGTTTGGGTCGACGACCAAAACACTGGTGTGACCACGCCGGCCGAGGTGGACATTCTGCAAGGCGAGCATTCGATAAGTCTGCGTAAGGCCGGCTATAAAGCGTTCAATCAAAAGTTGTTAACAGTTCCGGGTGTTCCTCAAACTTTAGATGCGGGCACACTGACTCAGGCGGATGCTCAGCTCAATGTCGCCAGTGCCCCAGGCAATGCTGCTGTCACCATAAACGGTGACTACTTCGGACAAACACCGTTACAAATCGATCTGCAATCTGATACTGCCCACACACTGCGACTGATACACCCAGGTTTCGCGCAACGCACTGAGGCCGTTCGGCTCGCTAAAGGCGAAATTAAAAGCCTAAATCTGGCTCTGGATCGTCTGCTTGGCGAGGTACAAATCCAAACCCGGCCGGACAACGCCCAAGTCAAAGTGAATGGCAAAATCGTCGACACCCAAAGACGCCCCTTACTGCTACCAGTTGAACCACAAAAGATATCCGTCACGTTGCCTGGATATGCCGGCTTTGACACCGTCCTTAATCCCCGTGCCGGTCTTGTACAGGAGCTCAAGGTGCAGTTGCTCACTCTCGAAGAAGCGCGACTTGCAGCACTTGTGCCGGTCATAAACACGCCCCAAGGACACACATTGCGCTTATTCAATGCCGATGCCGTGGACATGGGCGCATCCCGCCGAGAACCTGGTCGACGCGCCAACGAAACCCTGCGCCGCGCCGAATTTTCTCGATTGTTCTATCTGGCAGCACGCGAGGTCAGTAACGCTCAATTTCGCGCCTTCGCCAGCGGCCACGACTCCGGCACTTTTCAAGAACAAACCCTAGACGACGATGAACAACCGGTGACTAACGTCAGCTGGCACGAGGCCGCCGCCTATTGCAACTGGCTATCTGAGCAGGAAGGTTTTGAAAACTTTTACGAAATTGAGTTCGGTAAAGTAGTAGCAACCAATGCGACAGCGACCGGCTACCGCCTACCAACAGAGGCTGAGTGGGCCTGGGCGGCGCGGCGGCAACCTAGTGCTGACGATGGCAACACACGACCTGAACAACTTAAATTCCCTTGGGGCAGTGCCCTACCACCGCCAGAGCGATTTGCAAATTACGCGGATCGCGCAGCAGGTAATCTAGTGGGGAGAGTCATATTCGGCTATAACGACAACTACGGCGTGAGCGCTCCAGTGGGTACGTTTCAGCCCAACGCTCACGGGTTATACGATTTAGGGGGTAACGTCGCCGAGTGGACCCAAGACTGGTACGAAATACCCAGCCAGCAAACGGTAAAAGATCACTTAGGTCCAAGTACAGGTGAGTATAAGGTGATTCGCGGGGCAAGCTGGATGCACGGAACCATCACAGAACTGCGTCTATCGTTTCGCGACTACGGTATAGAAGGTCGTAACGATGTGGGATTCAGAATAGCTCGATACGCGGAGTAACTGTGTATGCAATTACTTAGATCAAAGCTTGTTTGTTATACCCTGACGGCCAGCCTCATTGGACTGAGCCAACCGGTCCTGGGGGCGAGCCAGGATAACCCCGTAGCGACAACGCAAAGCCCGGAACAAAAACAAACCCAGGCAGCCAGCACCACTGCAAAAGACCCTAAACCCGCGACTCTGAAGAGCAAAGATCAACGACAGCGCGATCGTCGCGACGATGTGTTCAAGCCTAGTGAAGAGATCTCGGAGGATTTTGCTGCACCACTCCCTGTGGATATTTGACGTCGACTCAGACCGTTACGATCATGAACCAATGAACTAAGCACATGAAAAAACAAATCCCTGTTGAATTGGTCTATCAACTCAGTGCACTCGTTATTGCAACCATCTTAGTGCACTTAGTTTATATGACCGTCATCCGCCCCAATGCAGATGCTGTTCTGGAGCAGCGCGCAGCCCAGTCCGCAGCAGGTCAGACTGTCGACAATCAACGCTCAATCTACGTTGTATTAGAGGGTTATGAGCAAGAGTCTTGCTTTATTTTGTTCTTCTGGGCGTTCGCCATGATGGGTTATAAAACGCGCTCGACTCTACACGAACGAAAGCTCCACCAGCGCTCTTTGGTCAATGTCGGCGCTGGCGTAAACATCTTACCCGAGGACGTGCGTAGCTATACCCGCCCCCTGCAAGCTTTGAGTGAGCGTGACCAAAATGCCTTGTTGCCCCGAGCATTGACTGCCGCGCTCAATCGGTTTGCGTCTACAGAAAATGTTCAGGACGTTGCAGAAGCGGTGAAAACCGTTTGCGAGACCGAATACGAGCGTCTGGAAACCGAGCTGTCAATCATCCGCTACATCGCCTGGGCGATACCATCCATCGGCTTTATCGGCACCGTAAGGGGCATCGGCGACGCCCTAGGCCAAGTCTATCAAGCCGTCGAAGGCGACATTGCCGGCGTCACCGCCAGCCTTGGCGTAGCATTCAACTCAACGTTCATCGCCCTTCTCATCAGTATCCTGTTGATGTTCTTACTGCACCAGCTGCAACTTATTCAAGAGCGATTGGTACTCGATACCCAGCACTATTGCGATCACGAACTACTGCGCAACCTGCGCACTCGGAATAGCCCATGAGTTTACTACTGGAACTGAACGATTGGCAGTTGGGTTGTTTTGACAGCAAGGCCAACTGCATTTACCAACAAGCCGCAGCAGCGGCGGTGGATGGTAACAGGCTCTTATTTGGTGACGCCGCCCTGGCACAAAGCCGAACCACACCGCAAAGCTTCAACGCTCAGTACTTGTCTAGACTCGATACCGAACCATTACCACAACCCATTGGGGCAGCCCAAAACAACGCCGATTTGCTGTACCACCAACTACAAGAACTCAGACAGGCTCACGATGTCACTGAGGTCGCAGTGGCCACCCCAGCCCATTACTCTGATGAGCAGTTAGGGTTATTGTTGGGTATTGCTAGCGAGGCAGGCATAACAATCAAGGGGTTTATCGATAGTGCCCTAGCCCATGCCACCCAAAGCAACAGTCGCTACCAGCTTTTCGACATTAGCCTCAATCAGGCTCATCTGACCGATATCGAGGCGCGCGATGGTGAGCTGCGGGTGATCGGTAGTACAGTTCTGGAGCGACTGGGCATTATCAACATCATCGACGCGTGGTTGCAGGTGATCGCCAACAGCTTTATGCAGACAAGTCGTTTTGATCCTCTGCATAGCGCCGAGTCAGAACAGCAGGTTTTTGACCAGGCTTTGGGCTTGATCAACCGCAGCCTGCCTAACGACCTCAACATCAGCGTGACACAAGATGGAACAAATCGCCGGGCAGACCTCTCTGCAACACAGCTGTCAGAGGCTATCCGACAACGCCTACCCGCCAGCGACCTTAAAGATGTTGGTCCTCTGGTCTTAACACCCCGCGCCAGTTCGATCAGCGGTCTTAGATCGCTGCTTGAAGACATCACAGAGAACGTAAGCACCAGCTCAGGTGAGGTCGCGATGCTGTTGCAGCTGCAGCAACAGCAAGACACTTCGGAACCGACCCGTATCACAGAGTATCGAGGCGCTCCAGATACGCCACGCAGCACATCCGATCATCGAGCTGACACAACAAACGAAGACTCAAGGACACAAAACTATCCTCCCGCAACACATTTGCTGGCAGATCATCAGGCCATCCCCCTCACCGCAGGGTCCTTGCAAAACTACTTTGACGAGGATGGACTGTTACGACCAGGCGCTGATGTGAAGATCAACGGCAACGCGCCTACCCGAGCAAAGTTGCGATGCGCCGACGAGGTGCAGTTGCTCGAACAAACTTGGGTAGCCATACGGATCGCTGACTGACATGCGCAGAAGCCGACGCAACGTAGGCTTTTCCCTTGCTTTCCTGGATGTTATGTCCTGCGGTTTCGGTGCAGTGGTGCTGGTCTTTCTAATCATGAATCACGAGTCACAACAGTCACAGGAAGTCATCAACAAAGATCTGCTGGCGGAAATGCGTATGCTTGACTACCAGGTTCTGCAGGGCGAAAAGGACTTATTTGAACTATCTGAAAACCAACAAACTTTGCGCACAAAACTCGCAAATTCCGCCAACACCCTGACAACCCTTGAAACGCAACTGCAGCAGCAATCTAAAACCTTGAGCGAATTGCAAAAGCGTACCCTTGCCGAACAAGAAGACATGGCCGCTCTACAATCTGATCTAGACAGCCGCGAAGACGAAATCGAGCGCTTACAGGCGCTAAAAGCCGCAACGGATGGCAACCAAATACGCGCCATCAAAGGTGAAGGCGATCGCCAGTACCTTACCGGTTTGAAGGTCGGCGGGCGCAACATTGTTATCATCGTCGACACCTCCGCCAGTATGCTTGACGAAACCATCGTCAACATTCTGCGACGCCGCAATATGTCGGAAGAAAAGAAACGCCAGGCACCCAAATGGCAGCGCACCCTAAGAACTGTCGAATGGCTTGCCGCGCAACTACCGCTAGATGCCGAATTCCAGCTTTACGGCTTTAATGAATCGGTGCAAAGCTACGTAACCGATGACAACCTCGACTGGCAACCGATGTCGGACGGCAGCGCGCTCAACGCAGGTGTTGACCGCCTCAGTCAAGCTGTACCTTCTGGCGGCACCAATCTGGAATCACTGATGCTAGCGGTGCGCGATTTATCCCCCATACCGGACAACATCTATTTAATTACTGATGGCTTGCCGACTCGAGCCGCCGCCAGTCCACGCAACCCAACCGTGGACGGAAGGACTCGACTGAAATTATTTCGAGAAGCCGCTACCCGACTGCCTCGGCAGATTCCAGTGAATGTGATTCTGTTTCCAATGGAGGGCGATCCCATGGCCAGCGCTGCATGGTGGCAACTGGCGCGCCTCTCTGGCGGTGCATTTATCTCCCCTTCTTGGGATTGGCCATGATCCGGCGGCGCGGTATCGAAGAATTCAGCGTGTCTTTTCTTGACGTCATTTGTTGCGGCTTTGGCGCCGTAATCCTGCTGCTTATGCTGACCAAAACACTAGAACCCCAGGTGTTAGAAAGCAGTAATCTGGACCTGTCCGAGCGCATCGCCGCAAGGGAAAATGCACTATTTGAACTACGTGGACAAATCGAGCAATTGCGGCAACGGTTGCAAGAAGAGCAAAACCAGTTGGATGACTCCGAGCAGCAGCAACGCAACGTGCAGAGTCAGCTGACCGAGGTTTTGGCGCGGTATGCAACCCTGCTGCAGGAAAACGAGAATATTTCAACTGAGAATCAGCAACTTGCATCGGCCAGACAAAGCCTGACCGACGAAATGGAACAACTGTTGGGTCTAGATTTTCGGCGTGAGTCGGGCCTTGTCGGCGGTATCAGCGTTGACTCGGAGTACATCATTTTCGTTATCGACACCTCCGGCAGTATGCAAAGTGCCGCTTGGGGGCAAGCGGTGCAGAAAGTCAGCGAGACACTGTCCATATACCCACAAATTAAGGGCATCCAAGTAATGAATGATATGGGTGACTACATGTTCCCCATCTATCGTCGACGTTGGATTGAGGACACCCCAGCCCTACGCAACAGTATCATTCAGACCTTGCAAAACTGGGCACCGTTCTCAAACTCAAGTCCAGTTGAAGGCATCCGCGAGGCGATTGGCACCTACTATGATCCCAACAAACGCATCAGCATTTATGTATTTGGCGATGACTATACTGGCGACTCTATTGAGGATGTCGTCAGAGCCGTAGACTTAGTCAACCGCGCCGACGACAGCGGCCGCCGACGTGTACGTATTCACGCCATAGGATTTCCGGTCTACCTTGATCAACCCAACGCCAGGATTTACCGCTTCGCCGCCCTAATGCGGGAACTGGCATACCGCAATGACGGAACATTTGTCGGACTGACGGAGTATCAATGAAAAACTCTTGGTTACCTTTAATCCGCCAACGGCGCCATTGGCTTGTGTTTATAGCTGTAGCAGTCAGTTGTGGCTGTGCCAATACACGCATCGAACTCAACAGCGACTTTCCTGCCCCCTTGGTGACCGCTTCACCCATGCGCGTTGCTATTGTTTTGAGCCCAGAACTGACGAATTACGTGCATTCGGAATCTGTGGCACGACGTGGCGAATACATCATCAACGTGGGAATGGTGCAAAAACAATTGTTCCAGCGCTTGGCCCAAGGCACGTTCAGCGGCCATGAGTTCACCACCCAGGTAGGGGCCACCGAGGCTGATGGCAGCCTGCTGCCCGTCATAACCGAGTTGCAGTTTTCCACTCCCAAACAGACCCGAACCGACTACTACGAAGTATGGATGCGCTATCGCTTCGACCTATATGATCAAACTGGGACTAAAGTCGGCAGTTGGGATCTACCTGCGTATGGTAAGGCCAACCAGGCGAACTACAGCAATGACAACGAAGGTTTAAATGCTGCGGCAATTTCCGCATGCCGTGACATGGCAGCAATGTTCAGCTTAAATTTTGCGAACGAGCCTAAGCTCAGCCAATGGATACAATCATCATCTGACGGCTCAGCTCGACCCAAGACCACTGGATCCAATCAATGAACCAATACCTAACTGCACTACTAAAACTAACGCCACTAGTTATCGCCGCTTTATTTCTGGGCGGTTGTGTGACGGCGACGGTACAAGAGGTTCGAGAGCGCGCGACCGGAATCGTCGGCTCAGAAACTGTAGTGGTTTTAGGTCGTCGCAGTCGACCAAGCAACGACGAAACAGAAATAGATTTTATCCGCTGTGTTGCTGACAACCTGGGCAGCGACCGGGTCAACGTACTCGCCGAGCAAGAGTTCGTCGACGCTACATTCCCATGGTTTGAACCGCGCACGGCACCGGTCAACGCCAACGAGTTGCCGGCGTTACTCGAAGAACCCCTATTAGCCAAACGCCTTGATCAGCTGGGTTTACGCTATGTGGTGTGGGTACAAGGCAAAACCGAAAGGGTTTCTCAATCGGGGTCTATGACTTGCGGCATGAGCCCTGGCGGCGCCGGCTGTTTCGGTTTTTTGACCTGGGAAAACGATGCTTCCTACGAGGCCAGCGTATGGGACACTCAAGAACAGCGGGCTGCGGGGCGCTTATCATCTGATGCCGCCGGTACCAGCTACATGCCGGCGCTAGTGGTGCCCATTCCAATCATTGCTCGGGTGCAAAAAAACGCCTGCACCGGACTCGCCAATCAACTTCAGGAATTCATTGTAAATAGTTGAAAATAAGGGTTTATTTATTCCTTATTTCAACCACTTCGCCCGTGAATTTGTCAGGCTCCACCGAATACCACTCCTGTAGTTGTAACGGATAGTGCTTGGCCACCCGATCACAAAACTCATAAAAGGTAGGCCGACCCGGATCAGCGATAATGATTTTCTGAGTATTCGCTTTCATCGCACGAACAACCAACCGCGCCAGAGGCTCGACCAGTGAATCCCAAAAACAAATGTCACTGCCAACGATGACGTTGTGAGCGCCCAACTCCTTGGCCTTAAGTTGCTTAAAGTCGGCACACTGGGTATCAATCTCGACATCGTTAATCTCCGCCAGTACCCCTAGGTAGGGAAATACTTGAGCGTCAAGATCAACACCGGTAACTGTTGCCGAAAATTTCTTAGCGCAAAAGATCGCGACTGCGCCCCAGCCACAGCCCAGTTCCATGACTGATGCGCCTTCGTTTAGCGGATTGTGCACCAGGTAGTCCATCATGAGAAAAGCCGAATCCCAAGAGCGGTGCCCATGGATCGAGGGCTGATGGCGACTCTTCAGCGCTCTTATCAACTGATGTTTGTGTCCCAGAAGATAAACGCCATAAGCGTATTGCACGTGTGGTTCAGGGACACGTTGCAAACGGGGCATATAGACTCCTCTCTCTAGCGCTTTGACCTCAGGGCAATCGCGGCGCAATACCGCAGATGCCTGTGTGGAGCCAATATCGCATTGAACAGGACTTTGACACAAAACAAATTTGGCAAACGTCAGGAAATAACCCAAAGCCTAACCTTGCACTGTTTCATTCACGCCCCAAACACTGTTCATGCCGAAAATTAGTGCAGTTCGCGGTATGATCCCGCCCCGTCAATAGCCCACAACATTCAGGAGCAACAGTGAGCCAATCTTCTGTAGACGATCTGGTTGAGGCCAGGCGCGAATACAGCGCCGGTTTTGTCACGGATGTCGAAACAGATACGTTGCCACCGGGCCTCAACGAGGACGTCATTCGCTTTATCTCAGAGCGAAAGGACGAGCCGGAATGGCTGACCCAATGGCGCTTACAAGCGTTCCAACAATGGCAGGACATGACCGAGCCTGACTGGCCCCACCTACATTACCCAGAGGTGGATTTTCAGAGCATCTCCTACTATTCCGCCCCTAAAAGCCAAGCGGATGGGCCCCGGTCGCTGGATGAAGTAGACCCAGAACTGTTGCGAACCTACGAGAAGCTAGGCATCCCTCTGCACGAGCAAGCGGCGTTAGCCGGCGTCGTGCCTGATCCTGACCAACCCAGCAGCAATGTGGCCGTGGATGTCGTATTCGACAGTGTGTCTATAGCCACTACGTTTAAGCAAAAGTTGGCTGATGCAGGCGTTATTTTTTGCCCAATATCAGAGGCCGTTAAATCGCATCCAGAGCTTGTCCAGAAGTATCTCGGCAGCGTGGTGCCCCAACGTGACAACTACTACGCCGCCCTAAACTCCGCGGTATTCAGCGACGGCTCTTTTGTTTACATCCCTAAGGGCGTGCGCTGCCCTATGGAGTTGTCTACATACTTCCGAATAAACGAGCGCAACACGGGGCAGTTCGAACGCACCTTAATCATAGCCGACGCAGGCTCCCACGTGAGCTATTTAGAGGGTTGTACAGCACCCATGCGTGATGAAAACCAATTGCACGCGGCGGTGGTTGAACTGGTCGCACTGGAAGATGCAGAGATTAAGTATTCCACTGTGCAGAATTGGTATCCGGGGGATGAAAACGGCAAGGGCGGCATCTATAACTTCGTGACAAAGCGCGGGCTGTGCGCCGGTGCCCGAGCGAAAATCTCGTGGACTCAGGTAGAAACCGGCTCAGCAATCACTTGGAAATACCCAAGCGTCGTGCTGCGCGGCGACGATTCGATCGGCGAGTTTTACTCTGTTGCGCTGACCAACAACCGTCAACAAGCGGATACCGGTACGAAGATGATCCACATGGGGAAAAATACCCGCAGCACGATCGTTGCCAAAGGCATCAGTGCCGGACGCAGTGACAGCAGCTACCGTGGCTTGGTACGCATCACTCCTACCGCCTCCCAGGCGCGCAACTTTACTCAGTGCGATTCATTGTTGATTGGCGACCTCTGCGGCGCTCATACGTTTCCCTACATCGAAAGCAA
>MDTA01130612.1_pt1 | contig 12508 bp, 10 predicted proteins | sample 811151 | NCBI WGS metagenome assembly MDTA01 (sample SAMN05326648, study PRJNA326480) | marine metagenome | isolation source: seawater | place: Indian Ocean: South | collected 2010
TTAGTTACCTTTAGAGCCTCTTCGCTAGCATCTATACAAAAAAGTTTTTTAACTTTAGGTGCTATGAGCCCAGCCCAACGGCCACTCCCGCAACCCATATCAAATCCAATATTTTCTTTATTTAAGTACCTTTCAGATGGAAAAATACAGAAATAACCGTCAAAAATATCTAATAACTCTTCAGAATCAAGACTCTCGCCTTGAGAAAATCTACTCCATTCTTGCCCAAAATCTTCAATTACTTTATCGTCCTTTTTATTCATGCTTTAAACCAATTACATTACTATCTTTAAGATCTTACTATAGTCTTTTTTTCATTCAATGGATCATGACTTTCATCTGCAACCCTTTTGTCATAAGTTAGTAGTAGGTGGAAAAAGAATAAATATATAAAGGTATATCTATACCTAAGGAACGTAGAATCATTTTCTACAACCATATAATTTAAGACTATTCCAGTATAAAAAATTAAAAAGATTAAATAATCTGAAGGTTCAGAAAAATAATTAGTAAACTTAAATGCCACTAATATCAGTAGTATAAATATTAAACTTTCAGGGAAGAAGACGAGATTGAGTCCACTTGCTCCAATGCCTGGAGCCAATAAGCCTTTCATAAATAAAACAGGAGAATTAAGGATAATTGAAAATATTGATTCAAACTCAGTAAGAAGGCCTCCTGGAGGAACTAACCCTATCTCATTCAAAAAGCCTAGTCTGAAATAATTGATGATATTAAGAATAATATGTTCGTTATAGAATATTATAAAAAGGAAAGCCCCAGAAAATATAAAAAGTCTTTTAAAACTCTTATCTGCAGAAAAAATAAATATTGCGAAATATAAGATTGATAAAACTGCTGCATTCTGGGTCTTAATTGAGAACAGTAATGCTATCAAAACTGTAGAAATCAATAATTTTCTTTCAATTATAGTAAATAAGAGAAGAGATTGAACTACAAAAACGAATGTTTCTCTTAATCCCGTCGCTGAATAAAGCAACATAGTTGGGAAAAATAAAATTAATAGAAGAAAGAATTTAGAATCAGTTCTATCCATTCTTGCTCTAATGAAAAAATATAAACCCAAAAGGTATAGTTTATTAATAAAACCTAACGACATTATAGTTGCTATAGACGGAATGGGTATTAACGAGTAGTAAATTGCTGGTGCACTTCTCTTAAAATTAAAAAACTGAAAGGATTGCGATTTTGCTGCAATTGATGCTTGGCAACCGAATTCGTCAAAAGTCAAATTATCTTTTAAATCACGAACACATCTCAGGTATCCTCCTGAATCCGGAAATAGTTCTTGAATAATTGGAGCCAACAATATTATTGAAAAAAAACCAGAAAACCATAAAACTAGTTCTTGGGAATCTAACTTCTTAAAATAAAATAATAGAAGTAAAATTATTGAGCAAAAAAATAAGTTAGAAGACTCTGAAAGTAAAAAAATCAGTAAAGAATCAACATAATAAAGGTCTACCGAGTCGTTATAGAGCACGATTAAGCCTAGGATGATCTAATAATAAATATTAATAATTTATATGCCAAAGATCCAAAAAAACCAAAACTAGTGAATAAAAGTAATAAAAACATAAAATTGGGATAAACAGGATATTCTGACATTTCGAAGCCCCGAACGGTTTTAAATTTATAATTAGCTCCTGAATCGATTAGAGATTTTTTTAGCAACTCATTTTGAAGAATATTAGAGATTGCAGCTATCTGATTTACTTCCTTATTTTTTGATAATTCTGAATACAAATAATCTATTTTTGCATTAGTTTCAAATTTATCTATGTCTTTAAAAGCATCATCTGTTTCTTTTAAAAGGCTATTAATCATTTGTTTAGTTTCTACTGGATTGGAAGTGAGGGAAGAAACAGTTATTAGTCCTGAAAACTCATTAAAATTAATAGATATAGATCCTCTTAAATAATCTCTCAACATAAACAAATTAGGGACAGCCTTATAATTGACACCATAAAACCAAAACTTTATTTTTTTTAAAACAGAATCAAGATTAATAACTTGTTTATATGAATCTGTTTCTTCATCGTATAAGTGCTCAAAAACTTTAAATATCAAGTTTTCTTTTTCATTTAATTCCTCAACGACATCAAGAGAAAAAATAGTCTCATTAAATTCATATATAAAAGTCTTTTTTTGTCCTGCTCCAACTAGAGTAGCCAGCCCACCTGAATCAAAATTAACTTTATTATCGTCTTCATTGGCAGAAATAATTGTACTAACATCATATTTGGGTGTTTCAAAGATTAAGTAAAACAAACCTAACAATGAAGTAAGTAGAGTTGTTATTAAAATAAACTTTAGATTTTCTTTTAAATAATCAATTAATTTCTTGTAGTCAATATTCATATAATTTCCATTATTCTATCTAGTCTAAATTTCTTTAAACCTACCAATCTCTCCTTTCTATATCTTCTTCTATGCAATCCTCACCATATTGTACTTCTAATATAGTGCAATTAGATTTAGTTTCGTTATATGCTCTGTGCCATGTGCCCTTCTCAATTATTAGGCTGTCGTGCTGATTTAACTCAACAACTTTTTTCTTTTCTCCAATTTGCAAATCTATTTTGCATACTCCCTCTAATACGTACCAATGTTCTGATCTTTTAAAATGCCTTTGATCACTTAAAGATCTATCTGGAGCAATCATTAATTCCTTAACTTTTACTCCTTCCCTATCATCTAAAACTTTATAATATCCCCATTCTCTTTGTGTTTTAGGATTTTTCCAGTTATCAAGGATCCAGCTTGAGGAATTTAATTTGACACTTCCCCCTACTCCAAATTCGAAAGATATATTTTTATTATTAATAAAACGGTCGACTTCAGGAATATTACCTTCTGTTCTATCACCGCCATTTGCAAAAATAATTTTATCTTCTGAGTTTGTTTTTGAAAGGACAAATTCTATTGCTTGGTTTGCAGAATTATCATCATCATTAAAAGAAAAAGCGCAATCTACCATAGAAAAATTAGATATTATTTTCTTTCTTTCTTCTAAAGTCATAAAGAACTGCCCTTTTTTTCTGCTTAGCCAGTCGTCAGAATTCAAACCTACCCACAATTTTTCTCCTAATTTCTTTGCAGATTCAAAATACGCTAAGTGACCTGAATGAATAGGGTCAAACCCTCCTGTAACTATTACGTGAACACTGCTCATTCTTGAAATTTTATTTTTTTAGATATTTACCAATAAGTGTATAATTGTATTCTAACCACATGGTAAATTAAAAGTAACCCTTTACCTTGCCTCTAATTGATTAATAATTGAAAGATATGAGCTATAAATATGATATTTGTATTGTTGGTGGACTAGGTCATATTGGCTTACCTTTAGGCATAGTTTTTGCTTCAAAAGGAAAAAAAGTATGTTTACAGGATATAAATCAAAATTCTGCAGAGATAGTCTCTCAAGGTAAACTGCCCTTCATAGAATATGAAGCAGAACCACTATTGAGAGAAGCTCTAGAAAATAAAAATTTAACTATCTCTCTTGATTCAAATTCTATCGCAGAGGCTAAAAATATAATCATTGCCATTGGAACTCCTGTAGATGAATATATGAATTCAAAGACAAGGGAGTTTTTAGAATTTATATCCTCCATAAGAAAACATTTAGACCCTGATCAACTAATTATCATTCGTAGCTCTGTTGCTCCTAACGTATGTGAACAAATAAAAAGGACTCTTGGTGAAGATCTACCTTGGAAACTTTCTTATTGCCCGGAACGTATAGTCCAAGGATACGCAATTAAAGAGCTAAAAAAACTACCGCAAATAGTTGCTGGTTTTAGTGATGAATCTATTAAAGAGGCTTCAGATTTATTTAAAAATATTAGCTCTTCTATAATAGAAACATCAATGCAAGAGGCCGAGTTAGCTAAATTATTTGCTAATTCATGGAGATATATTCAATTTGCCATTGCAAACCAATTTTTCATGATCTGTGAAGATCAAGGGGTTGATTATGATTCGGTTAGAAAAGCTATGGTAGAAGGTTATGAAAGAGCTGCACAACTTCCTTCAGCTGGCTTTGCTGCTGGACCTTGCTTATTAAAAGATACTATGCAAATTTCAAGTTTCTACCAGGGAGGGTTTCTGCTAGGTCATTCAGCTATGATGGTAAATGAAGGATTGCCTAACTTTCTAGTCAATCAATTAAAAGCGAAGTATGAATTAAATAATAGGAAGGTTGGCATCTTAGGAATGGCCTTTAAGGCTGATGTTGATGACATAAGAGATTCTTTATCATTTAGACTATCAAAAATTTTAAAATTTAGTGGAGCTCATGTCTTTTGCTCTGACGAATTTGCTCAAAATCCTGAGTTTGTAAGTAAAGAAGAAGTAATAAAGAACTGCGAAACAATAATAATAGCTGCTCCACATTCGAACTACGAGGCCTTAGATTTTCCTGAATCAACTGACGTGGTTAATATCTGGGAATCAAAAAAATAAATCAACTAAAAGATCTTAATGAAGAAGAAGTATTTAGTTACAGGTGGATCAGGATTCATTGGAAGTGCGCTGGTAAAAAAATTACTTGATGAAGGTCATTCTGTTAGAGTGTTTGATAATAACTCTAGAGGCAATCTCCGAAGACTAGAAGATATTTTAGATCAAATCGAATTTATAGAAGGTGACATTAGAGATTTAGATCAAGTCAATAGAGCCTGTAAGGGGATAGATTCCGTTTGTCATTTAGCCTTTATAAATGGCACTAAATTTTTTTACGAAGTTCCTGAACTGATTTTAGAGGTAGGTGTGAAGGGAATGATGAATGTTTTAGATTCATGTATATCAAACAATGTCCCTGAACTGATAGTTGCATCAAGCTCTGAGGTTTACCAAACTCCAGAAAAAGTGCCTACAGATGAAGACGTACCTCTTGTTGTACCAGACCTCCTAAATCCAAGATATTCTTATGGAGGGGGAAAACTGATAAGTGAGTTATTGGCTATAAACTATGGAAGATCTAAATTTGAAAGAGTTGTTATCTTTAGACCTCATAATGTTTTTGGTCCTGATATGGGTTGGGAACATGTTATACCTGAGTTTTTACTCAAAATGCATGATTTAGTTGAAAATAGTCAAACTGAAAAAATTATAGATTTTAAGATTCAAGGTTCTGGTAACGAAACAAGAGCATTTATCTTTATAGATGATTTTACAGATGGTCTGATGAAAGTTATAGACAAGGGCAATCATTTGAATGTCTATCATATTGGGACATCCAACGAGATAAAACTATCTGAAGTTGCGACAATAATAGGAAAATTATTTGATGCAGACATAAACGTGGTTCCTGGAAAATTGGCTGAAGGAGGGACCTTGAGAAGGTGTCCTGATATTACTAAATTAAAAAAGTTAGGCTTTAAACCTAATGTATCTTTGGAAGAAGGTCTAAATTTAACTAAGAAATGGTATATAGAAAATAAAGATCTTAAAGCCTAGAATTTTCAACTATAAATCCTGAATTATTTATAAATTAGTGCTAGTAACGTGAGAACCATGAAGAATCATTCTAAATTTCTAATCAATAAATCTAGCTAATCCAAAAATGAAAATTTTAATAACTGGAGGAAATGGATTTATTGGCTCTAAACTTATTCAAGAATTAACGCGACAATATAATAACTTAGAGATTTATTGCATCTCTCGATCTAGCAAGAAATCCGAAAACCTAGACTCAAATAACCTCCACTTCATAAAACATGACTTGTTAAGTAAAGAAAAACCGAAGGGATTACCAAAGAATATAGATGTTATTTACCATTTAGCTGCACTGAGTAAAACTTTCTTAAAACAATCAGAGGCCAGAAAACAATTTATTGAAAATGTAACCTTAACTTCTAATGTTATTAAATTATCAGAAAAGCTTTCAACCAAGAAAATAATCTTTGGTAGCAGTGTCTATGTTTATTCTGGAACTAAGTCTAAACCTTTCTCAGAAAATATGCCTTTGTTCCCTGAAGAATTTTTAGGGGCCAGCAAACTTTCTTCTGAGTTGATACTGAAAGCTTATAGCTTATCATCAAAAGTTAATATTTGCTCTCTTAGACTATTTACAGTTTATGGTGAAGGTTCGAGAGATAATCAATTTATACCCGAAACTATAAGAAAATTATCAACTTCTAGCACCAAAGCTGCTTTTGGTAATCCTAAAGTGACAAGAGATTTTGTCTATATTTCAGATGTAATAAGAGCCCTAATACTTGCTTTAGAATCAAATATAAAAGGCTATATACCGATTAATATAGCTTCTGGTGAGGCAATATCAATTGGCCTAGCTGTAGAATTAATACAAAATATATTGAATTCGAAGAAAGATATAAAATATAACGAAATGAAATTACAAAATAATAAAGGAGATTCTGATCACTCAGCGAAAATAGACCTTGCTAATGAAATTTTAGGATGGAAACCTGAAATTAAATTTGAAACTGGGATAAGAATAACTGTTGAAAAATTCTTATCTAAAGCATAAATTAATTATCTGAAAAAATAGTTAGTCTAAACCACTAAGTGTATAATTCTGTCACCATTCTGAATGCTCTTAGGTTCAATAAATAAATAAGGAAAAATAATGGATAAAGATCTAGAAAAATCTGTTCAGGAAGAGTTTTTTAGAAGAAGGAAATCTGAATTAAAAGACTTTGAAAAAACTATTACAGTGGGTTTTCCTGTCTATGACGAAAAAGAAGTTTTAGCCGCATTAGACTGTTTACTTAATCTTAGGTTATCTCAAGGACCTGTAGTTAAGCAATTTGAAAAGGAAGCTTCGGAATACATGGGTGTTCCCCATGCAGTAGCAGTAAATTCAGGGACTTCTGCGAATATGCTTGCTCTTGCTAGTCTTATAAACCTAGGTATGATCGAGCCTGGAGATGAAGTCATTGTGCCAGCTGCAACTTTTTCTTCTGTTGTTTCACCTATTTATCAATTAGGTTTAGTGCCAGTTTATGTTGATGTAGATGAAACGGACTGGTTCATGAGTGTAGATGAAGTATCTAAAGCGATTTCTTCTAAAACTAAAGTAATTATGCCAGTCTACAACCTAGGTTTTCCTGGTGAAATAGAGAAAATAGTAGATATTGCAGATGATAAGAATTTAAAAATTCTTGAGGATTGTTGTGAGGCTCATGGCGGCGAAAGAAAAGGAATAAAACTTGGAGCTTATGGTGATTTAAGTGCTTTAAGTTTCTTTGTTGCCCACAACATAACAACTGGAGAAGGCGGTATGGTTTTTTCTTCAGATGAAGAAATAGACAATCAATTAAGAGAATTAAGAGAATTTGGTAGGCTTTTCGAAACCGAGAAAAGATATTACTCAGATAATGTGCTGTCTGATTATGATGTAAGGTATGTTAGCAAATCTTCTGGATACAATGTGAGAATGACGGATGTTGCTGCTTCAATGGGTAGAGTGCAATTATCTAAGTTAGATTCTTTAAATAATACAAGAAGACAGGTAGTAAATAAAATAGTAGCTCTTATTGACCAAAAGGAATGGCTTTCTACGATATTAGTTAGAGAAGGAGATAAATCAGCACACTATGGAGTACCAATCTTGATTGATAAAGAAGCGCCATTTTCAAGGAAGGAAATTTGTACTTACCTAGAAGCTAAAGGTATAGAGACTAGAGCACTTATGATGGGATGTTTACCTGATCAACCCGCTTTTAGAGATTTAAAACATAAGATATCATGAGATTTAAAATTCTCTAGAATTTTAAGAGATAAAGCTTTCTTTATAGGATGTCACCCTGCACTAAATGATGGACACATAAATCACCTAGAAGAATCTCTTAGGTTATTTTATGACCAAATTTGAGAAAAATGGATCATGACTACCAAAGTGCTATCTATTATTATCCCTGTATATAATGAAAGACCAAATATTCTTCCCAGTGCCTCAAAACTCATAAAAGAATTCTCTGATTTTCAAGATTCTCTAGAAATTCTTTTTGTAGATGATAATAGCCCTGATGGCACAGCAGACGAAATTGATAGAGTTAATAAAGAATACCCACAGGTTAAACTAGTACAAAATGGAAAAAAAGAAGGTATTGGTGCTGCGCACAAAGCTGGATATAAAGCTTCTAAAGGTGAGTATATTTTGTGTATTGACGCTGACCTTTCACAATCCCCAAAAGATCTTTTAAAAATAAAGAATAAACTTGATGAAGGATACGATTTAGCTATCGGATCTCGATATATGGACAAGGGTAAACAATTCGGAAAATCTCCTATCAGAGACTTAGGAAGTAGAGCAATGAATTTAATGTGTAGATATATTCTTGGAATAAAGCTCACAGATTGTACACATACTTTTAGAGGCTTTAAAAGGGAACTTTTTGAAGAGTTTGCAGATAAAATTAACTCTAAAGGACATCCTTCTTTTCAAGTAGAGTTTTCATTCTTTATATTTAATCATGGAAAGAAAACTATAGAGATACCTATCCATTTTACAGAAAGAGAGGAAGGGGCAGGTGTATCTAAAATATCAATTAAAAAAGAAGTGCCTCCCTTTATAGGGACCATATTAAGGCTTTTAAAGATTAGGTTCTTTGGTTAGTTATGATCAATAGACTAAAAGGTTACGTACTTTTATATTTTAGTAAACAATTTATTTATTTTATTCTAGCTGGAGCATCAGCTGCATCAGTTAACTTTTTTTCTAGGCTTTTATTAAGAAACTACTTTGATATTATAATTTCAGCTGTATTTGCTTATTCAATTGCATTAATTTTTGCTTTCTTTTTGTATAGAAAATTAGTCTTTCCATTCTCTGCCACTTCTTTTAAAACTCAAAGTTTAAGATTTTTATTTATACAACTTAGTTGTATGCCAATTGTTATTTTTATCTTCTCATTTCTATCAACAATCTTATATAAAGCTGGGATTGGTATTTATGCTGAACCAGTAGCTCATGCAATTTCTATAGGGACTCCAGCGTTAATTACTTTTTTACTTTATAAGCTTTATGTCTTTTATAAATAATTTTGGAGCTTATTTAGTAAATATTTCGGAAGTAACATCAGGTTTAATTGCTAAGAACGTTTCCATGATTATTGCATCAAGGTCAGACTCAATGAACACATGAACAGCGTCCTTTAAAGAACTAGCAATAGGGAGACCATGAAGATTTAAAGAAGTATTAAGAATAGCTGAAGTTCCTGTTAAAGAGGCAAAATCTTTTATTAATTGTTCATATCCAGTATTAGACCCTTCAATAACAATGTGTGGCCTGCATGTCTGATCGTATGGATGTAAGGCTGCCGGTATTAAATCCCTTCCTTTTTTTGAAGAAAAACAGCAATTAGTCATATAAGAATAACTTGAAGTAGGTACGTCTAATTCTAAATATTCAGAAGCTTTTGATTCTAAAATTGAACATGCAAAAGGCATCCAAAAATCCCTATCTTTAATTTTTTCATTGATTTTTATTTTTATATCCACATTTCCTGGATTAGCAAGAATAGACCTATTACCTAAAGCTCTTGCTCCAAATTCTTCTCTGCCAGATATTCTTCCTATAACGAGGTCATTAGATAAAATTTTGGCAGCTTTATGAGAAATATCTTCTTTTTCAATAATAAAACCAGATTTTTTAAGTTCAGACTCTACATCAGAGACTCCATCTTTTCTCGATGGCATACATCCTAAGTATGCGGATTCAAGTTTACCTATAGATTGATTTTCCGTATCTTTATTTTGATTTTGGTTATGTAAGTACGAATATACTGCTCCCATAGCTTGAGAGCTATCATCTGGACTAGGAGGTATGTGGAGTGAATCGACGTTTTTTAATTTAGACAAGACCATATTAGATTTAACATTCATTGCTACTCCGCCAGCAAAACAAATATCTTTTACTCCTGTTTCTTTTACTAAATTGCTAACCCAAGTTGAAATAAGATCTTCTGTATAACCCTGTAATGCACCGGCTATTGTGTCAAATCTCTCACCCTCATATAAATCTTTAAAAGAAAAATACATATCATCAGGTTTATTAGAATAAATAAAATTAAGGCCGTCGACCTTTTGGATTTCATGTAACTTGCTTAGAAGATCTTTATAATATTTCTTCTTACAATAGGGAGCTAAACCCATAACTTTGTATTCATGTTCATTAGGCTTCAAACCTAATAATAAAGTTGTATATCTAAATAATCTTCCAATAATAAAATCATCACCTTTTACAATTAATTTATTCGATACATCTCCATTATTGTTTCTTTCAAAAATATGCGCTGAGTAATTTACATGATCTCCAAAAGCATCTAATGTAATTACTAATTTAGACTTGGTTTGTTCCTTGCATGAATAATAAGCATATGCAGCATGACCAAAACTATGGTCAAGAAATTGAATCTTTTCTTCAGGCAAATCTAAATGGAGCTTTACTACATCTGATCTAATTTTTTGTCCTAATTCTTCCATAGATTTATCGGAAGGATGCGCTGAAGTGCCTTCTAATAATTTAACTACTTTCTTCCAGAATTCTTCTCCAGGAAATTGGTTTAAATCTAATTTTGATTGAAATACACTTAACATAGACGTATTTTCTTTACCTTCAAAAAGTTTTGGATACCAAAGTTCTTTTTGTTCTTTTATATATTCTTGAATACTAAAATTTGTATAGTGTCTTGCAAGTATATGGCCAGGTGCCCATACTTTACTTATAAAACATACAGCCTGAATTTCATCTAATGATACGGAATGTTCTTTAATCAAGAAATCTATTGCAGCCTTGGGATAACGCTCATCATTTTTAATTCTAGATAACCTCTCTTCAGATAAAGATCCCAATAATTGTCCATTATTGAATAGACAAGCTGTGGAATTTTGTTCCCAATTAATTCCAATGATGTAGTTGTTCTTAGTCATGTTTATTTAGAAATTTAGGGGTCAGTATAGAAACAATTTATTATACTTTATTTTAAATACTCGTTATACCATGCAAAAAACGAAATGGTATTCCATAGTAAGTTTGAATTGTCTTCTAGACAATTAAGATGGTTCTTGTAAGAAAGGTCAATTTTTTCAAAATTAAACATGTAGTCAAGATCATGCTTAGCTGAAGCTATCATGTCAGTGGAATAGTCTTTTAATTCATTTCTAAGGTAAGAATTGAGTGGTATGTCAAAACCCTTCTTGGGTCTATCTAATAGACTCTTAGGAATATAATCGTGAGCTATATCTTTCAAAATATATTTACCAGATCCGTCCTTATATTTAAATTTAAATGGCAGTCTCCAAGCATATGAAATTATTTCATGATCTAAAAAAGGAATCCTTGTTTCTAGACTTGCTGACATACCTGCCTGATCTACTTTCTTTAGAATATCTCCAGGCAAATAATCAATTGTATCTTGCATCATGGCTTTCTCTGAATACGACATTTTCATTTTCCAGATATCAGATGAGCTAAGAGGCTGAATTAGTTCTTCTTGTAAGAAATCATTCCTAAAAGTTGAAAGTCTTTCATAAAGATCAGATTCATGTCTGAAATCAAAAATATAGTTTAACTTTCTATATTTTTGTGGAAAATTAGAGACAGAATTTCCTAAAACAAAGTTTGATACTTTTTCGATTAAAGAATTGTCAATAATTTTAGCTTTTTTGAAAGTGCTCCTAACTGAATGAGGAAGTAACCCTAAGGAATTTAAAACTCTTTGACCTAAGAAGTATCTTCCATATCCTCCAAAAACCTCATCTCCTCCATCTCCACTTAAAGACACTGTTACTTCAGATTTTGTTAAATCGGACAGAAGGACGGTCGGTATCTGGGAAGAATCTGCAAATGGTTCTGAGTAGATGGAAGGTAATCTATATATAGTCTCCAATAGCTCTTTATCAGAAACATAAAGCTCCCTATGGTCAGTCCCTAAATGTCGAGATATTAACTTAGCATCCTCTGCTTCATTATAAATCTCTGAATCAAAACCTATAGAAAAGCTTTTTATCTTATTCATAGAATTATTCTGCATAAGCGACACTATTAAGGAAGAGTCATACCCTCCCGAAAGAAATGCTCCTAAGGGAACATCAGATATCATTCTTTCTTTAACTTTGGCATTAAGAAGGTTTTCTAAATTTTTCTTGGCAAAAACATAGTCATCAATAGGATCCATCAGAGATTCTTTAACTACCTCCTTAAAACTCCAATAAGTCGATACAGAAGAACTTGTCACTTTTGTTTCATTCAACTTAAATGTAATAAATGTACCAGGTAAAACCTTTTTGACTTCTCTAAAAACAGAGTGACCTTCAGGAAAATAAGATTTATTTACAAAAAAATTGATATTATCAATATCTAAAGAAAGGTTTTCCTTTAATAAGTTTGTTAAAGGCTTTAATTCGGAACTAAAATAAAGCTTCTGATTCATTAAGGAGTAATAAAGAGGCTTTTCTCCTAATCTATCCCTACAAAGGTGGATTTTATTTGCAGTTCTATCATAAAGTGCAA
>MDTA01212779.1_pt1 | contig 12508 bp, 20 predicted proteins | sample 811151 | NCBI WGS metagenome assembly MDTA01 (sample SAMN05326648, study PRJNA326480) | marine metagenome | isolation source: seawater | place: Indian Ocean: South | collected 2010
CGCTACAGAGGTAAAGACCCGAATGAAGTTTGGAAACTTGGGGGAGAGAGACTACTAAGAAGGTACTTTGGCTGAGGTTATCTTACGCTTTCCTCATATTGAGAGATTAGCTCTAGCTGACGTTGTGATAATCTTCTTCCATTTAGGGCTTGCTCTTTAAAGCTCTTTAAGAGTGTTTTTCTGCGCCCCTTGATCTTCACGGTGTTTGACAAAAGTGCGTCTATTCTTTGGATAAGAGCCTTATCTCCACCTGAAGCCACGCCCTTTTCTAACTTCTCTAATGCAGACATTTGCTTAGTAGATAAAGACCCTCTTTGGTGATATTGATCTCTAAGACTCTTAACGAATCTATCTCTAGGCATTGCTTTAACTAGAGCGTCAAGTCTCGACACCAACAGAGGGTCAAGTGGGGTTGGGTTAGTAACTCTGTCATGGATTTTTTGGAGAGCTGACTGTTGCTTTGGAGTTAATCGACCTTTTCTCTTATATTGCTGATCTAAGCTCTGTACGAAAGTGTCATTCGGCATTGCTTGAAGAACAGTATCGATTTTCTTTTGAGTAGGAGACGTGCGCTTCTGTCTTGTTCGCCCGCCAACAGCCACACCATGTATCGCACGAGAGAATATTGACTTTATTTTTTCATCGTCTTTGATTTTAGTTGTGTCTAAGACAGGAACTCCTGCTTTATCAGAAATATATTCACCGATTAACTCACCAATGTCGCTTTCGGTAAACCCAATGTGGAAAGCAGGTATGTCGTCGTTCTGAAGAAACGATAAAACACCTTTGACTGAAATGCCGTCTATGACCGTCTCAAAGTTTTGACTCTCACTTGGTTTTTGCAAACGATTTAAGTTGATTCTCAGCCCCATGACTCTTAGAACTTTTTTTATTTCATATGTGTCATTAGAAGCAAAAGCAATTGGAAGTTGATTAGACATTTCTTTAACTCTTTCTATACGAGGTTCATTTCCATGTAGATACAGAGGCACATCATCAGCTCTTCAGAATAGTAGCAGAACATACTGACCTCCTTAGTAGTCTGTTTATCTCTATCTTAGAGATAAGAAATCTATTGATAGAGGAGATACAGAAATGTACGACTTACCGTCTTTGATGAAGTTAGCTCGTAAAGACTCACTTTTGAGGGGTCTGATCTCAGAAGAAATCTCACATGAGGTCGCTAAAGAGAGCTTTAAAAATAACAACCTACCTAAAAGTGATCGTATTGCGAGCGTACCCTCAAACGAATGGGCTAAAACACACGTCTTGTGTAAAGTCGCTTCGAGTAAGTCCATTTCAGACTTGATAGATAGCAGGGAGTTCCCTCAAGGTTCTAATGCTCTTGCTGTTAGGGTGTTGAAGAAAGCCTATCCTGAGAGAAATGGATTTAACCCTCTTGAGAACCATCTCATCAAAGTAGCCCAACTTTGCATGGCTGACGAAGAAGTATTTTATGACTTTGGAGAACAAGTCCATTTCCAATTATTTAAGAAAGCAGCTTTTGAGGCTATCAACTTTGACCCTCGAAATAAAAAAGCGAGTTCTGTTCGTTGGACAAGAATGTTCTTTGATCTTGAGAACTATCTTGAGGACTCTGTTTTTAAGACTGCTGAAGAAACCCTGACCAAAAGCAAGATGAAAAAAGAAGATGTGGCTATGGAAAGGGGTATGAGAAATAAACAGCAGAAGTCTACAGGTAAGAAAGAGCAAGCGAAGCTTGAAAGACAGGAACAACAAAAGTCGGGTAAGGCTTTGTTGAATAGGTATAAGCAACAGCTTTTAGACGACAAAGCTAGTTCGGGAATGAAGAACAAGATTATTAAGACGGTCTATAAAATCATAGGTAAAAAGTCGCCTGCTCTCAAAGAGAAGAAAGATCAGCTTAGGATAAAGTGGGACGCTCGTAAGAAAGAAAAAGTTAAGGTCAAGTTTAAGACGCCAGCAGGCAAAGACCGAGAAGTTGAAGTTAAGGTCGAGACTACAAACGATTTTAAGAAGTTAAAGAACCCTGATCAACAAGCGAAGTATGAGAAGATATGGAGGAAAGAATACGGCAAGTTCATTTCTTCTCTTTTTTCTATTGCAAATAGAGCCATGTCAGGTGGTGGGGGTCAAGCTAAAAAAGAGGACTCTTCTAAGCCTTCTGAGAGCAAGTCTGATAGTGGAGATAAGAGCAAGTCCGATGGAGATAAGGGTAAGTCTGATAGTGGAGACAAGCCTAAGTCCGATGGAAATAAAGGTGAGGATAAGGGTATCGTAGAAAGTCTGATGGAGAGTGAGAATATCTCTAAAGAAGAAGCTAAAGAAATGGCAGGTAATATTTTAGGTGAACCTGGTGAGGGAGATGAAGATGAGCCTGCTTCGCCATCAGAAGCAAAGGCTATTGATCAACAGTCTGAAACTAGCACTGAGGTAAATGAGAGCAAATCGACAGGTGCTGGATATAGCAGGGCAGATTGGGATATGCTATGATGATGAAGCTGAAATCTCTCCCATACGACTACGAGGACTTAGAGCCTGTATTTTCTAAAGAGGCTTTGATTGAGCACCATCTCAAGCACCATCAAGGCTATGTAGATAAGCTCAATGATACTCTGAAAGAACACCCTAGTCTTCTTGACAGGGTGGGTGGCTTAAGTGCCTTGCTTTCATACCCAAAGCTAATTCCTCTTGAAATAAAAGAGAAGGTTATCAACTTTGGTGGTGGGATTTACACCCATGATCTCTTTTGGAAGTCTATTTCACCTGTGAATAAAGAGCCGTTTTTTAAGGGGGTCTTGAGAGCAGATGTGAATAAGACTTTTGGGTCTATCTATGACCTGAAGAAAGAACTAGTCGAAGTTGGTAAAACTCATTTCGGGAGTGGTTGGGTTTGGCTCGTCATCACTAAAGAGGAGAAGCTCAGAGTGATGTCGTTAGACAACCAACAGACTCCTTTGATGAGAGGCCATTTCCCACTGCTCTGTATCGACCTTTGGGAACACGCTTACTATCTTGACTTTAAGAGCGAGCGAGAGATGTATCTTAAAGCTGTAGTAGCGAAGATCAATTGGGAAAATGTGCAGTACCGATACGATATGTTTAAGGCTCTTTAGGACACGACAACATCGTTGTCTATTGAGTTACACAGACCGTCAATAAAAGAGCTTACTTGTCTCTTACCCTCTTCACTCTTAATGAAGTTTCGCAGAGAGCCATTATTGTTGGTTTCCTGCTCTAATCGAGGGTCGAGTGATCTTTGCCATGTGAAAATGTTGTCGGGGTGCATATCAAAGCCAATAATGCTGAACACCTCTGATAAGTGATAAGCTATTGCCTGTACTTTATAGACGTGTCCTGTAACTACAATCCCACATTTCTTTCCCTCAAGAGGATTTTTTTCTGAGTAGCCTGTCTTTCTGTTTTCTATGTTGTTCATTCTTTCGATGATCTTTTGCATGATTGCAGAATGACTAGCCCATCTAGCACTTGTCCCCCATATTACCATATCGCACCATTTCAGAGCGTCATAGATAACGCCCATTTCGTCTTTACCTCCATACTCTGAAGGGTTGTCGTGGCTTAGTTTGTGTGCCCAACATCGGTATTTCCCTGCGTCGGGGTGGGCGCAGTTTAACTTCCCATCAGAGTAGCAACTTAGATTTTTAACTATGTGTAACTGATCTGCGTCTATATAATCTACGTCATGGTCTTTTTCTCTAAATTGGTTCATCAGCTCTTCTAAGACCATTTTAGAGGTAGAATTCTTACTGTGGGTTGTGGTGCTTATCACTACAATCTTCATTTCAAAGTCCTTTCTTGTCGAAAGATGTTCTACTATACCAAAGCTCAATAGAACTTCTATCTGATCACTTAACTGAAAGAATCTATATTCAAGGAGAAATGAAATGGTCAGTCCTACTCTGAAAAAGAAACTTGTTCGTCTCGCTTATGAGAAGCCTGAGCTTCGTGCTAAGCTACTCCCCATCATCAACAGTGAAATTGGAATGGACAAGACAGCCGCTAAGAAAGTAAAGCCTACTAAGGTTCTTTTCGTAGAAGCTGTTCTTGAAAACTCTAATGACTTGACCTCTTGGTTGAGTAATCAAGATGACGTACCTAGCATTACGGGTTGGGACGTTAAGAGTCATCACATGACAATGGAGTTTCTTGGTGGCAAAGGTTCTGCGAAAGACCTTGAACGATACAAGAGATTTCTAGGCGAAACTTATACAATCGACATTGTAGGTTTGGCTTTTGATGAGAGCTGTGTTGCTGTTTTGATCGACACCAACTTGCCTGTTAAGAACAAGTACCCCCACATTACCGTAGCCGTTAACGGTGTTAAACCTGCTTACAGCAATGAGCTTCTTGAGGCCAAAGACAAAGCAGGTGAAATTCGCAGAGTTAAGGGCAAGCTCAGAGTCAAAGTTGGGTACTTTGATGGAAGAGGTGGTGGAGATAAGTTTGAGCTACCTCACGAGTTTTTTGAGAGCGAAGACTGATTTTCCCAAGTGGTGATGAGTCCCTCACATATTATTTTATGTAGAGACTTTGACTTTATGTAGTCGTTGATCACATAGAAATCTTGTTCTTTCTTAACACTACCACCCGACTCGATGATCATCATGCACATCACCGAGATCGTACTTGGGTCTGTTAGTACAGGTAGCCAACTTTCACCCTTTGTGTCTATTATTCTAACCTGTTGGGTTATCTTATAATAGGGGTGTGCGAGCATACCTTTTTCCCACTTCCAATTTGGGTGGGCTACTAAGTCTTCAGTGGTATACATAGTTCCCTGTAAGTTCGTTTAAGACTTCAATGAAGTCTACGTCTTGTGGCTCATTAAACAAGAGTTTTTTCTCATCGCTTATTAGAGGTGCATATTGGAAGAAGCACGTTGATCTGAACTCACTTTCTACAACGAAAACTAAGTAACCAACCTGTTCTTCTTTTCTCATGGGTATAATACCGCATAGAGGGTTCGTGTTGCCTACACTCTCAAGCTGATTGACGATTTTTAGAAACAGAGACTCTGCCTCTTTCTTAGAAGAAAATGTTTGGAAGTTCTCTTTCTCTCCATCAGTGTTTAAGTTCCATGCGAAACATGGTGCTTCGTTTATCGGGAGTTGGTTTCGGACAGCTAAGTACATTAAGTGCCGACACTCTGAGATTCCCTTTGTGAGTATTTCAACAGTTTCTTCTGCGCTTAACATTTTTTCCCCTTGTGAGGTAGTATGGTACATGATGATCTCCGTCAAGTTAGAGGGCTTATTTCAAGGCTACAATCGAGCCGTGATGATCTTAAATCCTTTGTTTTAAAACTCAGGTCTTCCTCCTTTTTATATAGGAGTAACAAGGTTTCATCGGAGAATTTGTCTTTAAGAGCTAACAATATAATTAAGGAAATAGACAGGCTCGCTTCGGAGCTTGACTTGGTATATAAAGAAAAGCGAAGACAATCGAGGTCTGAGCCCACTCCAACACCGAAAAAGAAAGCTAGGAAATAAGTATGCCTACTTATAACTACAGATGTAAGAATGAAGAGTGCAAGCACGAGTTTCAATCGCTACACAAGATGAGCGACCCTAAGCCCCCTTGCCCTAAGTGTGGCACAAAAGAACCCGATAGAATTATTTCTAAGACCACTTTTGTCTTAAAGGGGTCAGGGTGGTTCAATACAGGTGGGTATTAGTGGTAGACGATTTCAGACCCATAGTTGTCTACTAAGTTAATCATCACATCTTCTAAAAAAACAGCTTGGAAGTTTTCAAGGTTCTTTTCACTCAGATAAGAAACGAGTTGGTCGCTCTCTTTGTGATATGAAACAAAGAGAACTCTATCTATTTCTTCTTCGGAATTCTCTTCGTTTAAAACCATCCAACAGATGAAACCATCACAGTCGGTGTTTTCTTCGAGAATGTTTCTAAGAGTCATATTCCATGAGGGGTATTCCTCTTCCCCTAACTCGTAGTGAGGGAACTCGATTCTTACGATTTCTTCTGTTTTTCTGTATGTGGTAGCTTGTGGTGGTTCATTTCCTAGCTCTAAGCCATGTAAGGTTAGGTAGTAGTTTATAAAAGAAATGAAGTCGTCAATGGTAAAGTCTAACATTATACCTCGAAATTTTCAGATTGGTGGATTAGATATGAATCCTGCTTACATCTTACCCGTCTTCGGTCTTTGCTTTGCGAACATAATTTTTTGGTACAAAGGAAATGCGAAGGTCATTTATGGACTAGATTGGTCGCCATTCAAGTGGTGGCTTTTTACTAGTCTGATTACAAATTACATAACTCTATATGCTTGGTGGAAACTTATAGAAGTGGGAAATGTGTGGAAAGCAGGTGTTACTTGGGGGTTATGCAGTCTTACAGTAGACCTTATTCTCAACACAGTTTACTTTGGCTTTAATTGGAGAGGCGCATTGGCTATGGCTCTTTGTGGTTTGTCGGCTATTATTGCCCACAAGTCTTAGTCAGTCGTCTCTCGGTGGGTTGAATATATCATCAAGTATTTCTCTCCACAAGTCTTCATCATCTCTACACATTTCAACTCCTTACAGGCCAATAGTAATCGAGGTTTTGAGGCACACCCTCAAATATGTTCTCATAATGTTCAGGCATTTTGGACATAAGTTTTGATCTATGGCTGAGGTGGACTTTTTGATCTCCCCACCATGCAGGTTTGTTTTTGGCCTTACTTCGATCAAGACCCTCCATGAAGAAAGGGAGAGTCGAGTCTTTGTAGCCTCGCTTTATCCACTCAAGGCAGATGGCGATAGAGTAAACTCTGAGAAAGTCTTCGTGTCCCTCCCACATAAGGACAGCAGGGTGGTTTACCCAACCCATTTTTTTAGTCAGGTGGCGACCACTTTTTTTCGCCTCAAGTACATTGAGTATAATCTTTGATTCTGAGCGTTGCTTCCCCAATCTCGCCCTGTCGAGAGACTCTGCCGTCTTTTTTAAACTTGCATACGGCACGAAAGTTTGCATTGTCATTTCTCCTCTGTTAGAAACCCGATGAAAATCGATTAGTTACTAAACTTATATAGGAGAGAATCATGTCTTTATGTGTTTATTTTATGATCTCGGCTACTTTTTCAACTTACGCTTTGTTTTGTGTGGAAGCATTCAAGGCTTATAAGAACGATAACCGATAGTCTTTCTATCACCTCCTACTTAGTATTAGAGAGGTGAGAAATGCGTAAAACTTCTGCTTACAAGTCAACAATCTTAGAGAACCTAGATCCGAAAGTAGTAGCTAATGCTAAGTCTATTTCGGCTGTTGTCTCTAACTTTGAAGATAGAGTTATGGTTGAACCTATCGAATTTGAGGTAGGTGATTATACTGTTACTGTGGAAGCCAAAGGGTCAAGAGACAACCCTGATCTATTTCTTTCTTGCACTTGCAGGTATTGGCAATATCAGGGAGCTGAATACCATGCTCTCAGAAATGACTATTTGTTCGGTAAAGTGAGGGGTACTGCGGAACCACCCACTAAGAAAGACCCAAACGGTACTCACAAAGTATGCAAACACGCATACTCGGTCTTAAGGGATTTTTTTGGAGCTTAACAATGCCGACATATAGATACAACTGTAAACAATGCGAACACACTTATACTGCTATGCTCCGCATGGCAGACCACGACAAGGAACAGCCTTGTCCTCAGTGTGGTGCTGTTAATAAAAAGGCGATCACTGCCCCCAATTTTGTCCTTAAGGGAGATGGTTGGGCAGGTAAGAATATGAGAATCGCCAATCAGATGAGAGAGAAAAACAAGAAACTTGACTCTCGCCAAAATGAAATGAAGAGAGACGCTCCGAATGTCTCTCTTGCGCCTAATGTCGATGGTGAGCGTGTTAACTCTTGGGCTGACGCTCAGAAGCTCGCTAAGTCAAAAGGCAAGAATGCAGATTCTTATGATGCTCTCGTTCATAAAGAGAGCAAGGAGAAATAATCATGTCAAGAGGTCGCTTAATCCCTAGCTTAAATTATCGCTCTTTTGAAGTTATTGATATGAGCTTATCAAACACTCTTCTTAGAAATGCTCAACAAGTTCAAGTGCATGGGGCTAGTAATCTCAATGACGCACAAAATAACCCTAGCTTAATGTTTTCTGTGCCTGTGGGTAGGACTTTCATTTCTTCTACGTTGAAGAAGCAAAAGAATAGAGGTCAAGAAGATACTAAGAGAGATCAAACTAGATTTCTTTTCAATCCTAATGACTTTACTACTATCCCAACAGCAGGGCAGACTCGAATACCACCTGACTCAGACATTTTATATATTCGTGTTAGAACGCAACTGAAAAATGGAGAGTTTTCAGACTTCGGTCCTGTAGTAGCTGTGCCTCCCTACGATTTCTTTGGGGTAACTGTTCCCTATTTCACTACGGTAGGAAATGCGCCTGACTTAGATACTAACGGGGTTATCCCTGATGTAATGGGTCAAGGCTGTCTGAACCTCCATCTTCCTTATTTCAGTGGAACTTTTAACATTAAAAATCTTTCTGCTGTCCAAGGTGGATTTAATCTTTTCTTTTCCCTTTCGGCAGGTATGTCTCCCTCAATTCTGAGGCCAGGAGAAGAGATTTCAATAACAGGAGTTTCAGTTCCTGAGTTTTTCGTAGGTGCTGATGGTGGTGCTCCTCTATTCACCATTCGCTGTGGCATAGTTAATAGAGGGTAAATAATTTCTTTATGTGGGTCTTCTTTCAGACTCACTAAAACATTGAAGGAGAAACACAATGGCTCAAGTGTACCTTTTAGCTCGCAGAGCAGAAGTTCAGAACGGTTCAGTTATGGTTACTGACCTATTTCCAAATGAAAGTCAGAGAAATACCTCTATCGACCCCGCAGGTGCAGGTCCTATCTACATCAGACAGGTTGATCTAGGTGCTCAAGGAAGTCTTCGCTCAGTTCTTAAGACTGATTCGGCAGGCGTTATTTCTTTTGTTAATCAAGCAAGCGGTCTTATCGCATTTCTTTTGAAGAATGTTCAAAGTGGTGCTAACAACGACGCTCTTACTCTTGGTGAAGCAACTGTAGGCGCAAAAGCTATCCTTAACCTTGTCCGAACAGGTGCGGTTCTTAATCTCGCCGCAATCAACGGAATTCTCGCTCTAGGGACTGTTGGTGGTGCTGGTACAGACCTCAGCACCCACAGCTCTGTCTCGGAGTTGCTTCGTGTGTTGGCAGGTGAGACTTATCTCGTTCCTGCTAACTCTCAGATTGAAGGAGCGAACAATGTTTTCATTCCTGATCTGAACGCTTCTTCCTACTTTCAGAATGACGTTAGACACCCTGTAGATGGAGATAGCTCTTGGCTTGTTTCTCTTGAGGAGGGTTCGCTTAAAGGTCTTTCTTCACTACAAAACCCTGAAGTTGGGTTTGCAGGTGTGAAGACTACCACTCCTATCGTTACTGTTTACAACTCTGACGGAACACTACTTTAATTAGAAAGAACTAGGAGAAATATTATGCCTTTTATTTGCTTACCCCCAACTCAGAAAGAAACTGACGAGGTTAGAGTTCTTGTTACAGACTTTTTCCCTAACAAAGTTCAGTCTAACTCTGTAATCACACCTCTCTCACAAGGTCCTCGCTATTTCACAGCTCTTTTCAAGGGTGCTGTAACTGCGACACCTGTGCTGGCTGCTGGAGCTATCGTAGGTGATGTATCAGGACTTTCTGCTTATCTCTTAACTACTGTTGAAGTTGCGAGTGATGGTGATCGTGCCTTAACTGTGGCAGAGTCTGACTCAATCGCACAAGACATTCTTGATCGTATGACCTCAGCTCAGTCTTTGACCTCTTCTGCTGTTAATGCTCTTATTCAAGCAGAGACGGCTGATCAGGGAGACGCTGACGGAATTGGTAAAGGAAAATCAACAACTACAGTTCTTGAGATTCTTCAGATTCTTTCAGGTACTCATACTTTCACTGTACCTGACGCACAGGTTGTAGAAGTTGCAGGTGCTTTCCAAGCTTTAGCGGCAGAAGACCAAGCGGCTCTTTTTACTGCTTCAGCGACTAACACCCCTATTTCTAGCAGTTTTGATAGCTTCTTCATTTCTGCTCGTAGTGGTCAAATCGCTCTTGCACAGGCTAAGGCTGACAAAGAAGGAAACGCAACCCCTGTCCTCGTTGCTTATAACAACGATGGTTCACTCATTCAATAAGAAATAGGAGATTAGAAAATGCCTAGTCCAGTAATTTGCGTGAGGGACGCTTCTATCCCTAACAACGTATTTCAGATTGTTGACCTTTTCCCTAATCGTTCACAAAGAAATCCTGTGATCGACCCTGCGCCTCAAGGTCCTCGTTATCTTCGTCAGCCTGTTAACACTACTCCTGTTGTTGATGGTCTTACTATTGCTAAAGAAGTTAGTGGTCTTACTGCTTACCTCTTAGTGAACCAAGACAACAACAACGATGTTCTTAGTGTAACTGAAGCAACGACCATTGCAAACCTCTACATTACTCGTATGAGAAGTGGCCTCACTCTTAATGTTGCTACTATGAATGCTCTTATTCAAGGCAACCAAGCAGGCGAGCTTAATCTACCCAATGTCGAGATTGAGGGTCAGAACTCAACTGCTACTACTGCTGAGATTCTTTCGATTCTTAGTGGTGCGAAATACACAGTACCTGCTGGTTATGTCTTTGACGCTGACGCAGGGTTGATCAACCCCACTGTTAGCTTTTTTGACGTAAATGTGTTTGACGCTATTGACCCAAGCGACAGTAGCTTTTATCTTTCTCTTAATAGAGGTGCGCTTTCCGTTGCAAAGTCTGTTCGTAAAGACCCAAAGACAGGAGCGAACCTTGACCCTCTCGTTGTAGTTTATAGCGGATTGGGTGCTGTACTTTAAGAAATAGAAAGGTAGGTCTTGGGTGAAAATAGCCTTGCAAGATAAAAAGGCAGTCGGAGCGTTTTTGAAGAAAAGCTCCTTTGATGGACGAGTCTTAGTTTCTGACGGAAATGCGCTCTTTGCAAAGTGGGGCAAAAAACAAAAAACCGTTGTCGCCAAGTGGGATAAAAAAGGGAAACTTGTCCTTATCCCGACAGACGATAAAGGTGTTAAAAAAGCCCAAGACCTTATTTCTGATCTTAGCCCATGAGTTAGACATGAGCTTAAAGTACAAGACCTCAGACCTTTATTTCTCTGCATATCTGAAGACGGCAGGTGTTCGTTTTTTAGGAACTGAGAGAGAGGGGTCTAAGGTATTCTTCTTATTTGAGAAAACCGATATGATTCGTGATCTCAAACGAGAGTATTTTAATAGGACAGCCAAAGTGCCTGCGTTAACCTTTGTAGATGAAATAAGGTCTATGAAGTCTTTGACGTATATGACGAGAACAGACTCTTAAATTCTATTTTAGGAGAATGCCTTTTCGTTGCTTCGCTGTGAGCTGATTTTTGAGGTCGATCTTAGTATTTTTAGATATGACAGTCCTATTAAATATAGCGTTAGTAAAGTCAGATTTTAGCAGGTACGCTCCACTCAAGTCAGTGTTGGAGAAGTTCGCTCTGCTGAAGTTGACGGGTGTAAAATTAAATATATTTCTCATGTCTGCGTGAGAGAAATCTGTCCCTATAGCAGAACACATAATATCAAACTTAGCTTCATATAAGGTGGTGTAAGTAAAGTTAGACCCATCAAAAATAACCTTTGTAAAGTCAGCTCTCAGGAAGCTATTTCCTGAAAGATTAGAATTAACAAAGGAAGTGGCAAAGAGGTCAGCACCTTCAAACTCTGCGGCTACTAAGTTAGCTCTCTTGAACACAGTACCGCTAAGATCAGTGTCTCTAAGGTCAGCGAACTTAAGATCAGCGTCTGTAAGTATAGCGTAGTTTAAGTCAGCTCCTCTGAGCTTAGCATTTCTGAAGATGGGAGACTTAATCTCGTTGTCGGACAGGTCAGCTCCACTGAGATTGGCTTTAGAGAAGTTTGTTCCATCAAGGTCGGTATCGGTCAAGTCTACTTTAGACCAATCCTGACCTGATAAGTCTTGACCTGCAAGACCCTCAATTTTGGCTACTCTTTGGATTAAGTTAGCTATTCTATTTCTCATCGCCACTCCATTGTTGTTTCAATTCTTTCGTTGATTTCGGGGTCTAAGTCAGGCCACTTTGTACCCCTATTATATATCGCACCCTCAAGGTTGTTATCTATACTCCATATATCAGCCCCTCTTAGATCAGCTCCTCTGAGATCAGCTCCTCTGAGATCAGCGTCAATCAACACGGTATTTCTGAGATCAGCGTCTGTAAAGTTAGCTCCCCTAAGATCAGTTTGTGTAAAGTCTGCTCCTGAGCAATCGGCTTCTTCAAAGTCTGCTTCTCTAGCGTCAGCAAAAGAAAGATCAGCATTTCTGAGGTCAGCTTCGTAGAAGTTAGTTTTAACTAGTTTAGCTTTAATTAAACTAGTCTCTACGAGGCTTGTTTTCGACAAGTCTGCTTTAGACCAATCTTGACCTCTTAAGTCTTGACCCTCAAGACCCTCAATCATGC
>MDTA01026614.1_pt1 | contig 12507 bp, 4 predicted proteins | sample 811151 | NCBI WGS metagenome assembly MDTA01 (sample SAMN05326648, study PRJNA326480) | marine metagenome | isolation source: seawater | place: Indian Ocean: South | collected 2010
GAGCTGAAGGTTTTATTGAAGAAACTTTTGCATGTCTAAAAATGTTGACAAAATATTTAAAAGTTCCATTAAGACACGATGCCGCAATAAAAACATTAAAAACATTTAAAGAACAAAACATCAAGATTTCTATTAATGAATTTGCGCAATTATTATCAAATCTTGGATTACAAGTTCATAAGACTAAAATTCTCTGCAAAGATGCGACTAGATTAATAGTGCCAACGTTAATTCCTTGGGGGAATAGTTTTGCAATAATTTCTCAAAGTAATAAAGAGGGAATTACTTTATTATCCCCAAAAGAAGGAAAAATTCATATTAATACGGAATCAATCCCTTTGAGATTTGAAAATAATTTAGATTGTCTTATTCCAGAAAGAGTAAGAATTACTCCTAAAGATATTTTTGGTTTTCAATGGTTCATACCTGAACTTAAAAAATATAGAGTCGTATTAACGCAAGTACTTTTCTCAAGCTTTATAGTTCAGCTTTTCACATTAGCAAATCCACTCATAATACAAGTAATCATTGATAAAGTTATTACTCAAAGGAGCTTAGATACACTTCAAGTTCTTGGGATAGCTTTATTAGTACTAACATTAGTTGAAGGATTATTAGCCAGTTTAAGAACTTTTTTACTAACTGAAACGACTAATAGAATTGATCAAAGATTAGGATCCCAAGTAGTAGATCATCTTTTTAAATTACCCTTAGAATATTTCGATATCAGACCAGTAGGAGAATTAGCAACTAGGATTGGCGAATTAGAGAAAATTAGGAACTTTATAACAGGGCAAGGTATTACTACAATTCTTGATGCATTACTTTCTAGCGTTTATATATTTGTAATGCTTTTATACAGCATAAAATTAACTGTTATTGCACTAATAGTTATACCAATACAAGTTGGCATAACCTATTTTGGTGCACCAATTTTTAGACGTCAATTTAGAGAATCAGCTGAAAAGAACGCAAAAACTCAAAGCCATTTAGTTGAAGTCTTAACTGGAATACAAACTGTAAAATCTCAAAATATTGAAATGATAAGTAGATGGAAATGGCAGGAACTGTACTCAAGATATATGGGCGCAACATTTAAAAAAATAATTACCGGTACCTTATTAAATCAATCTGGTCAAATTCTTCAAAAGATATCTCAATTACTAGTACTTTGGTATGGTGCAACAATGGTTTTAAACGGTCAATTAACTCTTGGCCAATTAATTGCATTTAGAATTATTTCTGGATTCGTTACTCAACCTATATTGAGACTTACTAATCTTTGGCAAAGTATACAAGAACTGAAAGTTGGGTTTGAAAGATTAGGTGATGTTATTAATACAGATAAAGAGTCAAATGATATTGATCAAGGAAAAATATCATTACCCTCTGCATATGAAAATATCAAATTTGAAGATTTGTCATTTAATTTCCCACGGCAAGATCAAAAGACACTCAATAATATAAATCTTGAAATTGATAAAGGATCATTCATTGGAATAGTGGGTAAAAGCGGAAGTGGTAAGAGTACATTAATGAAGTTATTAGCAAGACTATACTCACCTTCAAGTGGAAAGATACTTATTGGAGGTTATGATATCGATAAAGTTGAACTTTATTCATTAAGAAGCCAAATAGGAATAGTTCCTCAGGAACCTTTACTTTTTTCAGGCACTATAAGAGAAAATATTTGCATTAATCAAGAAAATGCTACTGATGAAGATATAATAAAAGCTTCAAAAATTGCATGTGCAGATCAATTCATAATGAAAATGAGCGAAGGATACAATACAAAAATCGGAGAAAGAGGAGCATCTATTAGTGGAGGGCAAAAGCAACGTATCGCCATTGCAAGAACAATCTTGGCAAAACCTAAATTGATTGTATTAGATGAAGCAACAAGTGCTTTAGATTACGAAACTGAAGCAAATGTTTTCAACAATATTGATAATGCTTTTAAAAATTCTACAATTTTTTGTATAACTCACAGAATACCAACCGTAATGCAAGCGGATCAAATAATATTTTTACAAAATGGTTCTATTATTGAAAAAGGTACACACGAGGAATTAATTGCTATTGAGGGTAAATATTTCTCTCTTTACAAAAAGCAAAAACAGGACACATGAAGTTTTTCTCAAAAAATAAATTTAAAAGGTTAAAAAATATTTTATACAAGGAAGAATATGAAAATCTACTACAACCAGATCGTTTTTGGTTTAAATCAGTAGCATGGGGCATTATTGGAACCGCTTTATTTGGAATATCATGGCTTGCTTTTGCTAAAACTGATGAAATAATTTTAGTTACAGGAAAAATCGTACCTATTGGGGATGTTAAGGAGATACAAATGCCTATCGGAGGAATTGCAAAAGAAATTTTTGTAAAGGAAGGTGATTATGTAAAAAAGGGAGATTTACTAATTCAACTCGATAAAGAATCCTCTTTAGCTGAATTTAATACTCTGAAAGAGTCATTAATTTTGAAACAAAGGCAATTAAACTTAAAGAAAAGAGAGTATGAACTTTTTATAGAATCAAAAAAAAAGGATATTGAATTCCTTAGAGATATAGAAAAATTGGATAGAAAAATTTCAGAAAAATACTATCTTTTATATACAGAGGGCGCAGGCTCAGAAGTTGAGTATTTAAGGCAAAAAATAAAAAGTCAAGATGCATATAAAACTTTAAAGAACGCTCAATCCTCTTTGGATATTCAATCTGATATTTATAGACAGGATCTTGACGAAATAAGAGCACAAATCAATGAAATTAAAGGTCGATTAGCGGAAAATAATGTTAAACAAAAATATCAATCTCTTCAGGCCCCCATTAAAGGAGTTGTTTTTGATATTCAACCCAAAATTGTTGGATACGCTGCTCAAGCTACTGAAACAATTTTAAAAATTGTTCCTGAAAGTCAATTAGAGGCAAGAGTTGAAATTCCAAGTAAAGATATTGGATTTGTTAAAGATGGGATGAGAGTAGATATTAGTATTGATTCATACCCATCAACTGATTTTGGTGTAATCTCAGGATTGATAAATAATATAAGTTCAGATGCTCTTGAACCTGATAGATCGGTTCAAAGGAATGTTTTTAGTTACCCTGCAAAAATTACACTAGACACTCAATTTATAAAATTGGATAATGGTAAAAAACTAAACTTAAAGGCTGGAATGAGCCTTAATGCGAGTATTAAATTACGAAAAGTAAGTTATTTACAATTACTTTTAAGTGGTTTTAAAAATAAAACAGACTCATTAAAAGAGCTTTAAAGTTTGTTTTTAAATTTTAAAATTTAAAAAAAAATGCGCACAAATACCTAAAAATATATTATTATCTTAGGATTATTTTTATTGATAAATGGCAAGCGTAACGGATTTAACGCGAATAAGAGATGAATTTGGTGACGAATTATATTACGATCAGACCACCGAAAATCCAACCATAGTCTATATAGTTGCTGACGGAGATACAACCAGCACACCCATAAAAATTACGGATGAATATGGAAATAATCCGTGGATTTTCTCTGATTATTCCTACGAGGGGTATACTTCTACTTACAAAGTATATGCAGTTGAAGCAACATCAGAAGGTTATGTTTTAGCTATTAGAAGTGAATATGGTTATGATGGCAATACTGAGATATCTTGGACAACATATAAAGTAAGTTCTACTGGAGTTCTTGACTGGACTTCTTATAATAATAACATTATCAATGTTGAGACTGATTTTAATGAGGACCTTAATCTTGATGGTTCAATAGGCTTTAACGAGTCATTACTTACTCAAAAAACAACAGATACCTCAGAAGATCTTTTATTTGTTGATTCTGAACAAAATTTATATATTAAAACCTCATCAAATGATCTGATAAGTGTTGTTGATAGTTACAACTCATCATCTATAAAATTAGATTCTTCTTCAACATGGACAGATGGATTTTATACTAATGAAACTATAAAAGTCGTTAGGTATGACAATGATACTTCCAGTAACTTAAGTGACGACAATTATTATGTTTTAATAAAGGAAAATTCATCTTATTCTGGTGTTAAATTTAATATTGCATCTGTAGATTTAGAGGGTACTCTTGATTATTCGTCATATAAGTACGATATAGCATTAAGTGATTGGGAAGAGATTTTTGGAGAAGACCTAAATGAAGATGGAACGATCGGATTTAATGCAAGTAATCTAGTCGCAGTAACAACAGATAGTTCTGGAGCATTAATTAAAAGAGATAGTGTAGATGGGACCTTATATTTGTCGGCATCTGGCACAGACTATAAAATTGAAGATTCTTATGGAAGTTCTCCATACATAGAGTATTCATATTCAATGGAGGAGGATAGTAGTTATACTTCAACTGTAATTGCAGCCGAGTTAAAGTCAGATGGAACATATTGTTTAGCTGTCAAAACTGAAAATGTATCTAACGATAACACAGATACTCAATGGAACATTTATTCATTAAGCACTTCTGGAACAAAGGCGATATTAGATTGGAATAACGCTTCATACTCAGTAGGGATAATGGATTATGAAGCTGATTTTAATCAAGACTTAAATGGTGATTCATACATTGGATTTAATACAAGTAGTTTTGAAACAGTCTCTTCTGACACAGTAGGAGTTGGACTTCAGAAGGATTCTGATGGAAATATTTATATAGTAGATGCAAATGGTAATAATCCCGTATCATTAAGTGATTCATATGGGACATATACTCCTCAACTAGAGTACTCATACTCTTTTGATGGTTCCTCTAATTCAGCGGTAGCGAAAGCAGTAACACTTATTGATGCAGAAACTGATTATTATGCTTTAGCTGTTAAACAAACTGACACCTATGCAGGAGAAACAAATGTTAATTGGCAAGTTTATAAGATTTCATTAGAGGGTGTACTTGATTGGGAAGGAACTAGTTACCTCAAATCTATAGTTACTTGGGAGGACGAATTTGGTCAAGACTTAAATGGTGATGATGACTTTTCCGGGACTATTGCTGTAAGTGCCTATGGCAATGATACTGACGGAGCGACTTTAGGAAAAGCTGATGGAGCCTTATATATAAGACCAGAAGCAGGAAGCGATATATTAGTTAATGATAACTATATTGAATATTCTTCAACTTGGACAGATGGAAGTAATTCTTCTACTGCGATAGCAGCAAATCTTCATGAAGATGGTTATTACCAAATAGCTGTAAAATCAACCAACACTTGGACCGACTATTACTCCTCAGGTAGCTATAGCGCTACTGGAACCTCTCAAACATCTGAGTATTGGGCTGTTTACGCTGTAGATACATCTGGGAATATTGATTGGGAAAAAACATTATGGCCACAAGCAATTGATAATTTTGAAATATCTTTCAATCAAGATTTAAATGGTGATGGATCTGTTGGAATAAATATTGGTAATGTTACTGCAGCGTCCACTGATACCCATGGTTGGAGACTATACAAAGATAGTAATAAAGGACTATATGTTGCAGATAGTGATGGTAATAATTTGATGGCGCTTGGGGATGGATATGGTCCATCCAAATATGATTATGAATATAAATCTGATTATTACTCATCGAAATCGGAGGCTTTAGCAGTTGAGAAGAATTCTGATGGAACTTTTACTGTTGTTGTAAAAAATACTTATTCTGATTCATGGAACGGTACTACAAATAGCCAGACTGATTATCAAATCCTAGAGTTTAGTAGTACAGGCGTAATTGACTACAATTTATATAATTGGACGCAAGATATAAAATCCTATGAGGGTACATTCAACCAAGATATAGATGGTGATGGAGCTATAGGTTTAGATCTCACTACACTTAAAGATGCAGGCACTGACAGCTTTGGCGATGTTCTAAAGAAAGATGCAAGTGGCAATAGTTTTTATATTCTTAATGACAGTGGAAAATTATTATTAATTTCAGAAGATTGGGGGGGATCTGCATCTCTTGAATACTCATCTTCTTGGGATGGAGGATCATGGAAACAAGAAGCGATTGCTGTTGAAAGCCTCACTTACACAAATAAGAATGATGAAATTGTTAATGGTTACGTAATTGCTATAAAAAATACTTCTACCTACTCAGGAGATAATTATACTGATTGGGAGCTCAAATATACAGACTCTAAAGGTGTAATTGACTGGAATATGTCAACTTGGACATCTTCAATAAAAAAATCAGAATCACTTTTTGGAGCAGGTCAAGATCTTGATGGAGATGGTGCAACAGGCTTAGTAGATACTGCCTTAACAACAGTAAGTACTGATACTGTTGGAGCAAGTCTAAAAAAAGATAGCGAAAACTCACTCTATATAAAGGATGGGTCTGATTTAATATTGATTACGGATGAGTATGGAAGTACTTCTACATTTGACTATTCATATTCTGGGGGTACTGGCTCAGATTCATATTCTTACGAATCAACTGCATATGCTGTTGAAGATTTTGTAGATACAGATGGGAAAAAGAAATATTTACTAGCTATTAAAAATACAAATACTTTCGGTTCTTCATCTGAAACTTCTTGGCAGACTTACAATATAATCGAAAAGACTAGTGGTGCTGGTGATTGGTACTTAGATTGGAGTACAAGTTCTTGGGGTAAAGGAATATCAAAGAAAGAAGAAATATTTGGTGAGGATTTAAATGGTAATGGCTCAATTGATTCGGCTAGCAATATTTCTACTACAAAAATTGCTACGGATATAAGTTCAGATGCAAACATAACAGGAGCACAACTCTGCGTAGACGCAGAAGGTTCATTATATATTATTCAAAATGATACAAAAATCGCAATCGTTGATTCCTATGGTGGAACTCCTAACTTTGACTACAAATATAGTTGGGGTAATTACGCAAGTAAGTCTGAATCATATGCAGTCGAAGGGTTAGATACTGATTCTAATGGAGTAGTTGATGGATTTAAACTTGCTATCAAAAACACCGAAACAAATACTGAGTTAGATTACGATACTGTTAATTGGTCCACTTATTCAATCTCTGCTACTGGAGTAATTGACTGGAATAGTTATACCTGGGGTGACATTAGCAGACATGAGAAGGACCTGAATCAAGACTTAGATGGTGATGGTGAAATCTGGACAACAGAAAAACTTAATTTGACACAATTAAGTACTGATAATATTGGGGCACAACTTTTTCTTGATGAAAACGGGTATGCTTATATCCAGGCATCAGGAAGCACAACAAAAAATGCGATTATTGATGAGTATGGTAATTTAACTAATTTTGATTATAGCTATGATTATGATCAATATTCTAATTCAGCAACTTTATATGCTGCAGCTGAATTCAAAATCGATAACATAGATTATTATAAACTACTAATTAAGTATACAGAAACTGATTCGGGTACAACTAAAAACTATTGGGAAACTGTCAGCGTCTTAAAATCTAATAATAAAATAGATTGGTCCACTTCTAATTGGTACGATGATCCTAAAAAATTAGAAGATGTTTTTGATGCCCCTGAACTTGATGGGACAGACGGTATCTTCACTATAAGTTCTTCCGACACAACTCCAATTAGTACTGATACGGTTGGAGCTCAATTAAGGCAATCCTCAGATGGAAGTTTATTTATTAAAGATGGAGACAACACATTAACTGTTACTAGTCCAGATGGCGGCTATGTTGACTTTGATTCATCTAGCACATGGGATGATGGCTCTTATGAGACTAAAGCCATTGCCGCTCAAAAAGTAGGAAGTAATTATAAAATTGTTGTAAAGGATTCTTATACATATTCTGGCTCTACAGATACTATGTATACTGTTTACACCTTAGACTCGACAGCAACTTTAGATTGGAAAGATATTGTATATAGAACAGCTGAAGAATTAAATGAAACAGAATTTGGTCAAGATATTGATGGGGATGGGAGTATAAGTTCAGGGTCAATTTCTAGCGCAGATGATTCTTATGCAGATTACATATCTACAAGCTCTACTGATGCAGAAACTCTTAGTCAAATTCAAAACACTGCCCAATCAGATATCTATTCCATTAAAAATGCTGATGAAACTTCTTCGGATACCAATATAGAAATGTATGTTGATGGTATTGAGGGTACTGCAAAAGCAAGTTATGAAGTTGATATAAAAGTTGTTCAAACGGCCAATGACTCTCTTATTGCTAAGGCTGCCTCTGATACAGGTTTATCGACTACAGATATTACTCCACTTACGGGAGTAATGGATTTCTCAGTAACAATCCAAGATCCAGATAACTATTACAAGATAGTTTCAATGTCTTTTGTTCTTCCAGAAGGAACTGAAAACCCTAAATATTTTAAGAAAGATGTAATAAGCGGTGAATATTTTGATTTTGTTTACGATCCAAATACTGGAGAAGGTACTCAGTGGGATCCTGAAACAAGAACTCTAAAAGTATCTATAAAGGATAATGGAAAATATGACTCTGATAATACTCCTGGTGTGGTGAAAGACCCTGGATTTACTGCTAGTGGTAAAGACACAAAAAATCCAGTTTTGAGTGTAACTTTCCCTACTGATAATGCAACAGCGGCTCCTCATAATGCAAATTTTGAGTTAACTTTTTCTGAAAAAGTTGATACGAAGACAGGTAATATTGTTATTAAAAAGAAATCAGATGATTCAGTAGTTGAGACTATAGATGTCACAAGCAATTTAGTCACTGGTACAGGTACAAATAAAATTACTATTGATCCAGCTGCTGATTTAGCTTTAGATACAGAATATTATATTCAAATAGATGCGACTGCATTCGACGATAAAGCAGGTAATTCCTTCGCGGGCATAACAGATAAAACCACTTTCTCTTTCAAAACATCTTCTACTGACATTGCTCCAACTCTAATAAGTGCTACTCCGGCAGATGATGCGACTTCTACCTCACACTTATCAAATATTGAATTATCATTTTCAGAAACAATTAAAGCTAATTCAGGTAATATCCTTATTTACCGTAAGTCTGATGACGCATTAATAGAAACCATTGATATTACAAGCGCTTTGGTAACTATAAATAACAATAAAGTTGTTATTAACCCTAGTTCAGAACTTGAATCAGGCACAGAATATTACATTCAAATTAATTCCACAGCATTAGTTGATTCTGGTAATACAGCATATGCTGGCATAGAAGACAAAGTTAGTCTTTCATTTACTACATCACCTTATTTATTTACTAGTACCAATAGTGATCAAGTCATTGTAAATACAGGAAAAAGTTACTCTCAATCAAGCTCAAACCTTTCAATAGGATCTCTTACATATAAAATTTACTCATTTGATGGGGAAATTTCTTCAGATAAATTTTACAACGTACGAAGTGTATATACAGCATCTATCAATGCAGCTTCTTCTGATAATGTCACCTTAAACTCCAGAGCATTAGATTTTCAATTAACCACTCAATCCGCAGATTCTACAGTTGTTTTTGACGCAGACTTAGTAGCTAACGGACTTTCAGTTACAGATGGATCAAGTAATAGAGATGCCTCTATATATTGGACTTATTATTCAATTAATGATGACGGAACGATATCAACTCTTAACTATAATCCAATTAAAAATGCTGGTGCCAAATTCTTTGATACTAGTGGCAACGGTATTGCAGATTTCATTCATCTCGAATTAGTTGATGGTGGTTATGGAGATAAGGATGGAGTTGTTAATGGAATTATTAAGGATCCATCTGCAGCAGGTACTGCTACTCTTGATCCAGATTTTGCAAAAGTTGATGCCACTACTTTAAATATAGTTGACTCAACAAAATCAACAACACCAGCTACTATTGTCTTAAATGCTGCTCTTGATTTAACAACTAGAACTGATTCAGTTGATGAAATTGGCTACGTTGTTCTAAACAATGGAGAAAGTGCTCTAACAATTGATCAGTTTAAGACAAGGGCAAGGACTTTATTTAACACACTTGAAAAAAATGATGTAACACTCACTGAAACTACAAATAATCTTTATAGTCAAGAATTATATGTAGCAAATAATCAAAACATTACTCTATTTAAAGTCAAAGATGGATCTATTTCAGATATAAGCTCTTTAACAGATAGCAAATTGTCTTACTTCTCAATAGATACACTAGGTAATGACACGACCTTGATGAAGTCTACTGATGGGATGTCAGTAACTTTGACCCAAGCAAGTGTAGACCCTGGGATTGATGAATTAATAGGGAACCTTCAACATGAAGCCCCTCTATTAGATTTTGCATCGGTACCAAATAAATTAGGCTCTATTACTGCAACTATGGAATACGCAAGAGAAGCCAGTCTTGATTCAGTATTAGGATTTTATAGGGTAATTGACTCTGAAGGAAGTGTTATTGATTCAGTCACGGGAAATGTTATTAAGGTTAGCGACGCTAATTATAAAGATCATGCTTTGGCGACTTCAAATCTAGTTACCGAACTTGCTAATATTTCAATTGCTGATGATCAAAGCACATCAAAGAAAGTGACTATTGATGAAAATTCCATAATTGCCCCTTACGCAACAACTAATGGGGAAACCTGGTTTGCTTTTGGCTCTGCAAACTCAGATGGAATTAGTCATTTTAAAAGTTTTGGAACAAACTCATTTGGATTAGAAGATCTAAATGGAGGAGGAGATAAAGACTATGATGACTTTATAGTTAAATTTGATTTCAATTCAGTGTCAACATAAAAACTATAAAGCTTTTATTTTATTTTCTAAATCTTTTATTGACTTTGCCCAATCAAATTTAGAAGCTCTAATTGGTCCATCAATAGTCATTTTTCTAGTTATTTCACTATTATTTATAACTTGAACGATAGCATCGGCGATCTGATTGGTATCTAGGGGATTTACCAAAATGCCTAAATCCCCTAACACTTCTGGCATGGCTCCACTAATTGATCCAATGACTGGTGTTCCGCAAGCCATAGCCTCTAGAGCAGGTATCCCAAATCCTTCCCAAAGGCTTGGCATTAATAAGGCTTTACATCTATTTAAAAGATCTCTTTTTCTTCCTGTATCTACCCATTTTTCCCAAATGCATGCTTTAGAAATACCCAACTCAAAAGATAGTCGTTTATAAAAAGGAGATAATTTTTTATGAAATGGCCCAACAAAAATAAATTTAAAATCTCTATTTTTTACTAATTTAATTGCTTTTAAAATATTAGGTATATTTTTATGATAATCATGCCTGCCTAGAATTAAGAAAAAATTCTCTCTTTTTAAATTTGAAAAAAAAATATTTTTCTTGTCATAACCTATCTTTAAGTTAAATATTTTGGAGGGACTAATATTATAAGTTTTTATTATTTCATCTGAAGTGGCATTTGAGTTTGATAAGATAAGTATTGAATTATTTAAAACAGAAGGAATATAAGTTCTAAAATATAATTTATTTAATGCTGTGCTAGGAAATTTTAAAGGAATTAAATCATGTGCCATAACAATAGAATCTATTTTCTTACTTATTGGTGCCTCTATTATTGGAGAAAGAAAAATATCACACCCAAATTTATTCATTAAATTAGGAACAATATATTGGTTCCACATCAGACGTCTAAGCTTATATGAAATATTAATTTCATTACTAAATCTTTTTAAATAACAACTCTTAAAATTTAAATATCTAGAGTTTTGGTATATTCCATCAGAAACTAAGCCAAGGCCTGTCAATTTACCATTATTCAATTCATTTGCATTAAAAAGTATATTAGTCATAATTTCTTTAAAAACTCAATTTTTAATGCTAATTTTCTAGAGGAGTAATACTTCCTAATTTTTCTTTTAACTGGGCGCCTAGAGAATTTCTGCCTAAATCTAAGAGTTTTAATGTGTCCTGATGCATACGAATTTGAGTATCTGCAACTTGAAGCCCCTTTAGTATCTCTTTAACTTCATCAGGAAGTGTATTAATATCATATTTTTTACCATCAAAGTCTAAAATTGGTATCTTTTTGTTTTCTTGATTTTCATTTGTCGACTCTTTTGATCCAAACATTTTAGATTAACCATTCTATGGATATTCTATAAAAAATTTTGCAAACAAGAAAATTTAATAAAAATATTAAATATGACTAAATAAATTTTTGGAAAAGATAAAAAATTTATTAGTTGTTTATCTAAAAATTGATTCATAAGAAAAAATTAAGAGCCAAATAAAAACTATTATCACAGATTGAAATAAATTTATTTATATTATTTATTTAAAAATTATTTGGATAAGTGCTCTAAGCTGCTTTAGAATAAAGAAATAAATATTTAGAAAAAACATCAACAGATTCCAAAGAAAATCAATTATTATTTTGTGATTTCTTTTTAAACAAAACTTCTAAATATTTTTGCTTCCTTAGCTCAGCTGGATAGAGCAACTGCCTTCTAAGCAGTGGGCCGCAGGTTCGAATCCTGCAGGAAGCGTAAATTCTTTAAAATCTCTTTAAGAAAATAATTTAAAAGTAAATTTTTCTCTTTATGAAGAATAAGA
>MDTA01135660.1_pt1 | contig 12507 bp, 13 predicted proteins | sample 811151 | NCBI WGS metagenome assembly MDTA01 (sample SAMN05326648, study PRJNA326480) | marine metagenome | isolation source: seawater | place: Indian Ocean: South | collected 2010
AATACTGAAAATATAAAAACAATTGAAAACTTAGATGTATCAGGAAAGAACATAACAGACTTAACTGGAGTTGAGGATTTTATCGCCCTAGCTTCATTACAAGGAGATAATATGCAACTAACGGAATTGGATATTTCCAATAATATATATTTGTCAAACCTATCCATTCATTCAAATAATTTAAAAAGTATTAACCTTTCTAATAATCAAGATCTAATTGATGTAGTTCTTAATGACAACAAAATTGAATCAATTGATTTATCAAGTAATAATTTAATAGAGAGATTAATAATAGGCGGAAATAATCTTAATTCAATTGACATTTCTAATCTAACAAATTTGAAAAAATTAGATTTAAGGAATTTTTGTTCAGATTGTTCTTCAATGAAAATAAGCTCTATTGATTTATCAAGTAATACAAATCTTGAACATATTGATTTATATAGAAACCCACTATTAAATATAGATGTATCAAACAATCCAAGACTGAAATTTTTAGGATTAAATGATATTGCATCATTTGATGGTGATATTGATATTTCAAATAATCCAGACCTTGAAGAGTTAGTTTGTAGTTGTAATGTAACTAGTTTAGATATATCAAATAACTCAAATTTACAGAGACTTTCAATGGCATATAATAATTTAACTCAGGTAGACTTATCTAATAATTTAAAGTTGACTCAAATTAATTTTCTTAATAACAATCTTGCATCATTAGATATTTCCAAAAATGGTTTACTAAATGAATTAAATACACAGGAAAATGAAAATCTTAATTGTATTCAAGTAAGTTCTGATCAATTGGCTAATATTCCATCTAATTGGATAAAAGATGATGAGTCAAATTATTCCACTGATTGCTTTTACAATTGTTCAATTTCTTTAGTTTCGGTCACTGGCGGAGTTGATGAATCTTTAGATCAAACAGTTTATTTAGGAAATTCAATCGCTCCAATAAGAATAAATTATAATTTGGACTCATGTAGTGATGATTCAGTTTATGCATTGGTTTATAAGGATCAAATTCAAGGTGTATCAGTTGATTTTAGTCAAAACAATTATTTTACAATATCTGGGACACCAACCTCATTGGGAACATTTAATTACAGTGTATCAGTGTCAGGAATCTTTATCACAGGAACTTCAAGCCAAACTTCTTTAGTCACTGGAACTATCTCAGTAATTCAACCAGACTCTGATTCAGATGGGATAAATGACGATGTTGATTTTTGTCCTGATACCCCTTCTGGTCAATCTGTAAATTCTACTGGATGTTCAACCTCCCAAATTGATTCTGATTCCGATGGAATTAATGATAATATTGATATTTGTAATGAAACCCCTTCAGGAGAATCTGTAAATTCAAGTGGGTGTTCAAACTCACAACTCTTTCAAGTGGTAGCAGGTGGAAATGGTAAAGGTTTAAATTCTAATCAACTATGGTATCCAGAGTCACTCTTTATTCGCGGCGATTTATATATAGTTGATGCTCAAAATAGACCTGGGAGAGTTCAAAAATGGCAAATTGGAGCTACTCAGGGAGTGACTGTTGCAAATAATATGGATTATCCTTACATGTGTCATGTTGACTCACAATTAAATATTTATGTGACCGATAGGGTGAACGATAAATTGAAAAAGTTTTCAAGCTCCTCGTCAGACACACCTGCTTCAGAATTATCACTGGAAACGAATTCAATAACATTAGATGAACCAACCGGTATATTTAAAAGAAATTCTAATACTTTTTTAATTTCTGACATGAGAAATAATCGAGTTATTCAATGGGTTGAAGGACAGACAACTGGAACACTTCTTTATGGTGGAAATGGTCAAGGATCCAATGCAAACCAGCTAAATTATCCTCATGATATAGGGTCTGATTCATCTGGAGCTATTTATGTACTTGATAGTGGTAATTATAGGGTCCAAAAATATTCTGATTCTTCAGGAAATGGAACAACGGTTGCTGGTGGAAATGGAAATGGTTCTGGACTAAATCAAATTGGTTTTTCAATGGGATTTCACGTTAGTATCTCTGGAGAAATATTCATAGCAGACAGAGATAATCAAAGAATCGTTAAGTGGTCACCTGGCTCAAACCAGGTAGAAGTTGTTTTAAGCAGTGATTCAGGTTTTGGATCTATTTATCCAATGGATGTTCTAGAGAGCGGGGGATATTTATATTTTACAGATATAGATAATCATAGAGTTGTTCGATATAAAATTACAGACTAAATTACTTTAGGAATAAAATTTTCTTAATATAATTGTATTTTGAAATTAATTTAATAATTTCAAGCTGAATTAAAAATTATATAAAAATGAAAAATATCTTAAAATTATTATTTATTACAATATTCTCATATAGCTTAAATGCTCAAATTGCAAGTATGGATATTTATGTTATTCATGATGGTATGGAAGATTCTTATTTAAAGTTAGAGAAAATATGGAAAGAGTTCCATCAGGAAACAGTTGATAAAGGACAAAAACTAGGATGGGCTGTATGGAAAATTGATTCTTATGACAATCAAGATATGAAAAACACATATGCTGTCTTCAATCTATTTGCTTCAGAAGATCAAATGAAAAATTTTAATTGGGACGAAAAAGCTTTTATGTCAATTGTAAAAAGAAGACTAAAAGGAAAAATGTCATCTTCATATATTAATAAAATAACCCGGATGAACGTAAAAAAAGATAACTATAATATTCGTATGAAGGCTGTTGACTTAACTCCGCTTGTTGGGGGAGCACTCAAAGTAGGTGATAAGGCATTTTGGAATGGAATGGTTCAATTAAAAGATGATTATGAGCAATGGGAAACTGAATTTTGGAAACCAATAGCAATGAAAAATGTTATGGAGGGAAGACAAATGCAGTGGGTTTTCACAAAAGTCTTAAGTAAAAATGAAGCTGTTGAAAAGGCAAATCCTGATATGACTCATATAACATGGAATTTTTTATCAAAAGCTCAAGCTGATGCGCGAAACAATAATCAAACCAGCGAAACATGGGATTTTAAAACTCAAAAATTATTCGGATTACTAGGAGAGTCAGTTAAGATGCAACCAGCTGCAAATGCCACATTAGTGATGACTACTCACTAAAAAATAATCTATCATCATATTGAAAGCATCCAAATTATTTTGGATGCTTTTTTTAGTCTAATTCTCTAATTTTAATGTTTTTGAAATAAGCTTTTCCTGGGTGGTCCTGTAAACAGATGTTTCCAGTTTTAAATTTCCCAAAATCATACCATCTTTTATAACCAAGATATTCAGCATCTTTAGATTCAGAATTATTAAATTTACTTTTTAAGTACATTTTATTCCATAAATCTCCTCTTAATTCAAATTGATTGATTAATTGATCATTTAATTTAACTTTTCCAAGATTATTTTTTTGATCTATTTTTATGTAATATTTGTTCCAGTTTCCAGCTGGCTTATAGTTCTTAATTTCTTTAGGTGAAAAAATATCATATACAGCACCCAGATAATGTTTTTTCTCTTCTATATCCTCTAAAACATTATTTAACTCAATTTCACCTCCCAAAACTTCTTCAGGGTTATCATAAATTGCAATATCAATTATTTGAATTTCAGGTCCTGTCTGATAAGGAAATCTATATTTTTTATCCTCATTTACTCCCCACATAAAGCCACTATTTCCACCTTTTTCAATTTTCCATTCAAATTCAATTTCAAAATTTGTATATTTTTTATTAGATAATAAGCTAGCGTCTCCATTTCCTGATTCTAAATCAGATACAGCATCAAAAATTAAAACATCATTATCAACATACCATCCTTCTTTTGTTCCATCATCTTGAAAAATATGCCATCCCTTTAAAGAATTATCAACTATTAGATTTTTCCACTCATTGTTTTTTTTATTACAACTAAAACATAATATTAAAAATAAGATTAGATTTTTTTTCATAGAATTCTATAATTAATTTTAGTTTTTAATGTATTATAATTGATTACTGTTCAAATAGTTACTTTCAATAAACAATTTCAATATTCTCACAAAATTTTTTTCAATATATTAATAAATATTTTAAAAAATAAGCTATATTAGTTACCCTTTTTATAAAAAAATGAGACGCAACTTATTACATTTAACATTCCCGAAAGGGGTTAAGCAACTATATATTAATGGTAAACGATATACTAGGGAAGAGTTTATTAAAGCTAAAAATTTGGAAATGCGTCGAGGAAAAAAGGGAAGGTTTGTTTCTACTTTTTCAAATATTTGATTCTAATTTTTTCAAATTAGTTCATTAAAATCTCAATTTCTTTAAACAAGAAAAATACTGCTAGACATATCATTGTAAAAGAGGATATATATGATAGACTTTTACTTTGTTTTTCAATATTAAACTTACTTTTAATAATGTTTATAAGTATTAAAATACAAATGAATGTTGCAAGTGAAATAAATGAAAATAATAATCCCAAAATATAAAATTGCAATTCAATTGTCCATTGATGATGAAATATAAATTGTGGAAAAAAACTAATAAAGAATAATATAATTTTTGGGTTGCTCAGGTTCATTATTAGTCCTTGTGTGAATGGTTTACTTAATACATTAAAATTCTTGTTAATTATTGTTTTATATTTTTTTTTTGGAAAATATAGATAGGATAAATAAATTAAATACAAACAACCAATTAGTTTTATTAATGATAATAATTCAGGGAATTTAGATACAAAATATCCTAACCCAAACGCTGCGCTAACTGTGTGAATTAAAATTCCGCTACACAAGCCAAAAGCCGTAACAATGGCATTATTTAAATTCTTATTAAGAGTTGTAGAAACTAAAAATAATATGTCTGGGCCTGGACTTAGAGTTAAAATAAAAACTGCAAACGAATATAAAAAAAGAATTTTCTCATTCATCATTCAAACTTATTCGCTTTTCTCTGTTAGCTAAATCCCAAGCAGTGTAGAATATTAATTTAGTTCTTTTTGATAATAGTTCATAATTTATTTTATCAGGAGTATCAGTTGGTTTGTGATAGTCCTCATGTGTTCCGTTGAAATAAAAAATTACAGGTATATTTTCTTTTGCAAAATTGTAATGATCGCTTCTTGTGTAAAAACTGTTTGGGTCATTTTCAGCATTAAATGTATAATCTAGATCTAATCCTACATATTTTAAATTCGCCTGTTCAGAAACTTCATGTAATTCTTGACTTAATCTATCTGATCCAATTAAATATATATAATTTTCATTTTTATCTGGTCTTTTAGGATCCAATCTACCAATCATATCAATATTTAAATTTGCAACAGCATTATTGATTGGATATAATGGGTTTTCAACGTAATATTTTGAGCCAAGTAAACCTTTTTCTTCAGCTGTTAAATGTAAAAAAAGAAGAGATCTTTTAGGTCCAGATCCGTCTGTAAATGCTATTTGAAACGCCTCAGCAATTTCAAGAATTGCAACTGTTCCAGATCCATCATCATCAGCCCCATTGAATATTTCCCCATTTTCAATACCTACATGGTCTAGATGGGCAGTAATAATAATATATTCATCTGGTTTTTCACAACCAGGTATAAATGCAGCTACATTTTCAGTATCGAATTTTTCTCCATTTATCATAATTAATTTCATTTCTTGGAAATAATTATTGGTATTTTTTGCGGCAGAAATTCTATTTTTTTTATAAAATTCCCTTAGGAAATTAACAGCTAATTTCTGCCCCTTTTTACCAGTATCTCTTCCTTCAAATTCATCGGATGCATATACATATAATAAATCTTTTAATTCGGAAGAAGTAATAGTATTGGCATATTTTTCAACTTTATCTTGAGAAAAAGAAAAATTGTATGTTATTAAGATTAGTAAAAAAAATCTCATACTTAAATTAAAGGATTCTGAGTTATTTTCTCATTTATTGAGTCCCATAAATTTATTCTCATTTGAAGTGCCTGTTTTGAGGCTTCAATTACTTCATTCCATTTTGTTTCGTTTTCACCACACAAATTTTTTATCATATTTATTGCCATTGGACCATGTTCATCTCCATCTAACTCGATATGTCTTTTGAAATAATATACTAAATCTTCAAGTGAACCTGGATATTTAGTTTTTAATTGCTCAAGAAATTTTATGAATACGTCAGGTAATAAATCTTCTCTTCCAAAGGTAAAAACTGCAGCAACAACATGGATTTTATTTTGATTAATTACAGAAAAAGAATATTTAACAAAATCTTTAACCGCATTCTCAATTTGAATATTATCAAACGCTGAGTCTAAAGATATATTTGACTCTAATGAGTTAATCAAATTGTTAATTTTTGATGGGTCTGCCTTAATACTTTTCATAGCATTAATATACATTTCAAAGTGACTAAAAGCGTTACCATCTTTATCTACATCCGTTTCCTCTCCCCAAACAATTTCATTTATAAGTCTTGCACTACCAGAATCTTTATTAGGAATCCATGGTATCTGAACACATGTTAATTCTATTTGAAGTTTTTTTACAAGAGACATGAAATCCCAAACAGCAAAAACATGCATTTCCATGAATTTCTTTACATCATCAATATTTTTTAGGTTTTTATAAAGCGAATGATTAACTAATAATTCTCTGTAGGGTTTTAATTCTAATTCAATTTTATCGATCATTTTTTATTTTTAAAATGCAAATATAGTTCAGGATTTTATTTAAAATTTATTTTTCTGTAATTAATTAAAAGTAATCGAAAACATTCCAAAAAAGCATCTAATTTATTTTTTGTAAATTTGGATGCAATTATGTTTTAAATTAATTGCAAATGTCCACATCCAAGATTATTGAAGAAGGTCTAACTTACGACGATGTTTTACTAGTACCCGCCTTTTCTGAGGTTCTCCCTAGAGAAGTTTCAATAACATCCAAGTTTTCCAAAAATATTGAATTAAATGTTCCAATTTCATCTGCTGCTATGGATACTGTGACTGAAAGTAAAATGGCTATTGCTATTGCAAGGGAGGGGGGTATCGGAGTTATTCATAAAAATATGACTATTGATGAACAAGTAGAGAAAGTTAAAAATGTAAAACGCTCTGAATCGGGAATGATTTTGGATCCAGTAACTTTAAAACTTACTTCTATTGTTTTAGATGCCAAAACTAATATGAAAAAGTATAGTATAGGGGGAATACCTATAGTTAATGATAAATGATTTTTGAAAGGTATAGTAACTAATCGTGATCTTAGATTTGAAAGGAACAATAAAAGGCCGATAACAGAAATAATGACTTCAAATAATTTAATCACTGTAAAAGAAGGTACATCACTTGAGGATGCAGAAGAAATTCTTCAAAAACATAAAATAGAAAAATTACCAGTAGTTGATAAAGATGGAAAACTTGTTGGATTAATTACCTTTAGAGATATTACCAAGCATAGCTCTAAGCCTATTGCAAATAAAGATAAATATGGTAGACTTAGAGTCGCTGCAGCAGTTGGAGTAAGTGGTGATGTTTTGAAAAGGACAAGGGCTTTGATTGAAGCTCAAGTTGATTCTATTGTAATAGATACTGCACATGGTCATTCTAAAGGAGTTGGAAATATCTTAAAAAAAATAAAAAAAGAATTTAAAAATATTGATGTTGTAGTCGGAAATATTGCAACTCCAGAAGCTGCAATTTTTTTGGCTGATTTAGGAGCAGATGCCATAAAAGTTGGTATTGGTCCTGGATCAATTTGTACAACAAGAATTATTGCAGGAGTCGGGGTTCCTCAATTTTCAGCAATATTAAATGTTTCCAGAGCGTTAAAAGGAAGAGATATCCCTATTATTGCTGATGGAGGAATAAGATATACAGGTGATATTCCTAAAGCAATAGCAGCCGGGGCAGACTGTGTAATGTTAGGATCTCTATTGGCCGGAACAAAAGAGTCTCCAGGAGAAACAATCATATATGAGGGAAGAAAATTTAAGTCTTATAGAGGTATGGGATCAATTGAGGCTATGAAAAAAGGATCCAAAGAAAGATATTTTCAAGATGTTGAATCTGACATTAAAAAATTAGTTCCCGAGGGTATTGTTGGAAGGGTCCCATATAAAGGGGAGCTTTTTGAAAGTATTCACCAGTTTGTAGGTGGCTTAAGAGCTGGAATGGGTTATTGTGGTGCAAAAAATATTGATTCATTAAAAACTGATAGTCACTTTGTTAAAATAACTCATTCAGGAATAAGAGAAAGTCATCCACATAACATAACAATAACAAAGGAGGCTCCAAATTATAGTCCTTAGTTTCTAAAAGGCTATAATTTTGAATGTTTTAATTTTATTTACAGTATAAATCACCTGAATTATGTACATATTTCCTTCTTTAAGATCCAAAGGAATAATCGCAGAGGATAGGTCGATTAGTTCGGTTCCTTTTATTTTATTTCCAATTATTGAATAAACATTTACCTGACCATTACCCTTAAAGCCATTTAAAATAATTCTATTGCCATCATAGATTATTTTTTCAGGATTTGAAAAACGTAATTCTTCTGTTTTGTATTTGTTAGCAAATGATAACGAATTAAAAAACAAAAGTAAGATTATATAGAATAATTTTTTTCTCACCGAAAATTATTTATTGCAATTTACAATTTTTTTCTTTTATCAATTATTTTAACCTATTGAAATGTAATATGTTGAAATATTAATTATTATAAAAAGTTATATATTAATTTTTTTGAATATTTTCATAGCTGTCAAATAGATGACGTATAAAAACAATAAAATGAAAATTTTTAAAATAATTTTTTTACTATTTATTATAATTTCTTGTGATGATTTAAATAAAGCAAGCCAAGATGAATTAATAGCAAGGGTTAATAATAATTATCTCTATAAATCAGATATAGATAATTTAAATATTGAATTTTCATCTTCATATGATTCCATTATTAAAGTAAAAAGTTATATAAACACATGGGCAAAAAATTATTTATTTTATGAAAAAGCTTTATTGAATATTTCAATTTCACAAAAACAGATCATAGATAAATTGATAAATAATTACAAGTTTGATATTTATAATAATACTTACAAAGAAAATATTGTGAAATACAAAATTGATACTATAATAACTGAAAATCAGTTAATTGATTATTACAAGAGAAATTTTTCAAATTTTTTGTTAAAAGAACCCTTGTATAAAATTAGATTTATAGGATTACCAAGGGATAATATCGACAGAAAATTTATATCAAGTCGCTTTACAAGATTTTCAAACGAAGATAAAGTTTTTTTAGATTCTATTTCATTTCAGTTTACAGAATCTTTTTTAAACGATAGTATTTGGATTAATAAAAAAACTCTTTTAAAAATTGCACCATTCATAAATCCAGAAAAAGTTTTGTCTATAAAAAAACCACAATATTTTCAATTTGAACAATCATTACAACTATATTTGTTTAAAATAGAAGATTATTTAAAGGAAAATGAAGTCTCCCCTTTTTCACATATTAAGAATTCAATAAGAAATTTAGTTTTTAATCAAAGAAAATTTGAATTTTTAAAGAAATTTGATCAAGATATTATAAATGATGCTATCGAAAACAAAAAATTTGAGATTTATAAATAGTTTAGTAATATATTTTTTTTGTACTTGTAATACCTTTTCTATATTCTCACAGTCTCAAACACAAATTATTGAAAAAATTAAAGTTGATGGAGTCGCTTCAGTTGTTGGCGACTATGTGATACTTGATTCAGATATTGATAGAATGTATGTAGATATGAAATCTCAAGGCATAAATACAAAAGGTGTTACTCGATGTGAGTTGTTATCTAAACTAATGGAAGATAAATTATATGCTCATCATGCAATTCAAGACAGTTTAGAAATTAGTGATCAAGAAATATATGATTATGTTAGTCAAAGCATAGATTATTTTATTGAACAATTAGGAAGCATTGAAAAGGTTTTAGATTTTTATAATAAACCAAATGAATTGAGTTTTAGAGATGAACTTTTTGAAATTAATAAAATTCAAAAGTTATCATCATTGATGCAAAATGAAATTATAGAAAAAACTACAATTACACCCGAGGAAGTAAGGGATTTTTTTAATTCCATTCCTAAAAGTGATTTACCAGTTTTTGGAACTGAATTGGAAATTTCACAAATTGTAATTGCTCCAGAAGTTTCAGATGATGAAAAAAAAAGAATTATTAATCAATTGAAAACATTTAAGTCAGATATTTTAGAGGGTGGATCGAGTTTTGCCTCAAAAGCAATATTATATTCTCAAGATCCTGGATCAAGATCTACATGTGGAAAATATACACTTGCTAGAAAAAAGCCAAGAATGGTTAAAGAATTCCGCGATGTAGCTTTCAGTTTACCAGAAGGTGAAATATCTGAACCTTTTAAAAGTGAGTTTGGATGGCATATTCTAAAAGTAGATAAGATTAGAGGCCAGGAAGTTGATATAAGGCATATATTATTAAGTCCCAAAATAAATGAAGAAGAGTTGTCAAAATCAAAAAAAATATTAGATACAATTAGAAAACGGATAATTGATAAGGAGATAACATTTAGTGACGCTGCTTTATATTTTTCATCAGAAAAAGAAACAAAATTTAATGGAGGGGTACTAATAAATCCAGTTACTGGTGATAATAGGTTTGAGTTAACAAAAATTGATCCTGTATTGTATAATCAAATTAGGTATTTGAAGGATAATCAAATATCTGTTCCATTAATAGATGAGGATAGATCTGGTAGAAAGAAATACAAAATTCTTAAGGTAAGTAACAGATTTGATGAACATGTTGCTGATTATTCAAAAGATTATATTAAAATAAAAGAGTTGGCATTAAAAAGAAAAAAATTGAATACTGTCAAGAAATGGATGGTTGAAAAAATTAGTTCAACGTTCATAAATATTAACGAAAGTTACAGGTCATGTAATTTAAACTACAATTGGCTAAAAGAATAATTTTATTTAAAGTATTTTAAAGGAACCCAAAGCATACCAAAACATTCTCCCCCATCTTTGTTTATATTTTTATGATGAATTTTATGAGCTCTTCTCAATCCCTTTGCATATCTGTTTTTGGAATTTCTTAATATTTTAAACCTCTGGTGAATAAATATATCATGTACAATGAAGTAAGATACTCCGTAGATAAAAATTCCAATTCCAATTGGAAGTCCTGCCCAAAAAGCATGCTCTCCCCATGCGTAGACATTTATGAAGCTGACTACTGCGTAAAAAATAAAAAAAAGATCATTTCTCTCAAACCAAGAGTCATGGTCTTTTTTGTGATGATCCTTATGTAAAGTCCATAAAAATCCATGCATAATGTACTTGTGACTAAACCAAGCGATAAATTCCATAAAAACAAATGTCAAAATTAAAACTAGAATAAATAAAATTGTTTTCATTTTTATAAAAGTTTTAGGTTATACTTAAAGTAACAATTTAATAAAATAAAAGCTTTTTGATAATTTGGAACTCTAATTCTAGAATCTTTTATTTCAAGAGATGGAGTTTTTTTAAGTTTTTCAAGAAGCTTGATATAATATTTATATGCAATATAAACACCAAAACGAGCTTCAATTGGAAGCAAAACAATACCTTTTAATGCAATATTGAAATCTTTTTCTATATCATCAATAATATTTTTTTTTGATTTTTCATCAAATTTGTTAACGTCAAGACTAGGAAAATATGTTCTATCCAATACTTCGAAGTCCATATTTATATCTCTTAAAAAATTAACTTTTTGAAATGCTGATCCAAGTGACATGGCATATTTTTTAAGTTTTTTATATAAATCTTCATCTCCTTTAACAAAAATTTTGAGACACATTAGTCCAACTGCATCAGCTGAACCGTAAATATATTTTTTGTAATCTTTATCGTTACTGTAGATTTTTTTATTAAGATCCCATCTCATGCTTTGTAAAAAAGCTTCAATTAGTTTGATATCAATTTTGTATTTGTTTACAGTATTTTGAAATGAGTTTAGTATTGGATTTATACTAATTTTTTGTTTAATTGCCATATAAACATCTTCTTCAAATCTATCAAGAATTTTCTTTTTAGGATATTGATGAAAAGTATCAACGATTTCATCCGCAACTCTTACAAAGCCATAAATATTATAAATATCCTGTCTAATTGAGCCATGAATTAATCTTGTTGCCATCGAAAAAGAAGTGCTATATTTTTCTGTAACAACTTTACTTAAATCTTCAGATATTGAATCAAAAATTTCCTTCATAACAACTTAAAATAAATAAACATGAAACCATAGCAATATAAAATTACAAAAATAAAAAAGTCTTATTATTATTAAGAATGAAGTATTTTGACTGTGCGCACGAGAAGACTCGAACTTCCACAGGATTAACTCCCACTAGGCCCTCAACCTAGCGCGTCTACCAATTCCGCCACGTGCGCTCAGTGACTTGACTGGGGTTCGAACCCAGGACCCTCTCCTTAAAAGGGAGATGCTCTACCAGCTGA
>MDTA01052083.1_pt1 | contig 12504 bp, 9 predicted proteins | sample 811151 | NCBI WGS metagenome assembly MDTA01 (sample SAMN05326648, study PRJNA326480) | marine metagenome | isolation source: seawater | place: Indian Ocean: South | collected 2010
AAATGATTTTTTGATCAATTTTTCTTTTTTCATTTAGTTTGTAAAGATGTGCTACTTTATTATTATGTATTTTTATAGTCACATTGGTTTCACCTGGAGAAGAAATTAATTGTTTTATTTGATCTAGTTTTTTCATATCTAAAGATTGAATTTCAATTGATTTAATTGTGCTATATGCAAAATCATTTATCTTTGCCATTGTTTTAACATTTATTCTTGATAGCGTACCGTCAGCTGAAACATTTTTAATAAGATTCATAACAATAGAATTTCCTTCCTTTAAAATATCTCTTTTTTGTTCAAATAAATCCGAAAAAATAAATAACTCGAAAACTCCAGTAAGATCAGTAAATTTAATAATTGCATACGATAAACCTTTCTGATTTTTTTTTTCTTGAATTTTTAAAATCGATGCAGCAATTGTAGCTTCTTTAGTTTTTTCATCGTTATTATAGCTATTAAAATTAGTTATATTATATTGGGGGAAATATTCTTTATATTGATTAAGTGGGTGGTCTGAAATAAAAAAACCCAATGTTTCAAATTCTTTTGATAATCGCTCTTCAAATTGAAAGTCATTTGTATTAACTAATAAGTCGTTGTCATTTTGATTTTTTTCATCATCAAAAAGATTAATTTGATTTAATGATTTACTTTCGAATAAATTTTTTGATTTTAAAATCAAATTTGGAATTGCATCAAATATAGATTTTCGATTTGTGTTAAAGCTATCAAATGCACCAGCTTTTACAAGTCCCTCTAATTGAAGTTTATTTATATCTTTTGGATCGGTTCTATTAATAAAATCATATATGTTTTTAAAATTTCCATTTTTGATTCTTTCCTTAACGAGGTTAGATATAGCCTCATAACCTACATTTTTAATAGCACCTAAAGCATAATAAAAATTTTCATCATCAGATGAGAAATCTGCATAACATTTGTTTATATCTGGACGAACAATATTAATATTCATTCTTTTTAATTCTTCATAAAATTCACTTAATTTTTTCTGGTTTGAAAGCTCCATGGACATTGATGCTGAAAAAAATTCATTTGGATAATAAGTTTTCAAAAAAGCTGTTTGATAAGCAATAATAGCATATGCTGCTGCATGACTTTTATTAAAACCATATTCTGCAAATGGTTCTATTTTCATAAAAATTCCAGCTGCAACATCTTTTGCTATTCCATTCTTTTCTGCTCCAGTAATAAATCTTTGTTTTTGTTTTTCTAATTCAGCTCTTTTTTTTTTACCCATAGCTCTTCTTAATAAATCTGCCTCTCCTGCAGTAAATCCTGATAATATTTGTGCAATTTGCATTACTTGTTCTTGATAAATAATTACACCATATGTTGGTTCTAAAATTTCTTTTAATTTAGGATGTAGGTAGTCAGGCTCTCTTCTTCCATGCTTGCAATCATTGTAAATAGGAATATTGCTCATTGGACCAGGCCTATATAACGCTACTAATGCAATAATATCTTCTAGTCTATTTGGCTTCATATTAGTCAAAGCATCTTTCATACCAGAGCTTTCAAGTTGGAATAATCCAACTGTTTTGCCTTCAGATAGTAATTTGAAAACATTTTGATCTTCGTAATTTATATTCTCAATATTAAATTTATTATTTTTTTTTTTCTTTTATGATTTTTTGTGTTTTATTAATTACTGTTAAAGTTTTTAAACCTAAAAAATCAAATTTAACTAAACCAGCGTTCTCGGCTGAATACATATCAAATTGAGTAGATGGTAATAAAAGATTAGATGATTGATCCTTGTAGAGAGGAACAATCGAATTTAGTTTTTTATCAGCAATCACGACACCAGCTGCATGAGTAGCAAAATTTCTATTTAATCCCTCAAGTTTTAAAGATAAATCAACTAATTTTTTAACTCTTATATCTTCATGAATTAATTTTTGTAATCGCGGTTCAGAATTTATACATTCTTGAAGACTCATTGGTCTTGATGGGTCAAAAGGAATCATTTTACAAATTGAGTCTACAAACCCGTAGGGTAAACTTAAAACCCTGCCTACATCTCTTATAACCATTCTTGCTTTAAGTTTTCCAAATGTAATTATGTGAGCAACACTATCGACGTATTTTTTATTTAAATAATTAAATACTAAATCTCTCTTTTCCTCACAAAAATCTATATCGAAATCAGGCATCGAGATTCTGTCAGGATTTAGAAATCTTTCAAAAATTAGGTTAAACTTTATAGGATCTATATCTGTGATTGATAAGCACCATGCAACCAAAGATCCAGCCCCTGAACCTCTTCCGGGACCAACGGGAATATCATTTTTTTTAGACCACTTTATATAATCAGATACTATCAAAAAATAACTTGAATAATTCATTTGAATAATAATTTTAATTTCGTGATTCAAACGTTTTTTATATTTGGCAAATATTTCGTTTTCATTATCATTTTCGTTAAATTTTATAAGATTCTTTTTAAATTTCTCTTCCAAACCACTTACAGCTTGACTTTCTAAAATTTTATCTGCACTGCTCTCTTTATCTGAGTCTATTTTAGGTAATAATGGTTTTGAACTATTAGATTTAAAGCTACACTTATAAGGTAAATAAAAATTGTTTGATAAAGCCTCTGGTAAATCAGAAAATAAATTTAACATTTCCTCGTTAGATTTTAAGTTGTGATTTTTTGATAATTTAAATCTTTCTTTATTATTTATGTAGGTTTTGTTTTTTATACATAACAGTGCATCATGGGCTTCATGCATTGTCTGATCTATATAAAAAACTTCATGTGTTGCAATGATAGGTATTTTTAGTTTATTTGATATATTTAAATTAAATTGTTCAAATTGTTTTTCATTTTTATCATTGTGTCTTTGTATTTCTAAATAAAAATCATCCTTAAAGTTTTTATTTAAAATGTTATATAAATCACTAAGTTCTTGCGATTTATTTTTTAAAAAAAGATTCCCTGACAACGATTGTAATGAACCAGATAAAACTATAATTCCATTTGAATTATTTGTTAATTCCTCAATATCACAATGTGGTAAAATATTATTGGTATTTTTAAGATAGGAGTCAGATGATAATTTTAAAATTGTTTCATATCCATATTGATTTTTCGCTATTAATGGTATTATACCAATTTCATTCTTAAACTTAAAATTTATTTGAGTTCCAATAATAGGTTGAGTTCCTGCTTTTGAGATTGCCTCAGAAAACTCTAGTGCGCCACATAAATTATTAGTATCAGATAATCCAACAGATCTAATTTTTTTTTCTTTACAAATATTCTTTAAATCTTCAATTTTAATTGCACCTTCACATATAGAATATTGTGTATGTATTTTTAAATGATTAAAATTAAAATTATTTTCGTACATTAACAGATTTTAATTTACCATTAATTAGCTGTAATCGACAATCTGCTAAATTGGCAAAATATCTATTATGAGTTGCATAAATAATTATTCTTTTTTTAGATTTTAAATTAAATAACAATTTAAAGAACTCTTTAGCACTTTTGTGATCTAAATTGCCCGATGGTTCATCTGCAATGATTATATTAGGAGAATTAATTATAGCACGGCCAATTGCGATTCGTTGGTTTTCACCACCAGATAACTCATTAGGGAAATGTCTAGATCTTTTTTTTAATTTAAGTTTAGTTAAAATTTTTTCTGCTGTTTTTATACTCTCATTTTGTGTTTTTCCATTTGCTATGGCAGATAAAGAAATATTTTCTAATGCTGTAAAATCATTAAGTAAATTTTTTTCCTGGTAAATAATACCAAAGTTTCCAGATCTAAATTTATCATTTGTTTCAATATCGTTATGATCAATTTTTTTACTATCTATAAATAAATGGCCGCTTGTTGGACGATCAATTAAAGATAAAATATTTAACAAAGTTGATTTTCCAGATCCAGACGGACCAACAAGAGAATAGATTTTACCTTTTTTAAATTTGAAATTCAGATTTTTAAGAACTGATATCTTTTTTTCATTAATGTAACTCTTGCTCAACTTTTTAATTTCAATATAATTATTCATATTTAAGAGATTTGATGGTGTCTAACTTTGATGCTTTCATTGCTGGATATATTGAAACCAAACAGGTTACTAAAATTGAAAAAATTCCAATTATAAAAACCGATAATGGATCAATTTCTGATGGCATTTTACTTAAGAAATATATTTCTTCTGGAAATAAACTTATATTAAAAATATTACTAACTAACGATCTGATTGTTTCAATATTTATTGAAAAAATTATACCTATAATTATACCTGTTATTGTTGAAATGAAACCTATAGATAAACCTACCAAGAAAAAAATTTTAGTAATAGACGAATTTTGAACACCTATAGATTTTAGTATCGCGATATCTCGTGTTTTATTTTTTACTAGTATTGTTAATCCTGAGATTATATTAAATGCAGCAATTAAGATAATGAGTGATAAAATAATAAACATTACATTTCTTTCAACTTTTAAAGCAGAGAAGAGAGACTGATTAAGATCAGCCCACGAATTAATTAGTCTATCTTTATATATTTGCTGAAATATAAATTTTTTTTCTTCTATTTTTTTTGGATCTTTTAAAAAAACTTCCAAATATCTTTTATTTTTATCTAGGCCAAAAAAATCTTCTAAATCAGTGAGATTTAAAAAAGCTATATTTTGATCAAATTCATTAATTTCACTTTCAAATGTAGAGTCTATAATAAAAGATTTCTGTTTAGGTAAACTGCCTGCTATAGACATTATGCTATTTGGAGAGATAATAGTTATTTTATCACCTACTTGGACATTCAAGATATAACTTAATTCTTTACCTATTGATATATGATTATAATTTATTGCTTTGTTACCAAAAAAGTTTTTATTTTTTATAACTCTTAATTTTTTAAAATCATCTTTTAAATAACCTCTTAAAATAATTCCCTTTGTATAGGAATTGTGAATTAAAACCGCTTCTCCTGTGTTGCTTAAAAAAAATTCTTCAGATATTTCTCTTATTTCTTTAGTTTTTAACTTATTTAAATCGATAGGTTTATCATAGGAAAAAATTTTTAAATGGGGATTGAATCCATTAATTTTATTGATTAATTCAGACCTAAAGCCATTCATTACAGACATAACTATAATTAAAACAGCCACACCTAATGCGATACCTAAAAATGAAAATGTTGATATTATATTTATAAATCCGTCTTTCTTTTTTGTAAAAAGATATCGAAAAGCAATCTTTCTTTCTAATAAGTTAATCAATTTGATTTTTTATTTTTAATTATTTTAATAATTTCGTCTAAAGAAATATATATTGCTTCTTTTTTAACTTCTTTAAATTCAATTTTATTTTCGTTAAAGTTTTTACCTATTATAATTTGATATGGTATACCTAATAAATTAAATTTTTTAATTTTAGATGAAAGATTTTCATCTGTGTCATCTATTAAAATATCTAAATTGTTTTTTTTCAGAGTGTTGTAAATATTTGTAGCTTTTTCTAAATTAGAAGCATCATTTTTACTTATAATTGGAAGAATGCAACAATCATATGGTGATACTGATATTGGCCATTTCATTGTCTCATCTTTAGCATCATATCTTGCCTCTATAATTGCACCAACTAATCTTGAAACTCCTATGCCATAAGATCCCATTCGAACAAATTCTTTTTTACCATTATAATCAACGCTTGCTTTCATTGGTTTTGAATATTTATCACCAAAGTAAAAAATATGCCCAACCTCAATACCTTTTGTCTGAAGTCTGAATTTTACTTCAACATTTTTTTCAAATTCCTCTTTATTAAATTTTTCATCTGTTACAGCATAATATTTTTTAAAATCGCCCCTTAATTTATTTAATGATTCTTTTTCAACTGTAGTCTTTGAACTATCAACATCAAAAATTCGCTTATCGGTAAATATTTTACTTTCTCCTGTATCTGCCAAAATAATAAATTCATGTGATAAATTTCCACCGATAGGGCCAGTGTCTGCAGCCATTGGTATTGCGGATAACTCCATACGTTTAAATGTTCTTAAGTAAGCCAAGAAAAACTTATTATAAGAATATAGAGCGTCATCATCTGAAATATCAAATGAATACGCATCTTTCATGTAAAATTCTCGACATCTCATTATTCCAAATCTAGGTCTTAGTTCATCTCTAAATTTCCATTGAATATGATATAATAATTGTGGCAATGATTTGTAAGATTTTATTGACGATCTAAAAATTTCTGTAACTAATTCCTCATTTGTTGGTCCATACAACATTTCTCTATTTTGTCGGTCTTTAATTCTTAACATTTCCTCACCATAATCCTCGTATCTGCCACTTTCTTTCCAAATTTCACTCGATTGAATAGTAGGCATTAATATTTCTTGAACACCTACTTTATTTTGTTCTTCTCTAACTATTTGCTCTATTTTTTTCATTACCTTGAAACCCAATGGTAACCATGAATAAATCCCAGCTGAGGATTGTTTAATCATGCCAGTTCTAAGCATTAATTGGTGGGATTTAATCTTTGCCTCTGTTGGGTTATTTTTAAGTATTGGAATAAAAGATTTTGTTAAATACATGTCTTAAATTACATTAAAAAATTTCTAAGGTTAAGATAATTATATTTCACTAAATAGTATATTATTAAAAATAAAACTGATGATATTATAGATGTATTTATAAATTTCTTAAGTATTTTTGGATTTTCAGGAGATCCTGGATCTTCGCCTTCGATTTTGCTTTTTTTTGTTCTATTAACGTCCATTGGTAATAGAGAAAAAAAAACTATCCACCATATAATAACATAAATAACAACTGATCCTGTTATGCTCAATTTAAATCCTTACCAGTTTGATACTGGTGATGGGTTTTTTGCCTGTTATTTGCTTAGTAATTTTTCTACAAGAGACTTTGATAGCATCAATAATATTATCCTTTTGATTCTGATTATTTAATGAAAATGTTCTAGTAGTTTTTTCAATTATATTTTCTAATTCATATTGGTAGTCTTCGTCATTATTAATTGGTAAACCACTATAATTAACTATTGGCTTATTATGAATATTTCCTTTTGGAGTAATTAAAATTGTAACATCAAGAATTCCATTAGTTGAAATATTTTTTCTTTCTTTTATAGATCTAGAATCTTCTTCTACAGCAACATTACCATCTACATAGAGTCTTCCAGATGGAGCTTTATCAAAAACTTCTGGTTTTTCTCCATCAGAAAATTTAACTATATCACCATTTTCAACTTTGACTGTGAAAGGTACTTGCATTTCTTTAGCAAATTTAATGTGTTCAATCATATGTCTGTGCTCTCCATGCACTGGAATAATGCATTTGGGTCTTATCCAATTGTACATATCTTTAAGATCTTCTCTGTTTGGATGACCTGAAACATGTATAAATTCATTTTCCTCAGAAATAACTTCTATACCCTCTCTAACAAGTTGATTATGTAATTTGTAGAGTTTTTTTTCATTACCAGGGATAATTTTAGAGGAAAAGACAACCGCATCACCTCTTTCTATAAAAACATCTGGATGAGTATAATTTGCTATTCTCATCATGGCACCAAGTGGTTCACCTTGACTGCCAGTGCAAAGATAAATTATTTTTTCTCGTCCAATATTTTTAGCATCTCTTGGATCTATTGGCTCAATAACATTTTGTAAATAACCACATTCCCTAGCAGCTTTAAAAATTCTATGCATTGAGCGACCAACAAGAGCTATTTGCCTTCCTGTTTTTTCAGCACAGTAAAAAACACTTTCCATTCTTGCAACATTTGAAGCAAATGAAGTTACAATAACTCTTTTTTTTAATCTTTCGATAACTTTAAGCATATTTTTTCTCACATCCATTTCTGAACCTGATCTACCCATGCTAAAAACATTCGTCGAGTCGCAAACCATTGCTAAAACTCCATCATCGCCTATTTTTTTTAATTTTGTTTCATCAATTTTATTTCCTATTAGTGGGTTTGGATCACATTTCCAATCACCCGTGTGAAGTACAGTGCCAGCTGGAGTATTTATTTTTAAACCGTTAGGTTCAAGAATTGAGTGTGTCAAGGTTACGAATTCTATTTTGAATGGATCTAAATTCAATATGCCATTTAATTCAACAATTTTTAAATTAGTGGATATATCAATTTTCTTTTCCTTAAATTTTTCTCGTACCAGTACAGCCGTGAATGGAGTTGCATAAATATTACATTTTAATTTAGGCCAAATGTGTGCAATAGCACCTATATGGTCTTCATGAGCATGTGTTAGAATTATTCCTAAGACATCTTCTTTTTTTTCAACAATAAAACCCGGATCTGGATATATAAGATCAATTCCAGGAACACTATCATCTGCGAATGTTACTCCAACATCTACAATTAACCACTTTTGGTTATCTGGTTTGCCATACGCATATAGGTTAAGATTCATTCCGATTTCGCCTGAGCCACCTAAAGGGCAAAATAATAACTCTTCTTTCATATTCAAATAAGATATTTTATAATTTTAATTATTCCTTTTATTGTCAAATCTTTATCAACTTTACATTTAGTATTAATTGAATTTTGATATAAATTCGCTAGTCCTCCAGTTAAAATAACTTTAAAACTAGATTTAGATTGTCTTTTAATTAATTTAATCATATTGTCAATTAGACCAGCATATCCCCAATAAAAACCTGATCTTACTGCTTCATTAGTGTTTTTACCAATCACATAGGATATTTTTTTTAGATCTATTTCTGGAATCAATGATGCTCTTGAAGTTAATGATTTTAAAGATAAATTTATGCCTGGAGAAATTATACCTCCCAAATATTTATTTTTTATAACAACATCAAAAGTCGTAGCCGTTCCAAAATCTATAATAATAAAGTTGTTTTTTTGATTTATTGCACCTATTGAATTTGCCAATCTATCGGAGCCAACTTGTTTTTTATTTACTCTAATATCAATTAGTTTATTTAGATTTAATTGTTTGATCTCTATTATTTTTAAATTAAAATTATCTTTAAAAAATGAGAAAAATTGTTCATATATTTTTGGAACAACGCTACTAAAAATGACTCTTCCTATTTGATTTTTATTTTTAACAAAACTTTTCATTTTACTACTAATTATTGATGAGGTAATTTCTTTTGTTTTTATATTTAATCTTTTTTTTATTTTAAGATTCTTATCAACTAGACAAATTTTAACTTCTGTATTACCAATATCACCAATAATTTTCATATAATTTATTATTTTAAATAGTTTTCAAAATTCTTATTTATTTCATTATAAACTTTTGAATTTTTTTTTTTTTTTTTTTCTAAATGCATTTAAATAAGTTGTTGGGTAACTATTAATAACAGGGTTATTGTTCGTATTAATTCCTATGCCTATAATAGCAAACCTTTGCTTATCATAAAATACTATTTCCTGTAGTATGCCACAAAGTTTTTTTTTATTAACCAATAAATCATTTGGTTTTTTTATTATTATTTTTTCTTTTATAAATTTAAGTAAAGATTTTTGTACTATTTTACAGCAAAAATTAGTTAACCTTTTATTTGATATATTTTTATTTAATTTAAAAAAAATAGACATAAATAAATTATTTTTCATATATATCCATCTATTTCCATATCTTCCTCTGCCTTTAGTTTGTTTTTTTGCTATAATTGTCCCAAAAAGTTTACCTTTTTTAATCTTTTTAATTGCAACATCATTTGTACTTGTAACAGATTTAAACAAATATTTTTTAAGTTTCATTAAATTACTACAATCTTAGAAACTAACTCATTAAAAAAACTAGGATATATAAAATATAATATCAATATCCCTGTAGAAATAGCTAATGTAAATTTTAATCCTATACTATGATCTGTTTCAAACATTTCATTTGGTTTATCAAAATAAATTATTTTAATTAATCTCAAATAATAAAATGCAGCAATAACAGTAGATAAAAGACCTACAATCGCTAAAAAGTACATCGATTGCTCTATCACAGCCATAAATACATAAAATTTTGCAAAGAAACCTGCTAATGGTGGAATTCCTGCAAGTGAAAATAATACAACTAGCAAAGTAATTGAAAGAACTGGATGATTTGAGGATAAACCTGACAAATCCTCTATTCTTTCATAATATATATTTTTTTTTCTTAACATAAATAGGCATGAAAAAAATGCTAATGTCATAACTAAATAAATTGAAATATAAGTTATTGAACTTTGAATTCCTTGATTAGTACCAGATGCTAAACCGGCTAAAGCGTAGCCCATATGTCCTATCGAACTGTAAGCTATAAGTCTTTTTAAGTTTGATTGTCCAATAGCAGCGATTGCACCAAATACCATTGAGGCAATGGAAATAAATACTATTATAGTTTGCCATTGATCAATTAAATTTAAAAATGGCGTATATAAAAATCTTATGAAAACAGTTAAAGCTGCTACTTTTGGTAAAGCTGCAAAAAATAGAGTAACAGATGTAGGTGAGCCTTGGTAAACATCTGGAGCCCACATATGAAATGGAACAGCTGAAATTTTAAATCCTAAACCAACAATTATGAAAACCAATCCAAAAATAACCCCATATTCAATATTTGCTGATGTAGTAGAAATATATGTAAAATTAGTAGAACCAGAAAATCCATATACTAAAGAACATCCGTATAATAAAAGTCCTGATGATAAAGCACTTAAAACAAAATATTTTAAACCAGACTCAGATGATAAGATATTGTCTCTATTAAATGATGCAAGCACATATAGCGCTAATGATTGAAGCTCTAATCCTAAATAAAAAACAATTATATCATTTGAGCTTATCATAATCATCATTCCCAGAATAGAACTGAGTATTAATATAGGATATTCAATTTTTAAAATATCCAATGATTTAAGATAAGTAAAAGATGAAATCATTACAAAAATTGCTGCTATAATCGTCAAAGATTTCATAAATGTTGACAATGTATCAATCTTGTAACTTTCATTGAAAATGAATATTTCATTTATTGAGAATAAATTAATTACTAGTGCTAATAAAATTAAAAGGATAATAGTTGACAAGTTATAAACCAATATTTCACTATTTTTTTTAAATACACCAATCATTAACAATAGCATTACTGATAAAGATAAGAAAATTTCAGGAAAAACTGAGTATAAATTTGTCATAAATTTTCTGCAGTATAAGTGTTTAAATTTAAATTAAATAATTCAATTAGGCCCTCTACAGATGCTGAGGTAGAACTTAATAAAGGGTCTGGATAAAAACCAAAAAATATTGATACTGTTGCTAATGTAGATAATACTAAAATTTCAGACCTGTTTAAATCTTTTAGCTTATTAACTTCTATATTTGTAATTTCACCAAAAACTACTCTTCTGTAAAGCCATAACATATAGGCCGCACCTAAAATAACACCTAAACTTGCAATTGTAGCAACAATAAAATTAACTTTAAATGTGCCTAGTAAAATTAAAAACTCACCTATAAATCCTGTTGTGCCTGGTAATCCAAGAGATCCTAAAGCAAATACCATTAAAACAACTGCATATCTTGGCATAACAGATACTAATCCACCGTATTTACTAATTTCTCTTGTATGCATTCTCTCGTACACAACACCAACACATAAAAATAGCGCAGCAGAAATTATCCCATGGCTAATCATTTGAAATATACTTCCCTCAATACCTTCTTGTGTCATTGTAAATATTCCCATTGTAACAAAGCCCATGTGAGCAATTGAAGAATAGGCTATAAGTTTTTTCATATCTTCCTGCATTAAAGCTACTAAAGACGTATAAATAATTGCAATTAAACTTAACCCAAAAATAAGAGGAACAAAAAATTCTGATGCAATAGGAAACAACCCGACAGAGAATCTAATGAAACCATACCCTGCCATTTTTAGTAAAATTGCTGCAAGTAATACTGAGCCGGCAGTTGGAGCTTCTACATGAGCATCAGGAAGCCATGTATGAACTGGCCACATAGGCGTTTTTACAGCAAAAGAAGTAAAAAAGGCTAACCATAAAAGATTTTGAAATTTTGCATCTATTCCAATTGCATACAGTTGGATAACATCGGTAGTTCCTGTTATCCAAAATATGGTAATTATTGCAACTAACATCAACACAGAGCCTAGTAAAGTGTATAAGAAAAATTTAAATGCTGCATAAACTCTGCGTTCACCTCCCCAAATTCCTATAATTAAAAACATTGGTATAAGTCCGGCCTCAAAAAATAAATAAAATATAACCAAGTCTAGTGAACAGAAAACACCAATCATCATAGTTTCCATAAATAGGATAGCTACAAGGAAATCTTTTAATTTATATTTGATTGTAGAATTAACTGAAATAATACATAGAGAAGTAATGAAAGTTGTTAGGATAATAAACAATATTGATATTCCATCTATTCCAACTTTATAATTTATAAATCCTTTAAGCCATACTCTTTCCTCAACAAATTGAAA
>MDTA01178351.1_pt1 | contig 12504 bp, 8 predicted proteins | sample 811151 | NCBI WGS metagenome assembly MDTA01 (sample SAMN05326648, study PRJNA326480) | marine metagenome | isolation source: seawater | place: Indian Ocean: South | collected 2010
AAGTTGGTAGAACTCATTTGCAAGATGCAACTCCTTTAACCTTGGGACAAGAATTTTCTGGATACCACTCACAACTAAAAAAATGTATAATAAGAATTGAAGCGGCTTTAAAAGAAATTTATTACTTAGCGCAAGGAGGAACAGCTGTTGGTACTGGGCTAAATACAAAAAAGAATTTTGATAAACAAATCATAAGAGAAATAAGTAAAATAACTAAGATCCCATTTAAACCCTCTCAGAATAAGTTTGCTGCTTTAGCAGCTCATGATGAAATTGTTAATTTTTCTGGGACATTAAATACAACTGCGGTTTGTCTTATGAAAATTGCAAATGATATCAGGTTTTTAGGATCTGGACCTAGAGCAGGTTATGGTGAACTTATATTGCCATCAAATGAACCTGGTTCATCAATCATGCCAGGAAAAGTTAATCCCACACAATCTGAAGCAGTTACAATGGTTTGTGTAAAGGTCATAGGAAATCATAACGGAATTACTATGGCAGGTTCTCATGGTCATTTTGAACTAAATGTTTTCAAACCGTTAATCATTCATAACATTTTACAATCTGTTGAAATAATGAGTGACTCAGCAAAAACTTTTGCTCTTTATTGCGTAAAAGGAATTAAAGCAGATAAAAAAAGAATTAAACATCTTTTAGATAATTCATTAATGATGGTTACTGCACTTGCACCGAAAATTGGGTACGACAGAGCAGCCAAAATAGCAAAAACAGCCCACAAAAATGGAACAACATTAAAATACGAAGTTATAAAAGCAGGACTAATAAAAGAAAGAGAATATGATAAAATAATGAGTCCTATAAAAATGACGAAACCAAAGTAAATTATGATATCTCTAATATAAACCTACGTATCTTAGAAACATCAAATATTTCAATAAAACTTTTATCAAATAAAATTTTTTCAAAAGCTTTTTTAAAATACTTTAAATCCTCTTTTTTCGCGAAATTATTATTGATTTTTATACTATCAAAATTAATTTTTTTACTTAAAAAATTCAAATTTCCATTTAAATCTAAAATTAGAGTTTCATTTTTTGTTTTATAATTAATTTCTATTTTTTTTAATAATTTTTTTTTATCAGAAGAATTTATTGTACAATTAAAATAGAGAATTGGAAATTCCTCAAGTAAGTTTACTTCACTCGTGCAGACTATCTCACTATCTGAAATAGAAATACTTTTTTTTAAATTAAGTCTACCGTAAGCTAAATTGGTCTCTAAATTTAAGTCATTAATAAAGTCCCTGCTAAACCTTCCAGATTTAAAAATTAGATTACTTTGACTGTTTAAGCTCCTAATGAATTTTTTTGATTGAAATAAGATATTTATATCCAATTTTTTCAATAAATCTGAATTAATATCTTTTATTTCTGAAATCGAATAAATCTTAAAAAAAGGCTTTAATTCTAAGTTTGCTGAGCTGTTGAAAGAGAGATCTTTATCTCTGAACACTAGATCCTCAATTTTAATTTTTTTTTTATCAAAGACAAAATTAAATCTAAAATTAGATTTTAAAATTTTACCTTTAAAACTTCCTTGTAAGTCTGATATTTGATTTTTTTCAAAGATATTTAATTTTGCTGAAATTCCAGTGTTTAGCAATTTAAAGTTAATTTCTTTTAAATTATCGTTTAAATTAATTTTAAATTTTTTGTTAAAAACCTCACCAATTATTTTATTCTTTCTATAACCATGATTAGAAAAGTAAATCTTTTTTAAATCCAAAATATCGTTATTCTTATCTTTTATTCTAATATTTAAATCTTTAAAAAATATTTTTTTTTCCAAATTAATTATTGTTTCGCTTAAAGAATCAATATTTTTAGGATTTACCTCTAGATCGCTATTTCTTAATTTAATTTTTCTAACCTGAAAATTTGAATAATTATATATACTAAAAAATTTAGGATAGATTATTAGTTTTTTGCTTTTAAAATTAGCTATATTGTAGTTTGAATTTATGATTACATCGCTTATTTCCAAATTAGGTAATGGAAATGGTTTATATTTAATATCTTTAAACTTTTGAATTTCTAACCCATAGTTTACAAATATGTAACTCATAATAACTTCTCTTCTTTTTTCATAATCAAAAAAATGAGGAACTGATAAAAAAAGGACAATTGCGACAAGAAAAATCAAGAAAAGATATCTTAGAAAAAAAACAAATTTAAAAAATCTGGAAAATTTGTTGTTAATTAGTTTATGAATTTTATTTATCATTTTTTTTATTTTTACAAGTAGTATATAAATGAAAATTCTTACTTATGAATAGCATTGATAAATTAATTGGGAGCTTAAACAAAGAACAAAAGGAAGCAGTACTTAGTACGGAGGGACCAAACTTAATTGTTGCTGGTGCAGGTTCTGGTAAAACAAGAGTTTTGACAACAAGGCTTATTCATATAATTAGTCAAAAAAAAGCTTTTCCAAATCAAATTTTATGTGTGACATTTACTAATAAAGCTGCGAAGGAAATGCAAAACAGAGTACTCGGTCACCTCAAAGGAAGTTCTAGTTCAATTCCTTGGTTAGGTACTTTCCATGCGATAAGTGTCAAATTTTTAAGAAGACATGCAGAAGCTTTGGGTTATAAAAGCAATTTTACTATTTTAGATACTGATGATCAAAAAAAGCTTATAAGAAATATTGTAAAGGCTGAGAATTTAGATGCAAAAAAATTTTCTCCTCAGCTTATTATGTATCATATTGATCAATGGAAAAATAAAGGTTTGCTTCCTAAAGACGTAAAAATAGAAAAGTCAAAATCCATCGTTAAATCGATTTTAAAAGTTTACGAAATTTATCAAAACAAAACGAAAGATTTAAACGCGTTTGATTTTGGAGATTTAATTTTATTTTGTGTGAAACTTTTCGAGGACAATAAAGATATTAAAGAAATATATCATAATAATTTTAAATATATTTTAGTCGACGAATTTCAAGATACAAATTTTATTCAAAACAAATGGCTAAATTTACTAGTTAATGAAAAACAAAATATCTGTTGTGTTGGTGACGATGATCAGTCAATCTATAGTTGGAGGGGGGCAGAAATTAAAAATTTTCTTACATTCGATAAAATTTATAAAAAGTGTAAAGTTTTCAAATTAGAGCAAAATTATAGATCTACAAAAAATATTCTGGAAACTGCATCTAATTTAATTTCTAATAATTCGAATAGAGTTGGTAAAAAATTATGGTCTTCTGCAAATCAGGGAGAATTAGTAAAATTAAACTGCTATAAAACTGGAAAAGAAGAAGCTCAAGGTATTAGTGATATTATTGAAAAAAAAATTAAAGATAAATATTCCTTAAATGAAGTATCAATCTTAGTAAGAGCAATTTACCAAACTAGAGAGTTTGAGGAAAGATTTCTCCAAGTTGGGATCGGTTATAGAGTTCTTGGTGGAATAAAGTTTTATGAAAGGGCAGAGATCAAAGATGCTGTTTCATATTTAAGAATCATAAATCAAAAATTTGATGATCTTGCTTTAGAAAGAGTAATTGGGTCACCGAAAAGAGGTATTGGTGAAAGTACTCTTAATCAAATTTATATTTTTGGTAAAAAAAATAAACTATGTTTAGAAGACTCAATTTTAAAAATATTAGAAGAAGGAAAGTTCAAACCTAAAATAAAAACTTCTCTCAATCAATTAATCAATTTTATTCATAAGTGGAGAAAAGACACTCTTAATATGAAACACTATGACTTGTTAAAATTAGTGCTTGATGAGTCAGGATACTCATCAATGCTTAAGAATAAAAAGGATTTAGAAAATGAAAATCGGTTAGAAAATTTAAAGGAGTTATTAAGAGCTATGCAAGATTATGAAAATTTACAAAGCTTTTTGGAGCATGTTGCTTTAGCTACATCAATAGATCAAGAATGGGAAGGTGCGAAAATAAACCTAATGACAATGCATGCAGCAAAAGGTTTAGAATTTGATGTTGTTTTTCTTCCTGGTTGGGAGGAAGGATTATTTCCTCACCAAAAATCTTTAGAGGAAAAAGGAGATTTCGCTTTAGAGGAAGAAAGGAGATTGGCTTATGTGGGTATTACAAGAGCAAGAAAGGAAGCTTACTTATCATTTGCAATGAAACGGGCTTATCATGGGGATTGGATGGATGCTTTACCTTCAAGATTTATAAATGAAATTCCGGAAAAAAGTGTAGAAAAAAATGAAATAGGTATTAACGAACCAGATGATTTCGAATTTAATCAAGACAATTCAATCGAGTTTGACGAAGAGTATAGAAGTCCAGGATGGAATAGGTACAAAAAGAATAAAATGATCAGATGGAAAAAATAAAAAAATTAAAAAAGGTCTTTAATAGAGAGATTATAGATGGATATTTAATTCCAAAAAATGATGAATTCTTCGGGGAGTATATTGAAAAACAAAATGATAGATTAAACTTTATATCAAACTTTTCAGGATCATTTGGATTATCTTTAATACTAAAAGATAAAAATTATCTTTTTGTTGATGGAAGGTATACTTTACAAGCAATAAATCAAAGTGGTAAATTTTTTAAGATTATTACGATACCAAATAAAATGCCAAAAGATATTTTTAAAAAAAAAATTTCTATTGGATTTGATCCAAAATTATTTACAAAAAAAATGCTCCTCTCTTTATTTCGAGGAAGTAAATTTCATTTAAAACCACTTAAGAGAAATTTAATTGATGAAATTTGGAAAAGAAGAAAAAATATAAATAAAAGAAAATTTTATACTTTGCCTGATCACTCTGTAGGGGACTATTATACATCAAAAATAAAAAAGATAGTAAAAATTCTAAGAAAAAAAAATGTAGACTATCAATTTATCACCTCAAGTGAAAATAATGCATGGTTATTAAATATAAGAGGCTCAGACTCTGAATTTTCTCCAATTCCTCATAGCTATATTCTTATAGATAAAAATAAAAAAATAAGATTATTTTGTGACCTTAAAAAAATAGCTTACAATTTTAAAAAAAAATTTTACAATATTGAATTTATTAATATCGAAACAACTGGAAAATATCTCTCAAAAATTTCTCAAAAAAAATTCATAGTAGATAAGAATACTTGTTCTCACTATTTTGAAGATATTATTTTGAAAAAAAACAAGATATTAGAATTAGCTGATCCTATTTATAATTTAAAAGCAATCAAGAATAAGAAGGAAATACAAAATATTAAAAAAGCACACATTTATGACGGTATTGCTTTGACGAAATATCTATTCTGGCTCAAAGATAATTTTTTAAAAAAGAAAATTACTGAGTTGAGCGCTTCAGAAAAACTATTAGAGTTTAGAAAAAGAAATAGTAAATTTAAATATTTAAGTTTTCCGACTATTTCAGGGACTGGCCCAAATGCAGCGGTAATTCATTATAAAGCTACAAAAAAAACTAATAGAACCTTAAATAGTGGAAATATTTATTTAGTAGATTCTGGTGGTCAGTATGAATTTGGAACTACAGATGTTACTCGAACAATATCTTTAAAAAACTCAGATGAGCGAATTAGAAATATTTTTACAAGAGTTCTTAAAGGACATATTGCAGTTGCAAATTTTAAATTAAAAAAAAACACTTCAGGTTCAAATATTGATAAAAATGCTAGAAAATATCTTAAACAAATTGGCTTAGATTATGCACATGGAACTGGCCACGGCGTTGGCTACTTTTTAAATGTCCACGAGGGTCCTCACTCAATATCAAAAAACAACCAAGTTAAATTTAAAGAAGGAATGGTAGTATCTAATGAACCTGGTTATTACGAAAAAAATAATTTTGGAATTCGGATCGAAAATCTTATTTATGTAAAAAAAGAAAAAAACAAAAATTATTTTGAAAATTTAACTATGGCACCAATTGATAAAGATTTAATAAATAAAAAGATGTTAAGCAAGAGTGAAAAAATATGGTTAAATAATTATCACCAAAAAGTCTATGCAAATCTGAAAAGCGCAATGAGTTATAGAGAAATTATCCAACTTAAAAAAGCATGCTCATCTATTTAAAATCTCATACCAATCTGTTTCTGTAATTATCTTAATCTTCAATTTAATTGCTTGATCGACTTTTTTCTTTGTTGGTTTTGAGTCTCCTACAACGAGAAAATCTAATTTTTTAGAGACTGATCCTAGTACTTTTCCTCCCTGACTTTCTGCTAAAGATTTTGCCTCTGACCTACTCATTTTTTGAAAACCGCCAGTAAACATTAACTTTTTGTTGGAAAGTTTTCCAGAAAAATTTTTAGGCGCATGATCAGTTATATTCAATTCATTAATTAGATTTTTAGTAATTTTAGAGTTTTTAATATTAGAAAAAAAATTTTCAAGTGACTTAATTTGTGTTTCTCCAATACCATCAAGTTCATACAGGTTTTTTAATATTTGTTGTCTTTTTTTTTCTTCAAATAGTTTAGAAAATTCTTGTATTGAAATAAAAAAACTGGCAAGAATTTTTGCGTTTTCTTGACCGATATGTCTTATACCAACAGAGTAAATAAACTTATCTAAACCAATTTTTTTTGAGGAAAGAATAGCATTTTTAAGGTTAAGTATAGATAAATCACCCCATCCCTCGAGTAAGCTTATCTTTTTATAATCTAATTTAAAAATATCTTTTGGTTCTTTGATCAACTTTAAATCCCAAAATTTATCAATCACTTTTTTACCTAATCCTTCAATATTCAATGCTTCTTTAGAAACGAAATGTTTTAGCTTTTCTCTTGCGGTGAATTCGCAATCATATCCTTTTAAACATCTCCTTACAGCATCTTGCTTTTTTGTACTTTTGCTAATTTCTTTTATTGTTGTAGCACCACACAAGCATTTATTTGGAAAAATAAATTTAATACTCTTTTTTTTTCTCTTTGAAACATCTACAGATACTACTTGCGGAATTACATCTCCTGCTCTTTGAATTTGAATAGTATCACCTATTCTAATGTCTTTTCTTTTAATTTCATCTTCATTGTGTAAAGTTGCGTTTGAGACTACTACACCACCAACAGTGACAGGTTCAACTTTTGCTACAGGGGTTATTGCGCCTGTCCTGCCAACTTGAATAGTAATATTTTTGATTCTAGTGACCGCTTTTTCAGCAGAAAATTTATAAGCAATTGCCCATCTTGGTGAATTAGATGTACTCCCTAATCTCTTTTGTAAATTTAAGTCATTCACTTTATAGACTAGTCCATCGATGTCATAATCTAAAGTTGATCTTAAGATATCAAGTTCTTTGTGTCTTTTATCTATTTGATTTAAACCAGTTAAGTTTTTTGATAATGGATTTATCGAAAATCCCCATTCACTAATTTTTTTTAAAAAACTCGATTGCTCTGAAAATATCATAGGCTCAATAGCGCCAAATCCATAGGCAAAATATTTTAACGGAATTCGAGCTGTTTCTTTAGGATCTTTTTGACGTAATGACCCACCGGCAGCATTCCGTGGATTAGCGAAATTATCTTTGATTTTTATAAAATCTATTTTGCTAATATATATCTCGCATCTTACTTCTAATAAATCTGGAACTGATTTATCTTTTATTTCTCTAGGAATATTTTTAATTGTTTTTAAATTTTCTAAAATATCTTCTCCAGTAACTCCATCGCCTCGAGATAAACCCTTTATTAAGGTTCCTTTTTCATAAATCAAAGTAGCAGAAATTCCATCTATTTTTGGCTCACAAAATAACTCAATTTCTTTATTTTTTATGTTAAGAAAATTATTAATTTTTTTTAAAAAATCCTCCATATCTGTAATTTCAAAAGCATTTGATAAAGATAACATTGGCCGTAAATGCTTAATTTTTTGAAATTTATTTGATGGAGGTGCTCCGATCAAACTTTTACTTAAGTTTTCATTAATTAAAAAAGAATGATTTTTTTCAAGCTCAATTATTTCTCTTTTAATCTTATCGTATTCATCGTCTGAAATTTTAGGATCATCATCTATAAAATAATATTTGTTATGTTTTTTTAAGTTTTTAATCTTTTGTTTATAAATTTTTAATACGTTATTTTTTTTATTCATAAAATGTTATTTTATAATTTGAATAATTTTTTTGAAAATATTTTTGTCCTCTTTTTTTTTCTCAATTTTTTTAATTTCGTAATCCTTATTCAATATTTTATATGACTGCTCAAACCACTCACTTGAATTATAATTGTAGCCTAAAATTTTTGCATAATTTTTTGCTTCATCCTCAAGTCCAATGTGATAATGAACTTCTACCAGCCGATGTAGGGCTTCCTCAATAAATATAGTCTTGTCATATTTCTCAACTATAACTTTTAATCTGCTTATAGCTGGAGCCCATTTTTGTATTGAAATATAATATTTTGCTACAAATAATTCTTTTGCTGCTAATTGATTTTGAATCAAATCTTTTTTAAATTTTAAATCAAGTGCATATTCTGTTCCAGGATACTTTTTGACGAAATAATCGATTCTTTTGTTAGCTTCCAGTAATGGTTTTAAATCTTTTTTTTCGTCACTAATTTGTTCAAAGTATATTATCGCCAAGAGATAGTGAGCATAAATCACATGTTTATCTGAGGGATATGTTTTAAGATATCTTTCAAGATTTTCAACTGCGTCACTATAAAAATTAATTCCGTAGAGTGAAAAACTTGACATAACTGCTGATTTAGCCGCTAGCTCTACTCTATCAAAATTTAATTCGGCCTCTGAGAATTTTTTACTTGCATAGAAAAAATCGTTTCTATCAAAAGCCTCCAACCCCTCTTTATAAACTTCATACGCATTAATTTTACTTTTTGGATTATAGTCTATTTCATTATTTTTACTGCAGCCAAAAAATACAAAAATCAAACCTGATATAAAAAGAAATCTCAACAACATATTTCAATTAATACCAGATTAAACTTAAAATAGAATGTAAATTATATTTTATTATGCGCTAACTGCTAATCTTTCCAACTGATTAGCATTATTTTTTTTAGTAATAATAATATCTTTTAACTCAACGCAAGTGTACGAAGACGTCTTGAAGATTTTTTTTATAAACATATTTGTCAACTCGTGACCACCTTGGTAGCAAGATACTTTTCCAAATATTCTGTACCCTGAAAGTAAAAAGTCTCCAGCTAAGTCTAATATTTTGTGATTAACAAATTCTTTCTCATTTCTTAAACCACCTTTATTTAGTATCTTATCTTTATCAACGACCAATGCATTGTCTAAAGATCCACCTTTTGCTAAACCCATCTGTTTAATTTTTTCTATATCTTCAAATAAGCAAAAAGTCCTTGATTGACAAATGTCATCAATGCTATCTTTTGAAAAGTTTACGTTATTTCTTTGATCCCCAATAATTTCATTTTGATAATCAAGTTGAAAATCAACTTCAAAAGAAGAGGCGTTAGGCTCAATAGAAATTGTTCTTCCATTATCCTCTAATTCTACTTTTTCATTAAAAATTAAGTATTTTCTTTTTTTATTTTGTTCTTTAATTCCTATTTTATTAAAAATTTCTAAAAAATCTTTTGCGGAACCGTCCATGATTGGAACTTCCTCATTGTTAATCTCGATGATTGCGTTATCTACATCGGCAAAATATAGCGCAGCTAATAAATGTTCCACAGTTGAAACTTTTACCCCATATTCATTTTTAATTGTTGTGCAAAGTTTTGCGGATGAAACATTTTTAAAGTTTGCAAGAATTGTATTATTATCTTTTAAATCAATTCTTTTAAATACAATGCCAAGATTTTCCTCACCTGGGATTACCTTAATTTTTGAAGTCTTACCAGTGTGAAGACCTATGCCTTCAAAAGTTACACTTTTTCTTAAAGTTTGTTGATTTAATTTAAACATACGGGTTTATACTAATTTTTATTCTGACTCTGAAAACAACTAATGTTTCTAAAAATAACAACATTAATTGAAAATAAAGTCGAAGACTCTGGCAATTAATGACTTTTTTTCTTGCACAACTGGCACCGCTTCCTTTTTCCACCCAAATTGGACAATTTTGTAAGCATTATTTAAAAAGCTCTCATATTCCAATGCTTTGATAAATTTTATCTCAACATTAGTTTGTTTATTCGAGAAATGTGTTTTGAAAGAAATATTAAATAATTTGCAACATGAAATATCAGATACCCTTAAAAAAATTGGAGCTTTTTTTTGAAAGTAATTTAATACATTTACATTTTTTGAGATAATAATTTCAGCCAATTCTTGAATTCGTGCATCCGCAACATCTACAAATAATTTTTTATTTATTTTTCTATAATTTTGCTCATTAAAATAATGCTTTTCAATATAATTGGATTCTAGATTATTTTCAGGAAAATCTGAAGTCAATAAAATATCTTTTACAATATTATTTTTTAAAGCAGCTATTTTTGAAATATCATTGATAATTATATCACTTCCAAATTCAAAGTCTTGAAAAAATCTTAATGCATAATTTTCAAAAAAAAATATTTGAGATGAGGTCTCATTTATTTCAATTTGAAAAAAAGTATCTAAATTTTCATTAGTGTTAATCAATTGAGCGCCTTCAACAAATTTTTTAGAAACAATATTTCTTATCTTAAGATTACATCCTTCAAAAAGATTTTTAAGATTTTTATAATCATTTTTATCTATCAAAAAAAAAGAAAGTTCATGTGAATAAAAATTTCCAAATAATCCTATTGGAATGTTCTCAATATTTTTTTTATCAAGAAGAAATTTTGAATTAAAGATATGTAATATTTTTTTATTTTGCTCAAATTCACTTACTTTCGATTTCAAGGAATTCAAAATATAAGTAATATTTTCTTTTGTTAATTGAGAGCCATTTAGATTTTTAAAACCAGTAAAATTAAGAATTGAACAATCAAAATTATCTATTAATAATATTACCTCTCTAAAGACTAAATTAAATTTTTGCTCAAGAATAAAAATGTTATTTTTTATAATCTCTGTAATTGCATCAAAATCAACTGGTTTTTTATTTTTAAAGCCTCTTATTGGGATGTTGATTTTATCAATTAATTTAAGGTCTTCATTTTCTGAAACATTTCCTACAAAAAAAATATAATTTAGATTATTGATCTCGATATAAAGAACTGGTGATTTTATTTGCATCTTTTATTTTAAAATAAGTTGATTATTAATTCTATAATCAAAAATCTTATATTTATCAAAATTGATTTGATTTTTTATTAGATTAAAGTTTCTCAAGCTTTTCTTGTAATCTTTGGGAGGCAACTTAATTGTTTGATTTTTTTTTGTTACGATATCCCATCTTTGAGACTCAAAATAATAAAGCGTCTTTAGTTCATCAATTAAAAAACCAACGTTCTTTAAGTTGCTATAAAATATTGTGAAACTCTCTTTGTTTCCAAAAACTACAGGTAAATTTTTAAATTTCTTTAAATCTCGGTAGGGTAAAATTTTATTTTTGTCAGTAAAATAAAATTTTTTTTTTTTACTTTGTAAAATTGCAACAGGTTTTTTTTCGAAAATTTTAATTTTTATTTTATCTGGATATATTTTTTTTATATGAAAACCCTCAACAAAGTCCTCTTTTTCAAGTGCTTTTTGAATATCTGTTTTTTTAAGAAAATAAAAATTTTTGTCGTAGAGAAAAGATAGTTTACTTTTAATATCCGTAGTATTTAAGACTGAAACATTTTCCACAATTATCTCTTTAACATTCATTCTTGAGGAAAAATAAAAATTATTTTGTAGTTTGTAAGTGCTCAATAATAATAATAATACTAAAGCAATTAAGACTTTATTTCTCATCTGTTAAGGCTAGCGTCCAACAAAATCTTTTTGACTAATTTTTTGAAATTAATACCATAATAGTTTGCTATCTCGGGTACCAAGGAAAGATTTGTCATTCCTGGTTGTGTATTTATTTCTAGCAAATAGAATTTATTGTTTAAAAATTTAAAATCTGATCTAGTAACCCCTTTACATTGTAAAGCGCCATGAGCCTTTTTGGCTATTTTTAAAACCATTTTGTAATTTTTTTTACTCAATCTCGCCGGCATGATATGTTTCGTTTTTGCTGATTTAGTATACTTAGCTTTGTAATCATAAAATGATCTTTTAGGTATTAACTCTATAGCTCCAAGAGGTGTGTTGTTTATTACTGCAACTTGAATTTCTTGACCTGCAATATATTTTTCAAAAATTAATTCATCATATTTTTTAAAGAGTTTAATTGATGAATTTTTTAAATTTAAAAAATTGTAAGAAATTTTTACTCCTAAACTAGATCCCTCGCTCACAGGTTTTACTACGACGGGAAAATCTATTTTATTCTTTCTTAGATAAATTTTCAAATTTCGTTTACTAAACTCATTTTTTTGTAAGGAAAAATACTTAGGTGTTAAAATTTTATTTTTTAAAAATACTTTTTTTGAAATTAATTTATTCATACAATTATGTGAACTTATTACTCCTGAATGAGTATAGGGAATTCGTAGATATTCGAAATAACTTTGAGC
>MDTA01076887.1_pt1 | contig 12501 bp, 12 predicted proteins | sample 811151 | NCBI WGS metagenome assembly MDTA01 (sample SAMN05326648, study PRJNA326480) | marine metagenome | isolation source: seawater | place: Indian Ocean: South | collected 2010
CCTCATCACCAAGTAGTAAATCAAATTCGATACTGTTATCGGTGAACTGTACGAGTTCTATAGCACCACCGTCTTGCGCAACTAATTCTGTTAGCGATGTTTTTAGCTGTTCAGCTATTTCAGGTGTCATTGGTGCGGATCCCTTCGAGGTTACCCGGTCGGGTTCTAGAAAGGAACGCTCCTGCGTCTGTCATAATGAACTGCCCGGTGATGCATCGTGCAAGGTCGCTCGCTAAAAAAACTATCAGTCTTGCAAGTTCGTCATGATCTACCATTTTCCGAAGCGGTGTTGATTCAACGAGCTGTTCCATACGCTCTTCCGTAAAAGCTGCAGCAACGGTTTCTGTGAGGGTTGTGCCTGGGGCAACCCCCAAAACTCTTACCCCAGCTGGTCCTAACTCTACAGCCATTGAGGTCACTAGATGATTGACAGCTGCCTTTGATGCGGCATAGGCGGAGTTGTAGGGGGATGGGCGTGTGGTTTCGCCGGATGATACGAAGATGATGGCACCACCCCCATTTTTTGACATGATGTCAGCTTCAGCTCTGCCACAGAGTGCGGATAAGGTTAAATTTTGGTCAATGATGTCGCGCCAGTCGTCTCCCCGATACTTAACGAATGGTTTCAGGCTACGGTTTGGCGGGAGCATTCCGATGTTGTTGACGGCGATGCTTAATCCGCCCATGGTTTCAAAGCTATGCTTTACGAGTTCATCTACGGCGACGTCATCCCTGCAATTGGCTGGAATCGCAAAAGCTTGACCTCCTTCCTTGATAATTTCTTCAGTCACTGATTCCGCTCGTTCGGGGATTAGATCGTTGACGACAACCGTGGCTCCAGCCCGTGCCAACCAAATAGCGATTTCGCGTCCGATTCCTGCTCCCGAGCCGGTGACAAGAGCCTTGTCGTTTGTTAAATCAATCTCAATAGTCATGGTTATCTTCCAGTTAGTAGATGAATAGTTTCTTCAACAGCGTCATCAGCCCATTGATGGATGATCTCAGTACTTGTTCCACCTAATGGGTGACCAACAGTAAGGATCCGAAGATTATGATGACCTAATGAGTCGGCTACCTGCTCGGTGAGCTCCCGGAAGTTTGTGGTTGTGATCACAACTGTGGGGATTCCTGCTGTTTCAAGTTGTACTGCGTCATGGACACTCCATGAGGTGCAGCTTCCTCAATCAGCTGATCCTGTCAAGACAACTTGAACTTCCTTTGAAAGGGTATTCAGCACCTCGGTAGGCGCTGCAAGGGCAGCGTTTTTTGTCTGTGTTAAACCTATTTTTAAACCGACTCGATCCGAGAGTCGATCAGCGAGGCGATCCAGAAGAACTCCCGCATTGGGTTTCGTATTATCAAGGATTCCTAGCGATAATCCAGTTAGAAGAGGTAGAGGGGGAGAGAGCGACCTTTCTGGCTCTCCTGTATTCCCATTTGGTGTGTAAATTTCCATTGAACCTCCTTTAGGGTGCTACTGGAACGGTGACGCTTTTGGTCATGCCCCAGCTAGGTATGACACAGCTATGCTTACCGGCACCGCCAGTAACGAAGATCTTGATATTCTCTGGTTTTTCTGTCATCGGCATAGTATCGGAGTCTTTGAGCGCATGTTGCCATGGCGCCCATGCTCGTAGTTCAAAAGCTTTTCGAGCTTCGCCTACGTTAACTATGGCTTTGTTAAATACATAGGACGCGATATCGGACCTGCTCCAACCATTAGAAGCGCAGGTCGCAGCGTGCTCAGGGCAAAGGGCGATGAAGTATTCACCTTGGCTTATTGGGGCATTATTTTGGCCCCATGACGTCATTGCTGACGCAACTTTATCAAGGATACGTGAGGGTTCTGAGGATTCCATATCGTGAACGTTGTGTGGGGCCTCACCACAATGGATTGTGACAGCGGATTCAGCATCAATGCCCTCACTTCTCGCATATCCACCCCATGGGGAAGAGTCAAGGTTTTCAGCGACGCAATACGAGTACTTTGCTGGACTCCCTTGAGTAGAAGCATCTCCAATCCCAGGTGAAGCTCCTGCTACATGATGAAGAATTAGTCGTACCGCTCGACCCGTTGCGGCATTAGCGACGTTTCCGGGTCCGAAAGCCCCTAGGCCACTGTTGTAATCACCGTCCTTTGCGGCTTTACCGTGCACAATCAGTAACGGTGCAACACAATGAGTAGTAGCGTTCACACCCCGAAGGTTTACCTCTGGCGAATTGAGTGCACGTAAAGCTGAAACTAGAACAGGTAAATGTTCCGGTTTACAGCCAGCCATGACGGCATTTATTGCGATTATTCTCCTAGTTGCAATCCCAGACCTTGGCGGCAAAGTGGCAATTATCTCATCTGGATCAAGGCCTTCCGAAATACTTAGCATTTCCTCCACGCGGTTGCGAGTAGGAGCGATTATTGGAAGTCCATCTCCCCATCCTCTCTGGTGAAATAGTTCATGAAGTTCATTTTCGGTACCGTCAGGTATCTCAAGCATTTCAGGTGTATCTAAAGACATTAGGTACTAGTCTGATATATTTAGACATAAATAGCAACCCGAAATGAGGAAAATGGCTGCACGTATCGGAATCTCTAAAACTAACGTCATAGATACTGCATTTGGCATACTTGAAGAAACGCAGAGTATCCAATTAGTCTCCATGACGGCTGTTGCAGCGCGCCTAGGAATAAGAGTGCAATCACTGTACGCCCACATTGACGGATCAACAGGCCTAAAGAGAGAACTCGCTCTACGAAGTCTTGAAAAACTTGCACAAGATCTAAATCAAGCTGCCATAGGTATCGCAGGTATCGGAGCGGTCCGCGCAGTTCTTAAAGCACAATTTAATTTCGCACTCACGCATCCAGCAGCCTTTCAAGCATCAATTTATCCACCCGGAAATGACGACCTCATTATCAAGGCAATTGAAGAAGTTAATTACCCCATGCACAAGATACTCAAAGAAGCAGGTATTGATGACGCTACTATTACCCACTGGAGTCGACTCGTTCTCTCAACCATCTACGGATATTCGACACTGAATCAGAACAAGCAACTTACACTTCCCGTGTCAACCAAAGAAAGTATCGACTACATAATCAATGTTCTCGTAACCGACATAGATGACAAGATTTCAACAGATAAATAATTTTTTAGCTGAAAAACTAAATGATAGAATACAAGAAACTAAAGGAATGTATGAACACACAAGCTCAACCCCTACCTATCGGGAAGAAAGCTCCAGCTTTCCAATCCGTTACCTTCTCTGGAGATAAAATTAAACTTTCAGATTTTCTCGGACAATATACAGCAGTCTACTTTTACCCAAAAGACAATACGCCAGGCTGCACAAATCAAGCTTGCAACCTACAGGACAATCTAAGAGAGCTTAAAAAACATGATATTCAAGTCATAGGAATATCACCTGATGGAAATATAAGTCACGAAAAGTTCGCAACAAAATACGACCTATCGTTTCCTCTAATCGCCGATGCTGATCACAAAATTATTGAAAAGTACGGAGTCTGGGGAGAGAAGAAAAATTATGGGAAAACCTATATGGGATTGCACCGCACGACATTTCTTATCGACCCTAAAGGCAAGATCGTGCATGTCTTCACAAAACCAAAAACAAAAGAGCACGCTGAAGAAATCCTAAGCAAAGTCAACGAATTGCGCTAGGGAGATCCTTTAACATGTCCAACACGCTTGAATTCACTTTCACAGATGAACAAAATCAGTTACGAGAACGTGCTCGAGAAGTTGCAGTCAAAGGAGTCCAAAAGCACGGAAGGTTTAACGATAGTTGGATCAACGGATTCTCAAAAGAGTTTGCACAAACAATGGCAGAAAACGGTTGGATTGGAATGGGGTGGCCAAAAGAACACGGTGGGCAAGAACGACCTCCAATAGAACGTGTCATTATCGCCGAAGAAATGATTGCAGCTGGGGCTCCAATAGCTGCAATGTGGTTCGCAGATAGGCAAATGGGACCAACAGTCATCAGCTACGGCACAGACGACCAGAAAGCCGAATATCTACCTCAGATGCTTACCGGAGAAACAACATGGTGCATTGGTATGAGTGAACCAGATAGCGGATCTGATCTAGCATCACTATCAACATCAGCTGAACGGGAAAATAATACATTTCGAATAAATGGCCAAAAGATTTGGACCAGTTTCGGAGACGTCGCAGATTACTGTTACCTGATTTGCAGAACAAATGCTGACGGCCCTCCTCATCGAGGCATCTCAGAAATTATCGTTCCCATGAACCTCCCAGGAATAGAGGTTAGGCCCATCACAGACATGACTTTGAACAGGCACTTTTGTGAGGTCTACTTCAATAACGTAGAGGTCCCAATAGAAAATCTTGTTGGTCAAGAGGGCGCAGCTTTCAAACAAACGATGAAACAACTCGAACATGAACGGGGCGGTATAGACAGGCTTGTATCCAACAAAGCCCTTTACGATGAAGCAAAAAAGTGTGCAAACCTTTCAGACCCGTTAAATCGCCAAGAGATCAGTGCCCTTGAAACCGGATATCACATTGGTAGGCTTCTGGTGTATCGCGAAACGCTCCAACAAGCACCATCCGGTTTCAGCGCAGCCACAAAATGCTTTTGTACCGAACATGAATGGAAAGTCGCCCAATTCGTGAACCGGATACTCGGGCCTAAAGCCCTTCTCGATAATCAGATTACTAAGGGCCTAACCTACGCCCCTGCCTACACAATCATGGGAGGGACATCAAATGTCATGCGTAACATCCTTGGGGAACGCGTGCTTGGACTTGACAGGGAGCCAAGAGGATAAAAATAATATTAAAAGCACAGCAAGGGGAGAGCTATGTACGAACAGCTATTTCAACCAATACATGTTGGCCCTATCACCATCCCAAATAGAATAGTTCGCTCAGCTCACTCGACCGCACTCCCACTAAAGCGCCTTATCGCATACCATGAAGCGCGGGCTGTTGGAGGAGTAGGAATGAGTACTCTTGAGGCAACAGGAGTGCACCTTTCGTCACCAGCAATGAGAAGCATCATTCCTTTACATGACGACTCAGTAATCAATTTCTACAAAGAACTAAGTTCTGCCCTGAAGCCTCATGGTATGAAAATGCTCCAGCAAATTTACCACCCTGGCTCTGCCAGAGGGCCGGGGAAAGGAACCACACAGATTTCCTCCAGCGCTATCCCTAACCCACACGTTGGAGGAATCCCTGTAGAAATGACTATTTCTATGATTGAGGAGATGGTAGAAGCATTTGCGGCAGCGGCACGCCGATGCAGAGATGGAGGGCTTGATGGAATAGATATCCATGCCTCTAGCGGCTACCTGATCGAGCAATTTCTTTCACCGGCAAACAATATACGAACAGATAATTATGGGGGATCTTTAGAGAACCGTATGAGATTCCTCATGCAGATCATAGAAGCAATCCGCGAAGAGGTAGGAAACGATATCTGTGTGGGAATAAGGTTACCTAATGAAGAATATATACCAGGTGGATTGACGGCTCAGGACAACGCTGAAATCGCAAAAATAGTCGAACCACACGTAGATTATATTTCTCTCCATATGGGATCATATTGGCGGTTTCACAAGTTGCTCTCCCCAATGGACGACCCTCTTGGTCACGAGATGCCTGCAAATGAGCCGATTACAAAACAACTTACAAAACCCACGATAGTTGTCGGGCGGATAATGACTTTAGATCACGCAGAGACAATTGTTAAAGATGGTCAAGCAGATATGGTTTCCATGGTGCGTGCCCTAATTGCCGACCCGGGACTTGTCAATAAGGCAAAGCAAGGCCAATCAGATTTAATCAGGCCATGTATCGGGTCAAACTTTGGTTGTGTCGGCCAAATTATGTCTACCGGAAAACTTGGATGTGTAGTCAACATAGCCGCAGCACAAGAAACAGAAATTACATTCGAACCAACTGGTAAACCAGCATCCGCAGAAAAGATACTAATCGTAGGAGGAGGGCCGGCCGGTCTTGAAGCCGCACGCACAGCTGCGATCCTCGGGCACGAAGTCCATCTGCACGAAGCTACGAAGCAACTAGGAGGTCAAGTAGCAATAGCAGCCAGTGCACCCCACAGAGCCGATATCGGGGCAATCACAAGATGGCTTGAAACTGAAATGGAACGCCTCGATGTAAATGTTACCTTAAACTCTCTAGTCGATCCCGACCTCATAGATGAGATCAACCCAGACCGAATTGTATTAGCGACAGGATCGACGCCACGTGATGATGGTTTCCAACTAACTACTCCAATCTCTCCGCTTAAAGGATTTGATTTAAAACATGTGTACTCAAGTTGGGATATTTTCGGATTTGGCGGCAAAGTGACTACACAAGGACCTGCAGTGGTATTCGATGACACTGGCACCTTTGAAGCAATCTCGGTCGCAGACGCTCTTCTTGAGCAGGGAATGCACGTGACGCTTGTAAGTAGGTACGAAAGTTTAGGGGCATCATTACCGTATCCCCCAGCGACAGTAGAGGCTGCTAAAGAAAGGCTTATGTCACAAAACTTTGACTTCATTGGCGGGCACTATGTGCAAGGCATAACAGAAGATGAAGTCATGATTGGAGTTCCATTCACAGAACGCAAGAGACGACTAAATGCAAATACAGTAGCTCTCATCACTTATAACCATCCGAACAGAGATTTAGGTGATTATCTTACTGAACAATTACCTGAGATGGAAACAAGAATTCATACAGTGGGAGATGCATCAGGAACAAATGGAATCCAAGCGGCAATCCATCAGGCAGCTAACCTAATACGATCGCTATAGAAGCAAATGAGTGGGTTAGAGATCAATTTTAGTTTCGTCGACGAAAAATTCCATAAAGACCCAGCAAGTGTAATGGCATTATTAAGGAATAAATGCCCAGTACACCATACCGCTGAACCTGCTTCGCATTTTACGCTTTCTCTTGAAGCGGACATAACATCAGCATTGCGGGACGAGAGAACATGGTCATCAAAATACGGTCCAGGGTTAGCGTATTCAGAGCCTGGAATTGGTGTCTTAGTTTCAAGCGACCCTCCTGAACACACGCAGGAGAGGATCGCTATATCAAGAATATTCAAGGCGTCAGTTATAGAAAAGATGGAAGACGATATCGCCCTGCTTACTAATCAACTGATTGACAAGCTTGCAGATAAAAATAGTGGAGACATAATCCGAGACCTTGCTGCCCCGATACCTCTTACCGTTATGTGTTGGCTACTGGGTACCCCGATAGAAGACATAGAACTCTTCAGAAGTTGGGTCCTTCCAATGGCAGAAGCTGTCTCATACGCAGACGGCAGAGAAGCATCCGCTGAAGTGAAAGCGGCATACCAGAGTTTTTTTGAATACTTCGGAGATCATATTCAAAAAAGAAAAGAGCTAATCGTTTCAAATGAAAATGTGCACGATGACTTGCTAACTAGACTTCTGACCGTAACACATAACGGAAGAACCCTTTCCAACAAAAAGGTATTGGGGTTTTGCCAATTCCTTCTTGTAGCAGGGTCCGAAACGACAACGCTCATGATCGGAAATGTCTTACATAGGCTCATGGAAAATCCAAAGAAATTTGAAATGCTGAAGGGCGACCATAGTCTTATTCCCAATGCAATCGAAGAGAGCCTACGATACGACGCCCCTGTACATGGTTTATTTAGAACAAATACGAAACAGGTCTTGTTACATGGAATAGATATCCCAGTCGATTCAAAAGTATGTATGATGTTCGGTTCGGCTAACAGGGATCCAGAAGTCTGGGACAATCCTGACAAATTTGACATTAGTAGAGACCTATCAGTTCTTCGCAACCACGCTTCATTTGGAGTAGGGGCTCATTACTGTCTAGGGGCTCCACTATCTCGACTAGAAGGGAGGATCGCCCTCAAATCAATAATCGAAAGACTCCCTAAAATCCGTAGCGATGGTGACCCTACGCCGACAACAGCTGGTGTTTTGAAAGGGTTTTCAAATTTGCCAGTCAGATGGGACTAAAAACCCTGCTTTACACGGTTCATTATCGCAGAATACAGATCCTCATAATGGTCATAGCATCCAAGATCAGACCGTTCAGTCCGAACACGCTCTGGGGCTCTAAATAGGAAACCAGCGTCTGCCTGGTCAATCATAGACAAGTCATTATACGAATCTCCAGCAGCTATCACTTGGTAATTAAGTTCTTGGAAGGCACGAACAGCATGAAATTTTTGATTATGTATACGTTCAATAAAATTTACAATAACTGATTGGTCATCGACAACCAAACGATGGCAGAGAACAACTGGGTTTCCCATCATACGCATTAGTGGGTTAATGAATTCTTCAAATGTATCGGACAGTAAAACAACTGAAACAGATGAGCGTAATTCGTTAAGGAAATCGATAGCTCCCTCAAGTGGGGATAAAGAAGATATAACAGACTGGATGTCTCGCAACGTAATACCGTGCTCATTGACCAATTCAATTCGTTGGTTCATTAGTAACCTGTAATCTGGCTCGTCCTTAGTAGTCCGTTTTAACCCATCTATGTTGAAGTGCTCTGCAACAGCTATCCAAATTTCTGGTGTGAGAACGCCTTCAACGTCAAGGGCTACAAGAAACTGTGATGGGGGAGAAGATTCCATAAATACGAACGATAGCTTTAGAACACTCTGAACGTACAATGATTAAAACATTTAGAATGAAATTATGCTGATTGAAAGTTCACATCAGAGAATAACGTACTTAAAAATATTTTGGGAAAACACTATACCCAATATCCAAAAGTATGAATACGAGAGTGACACTGTCACAAAAGAAACCCTAATTGGAAACAACCTTTCCTATCAGGTGATTTCGCCAATCCAGAAACTATGTATTAACTATGGCGAAGCATTAGCGAATAAAAAATTTCCTAATTGTGAAAAGTACGCTCTCAATGGAAAAAGATGCGCTTCATGTACTAAGGACGAAAATATCTTTGCTGCTCAATTCCATAACGTTCATACAAGGGAATCACAATTAACCTCAACGAAGATACTCAAACAAATGCAACAACCAAATCTCCTTTACCTAGCCGCCTTTTACGATGGTTCAATCAAAGTAGGGACAAGCTCATCTAGCCGCATAGAAACCCGACTTCTTGAACAAGGGGCAGTTTGTGCGTCGGTACTTGTTGAAACGCCCGATGGGATAACTATAAGAGTACTCGAAGACCTCATCACTGATGAATTAGGTGTCAGTCAAGCCATATCAACAAAAAAGAAAATAGATGGTCTACTAAATCCCGTAGAGAAAAAAACAGTCCTAGCGAAATTAGCGATCATGGCCGGTAAAGCACAGCAAAGCATAGAGTCATCCGGGATAGAAGATTTTGAAAAAATTAATACAATTTGGGAAAACGACTATGCCTACGAAAAATGTTGGCAGAGAATTCAGAAATACCCCAATAGTCTTGCGATAGGAAGCCATGATTTCAGAGTCGTCAGCCTTATCGGCCGAGTAGCAGCCTTAACACATAGTTCGGGAATGACCCTCTTAGCTGACTTGGATGAAATCTTAGGACTCGCTTTAGAGGTCGGGGAATTTTCCGGAGACGAACTAAGCGTCCAAGAAAAATTATTTTAAGTAGCTAAAGTTTGTTCCCGTCAACCTCATCTTCTGGACGTATTAGATTATACGGGTCATCATCATTAAGAGTGTTAACTGGGTCTAGCTCTTGCTCAACGCCTTCAGGAAGTGGTTTGTCAAGACCTCCTGCCGCTGCTAGCGCAAAGGCGAGACCTGCGGAACGCTCATAAACAGCACCTAAATATTCCAAAGAGGGAACTTCTTGCCCCGGAATAGGGGGCTTCCCGAGAGAATCGAGCACAGCTTGCGTCGCTGTAGGAACTTTCACATCATGAACAGCCTGAGGAAGATTATCTTTATTACCCCAGAATTTTTTAGGATCTGCTCTGTTTCGATTCCTGCGCCTTTTTTTTCTACCTGTGGTGTTCATTGGCTGTGCAGCTGATGACCCTCTCGTTGGATTTCGTCTATTCATTATCAGTGGTGCCATTTCTTTGATCTGATTCAAACGCAAGCATAGACGTTTGATCAATTCCTAAAGCCTCTTGCAATTGGCTTGCATCAAGGTCGCCGATAGAACTTGATTTAGGAAGAACTAAATTAGCAATTTGCCGCTTTCCAGCGACAACTTCCTCAACGCGCTCGTCAACTGTACCTGGGCAAATTAAACGATGGGCAATAACAGTATTCTTTTGTCCTATTCGCCAAACCCTGTCTCTAGCCTGATCTTCAACAGCAGGATTCCACCACCTATCGTAAAGGACAACATGATTTGCCGCTGTCAAATTTAGGCCCGTTCCTCCTGCCTTCAGGGAGAGGACCATAGCCCCACGACCTTTTCCTTTTTGGAAATCCTCTACCATTCGATCCCTTGCTGATCGGCCTAGACCTCCGTGGTAACAATTGATTGGTAATTCGTAACGCTCAGCAAGGTGAGTAGCAAGCCGTTCACCCCACGTCGCAAAATGTGTAAATACCAAGACCCGTTCATCCGCTGCGAAGACAGTCTCTATTATTTCGTAGAGTCGCTCCAATTTCCCAGACCGCCCCTCTATTCCAAGATCGTCACTCTTGTAGTTCAAGGGGTGATTACATATTTGCTTCAGCGCAGTGATTGCAGCTAGGACAGCTCCCTTTCGTTGTGGAGACCCAGATTTAGTCTTTTCAGCTTCCTCTATCAGGCTATCCACTACAGCCTGATAGAGCCCTATTTGCTCCGCAGTCATAGCACAGTGGTCAAGTTCATCAATTCTATCAGGGAGCTCAGCAGCAATAGATGGTTCAGATTTCGTCCGTCGGTACACCATAATCCCATTTAAGGCTTTCAGAGCGCTCTCATTACCTGATTCGATTCGTTTCTCTGGAGTAAGTTGAGCAATGAACTGGTTCCGAGGACCAAGAAGATCGGGATTCGCCCAATCTAGAATTGACCAAAGGTCACCCAACCCATTCTCAATTGGAGTTCCAGTCAATGCGATACGCGAATGGGCGTCTAGTTTCCGCAATTGTTGAGATGTCTCAGCAGCAGGGTTCTTGATGGCCTGAGCTTCATCAAGAACTACCTTAGACCACTGAATATCCTTCAGTTGGTCAATGTCACGGACAGCTGTCCCGTAAGTAGTTATAACAATGTCATGATCAGAAACTATTTTTTCAAGGGCTTTTCCCTTCGCTCTATTAGGGCCATGATGCACAAGAACTGTTGCCTTGGGAACGAATTTGTTTGCTTCAGCCCTCCAATTTCCCACCACAGCAGGCGGGGCGATGACAAGACCGGGTTCGGGCCTTGGAGTATTGGCTAGGTTCGCCAAAGTAGTAGGAGTTTTACCAAGCCCCATATCAAGGGCGAGGCAACCACCTAGTCCGGCATTATCTAGAAAATTTATCCAAGCGAGTGCGTCAGCCTGATATGATCGAAGCTCGCCCACGAAACCTCCAGGTTTTGTTTCTGGGTGTTTTGGCAATTCCTTGACGCTTCTTAGAAGGTCGGCAGCCCATCCATCTCCGTCCAGAGTAATTCCGCCAAGAGCGCGACCTTCCAAACCTAGGGCATGGCGTAGCATCTCGGCACCGCTCATTTTAGTCTTCTTTGAATATTCTGCTAGTGCTGCCGCTGCAGCTGCCAAATCAGCTTTATCAAGTTCAATCCACTGGCCTTTTGACTCTATAAGAGGGCGAGCCTCACTTGCTAAACGTTCAATATCCTCGGAATTTAATTCAACATCATCGAAAACAGCGCTCCAGCTAATATCGGCAAGTTGCTGTGCGCTGACCATTGTTTCCTGAGTCTCGGCTGTGATGCGGAGAATAGGAGTTGTTTTACGCTGGGACATAGGCGGAACTTCAACGTCAAATCCAGCTGCATTCAACTTCTCTCCGGTATGAGTCATCAAGTCCCAAGCTTCTGTTTGGGAAAGGAGAACCTCACCTCGTCTTCGACCACCAGGTCTTAGGAGCTCTGGAAAGAGACGCTCCAATCGCGAAATCTGTTTATTTACCAATTTACGACGCGTTTCGCTTCCGGTATTTATAGTTATTTCAATTGGCTCAAGTCCACCAGCTTCAATTGGAACAAGAACCTCGCTCAGCCAGGCTCCTGAATCATCAGGAGGACTAAGTCGGACAATTAGACGAAGTTTTTCTATACCAGTAACTGGAACTGCCCATTGATTAAGTCGTCTTGATATGTCAGAACCGTAATCAGAATCTCCTCTAAATGCCATTCCATCAAGACCAGCAACTACCATTTCTCCAAAATCTTCTTTCGTCTTGACTTCCGGCGGTGTGTATGGCAATTTCACTTGGCTTGCCGCCATACGCACGATTGAATCTGTTAAATCACACAAAACCTTCCCAACGAATCTATGGCGGTCTGTCTCGTCGCATGCAATCATCACTGCACTTGGAGTTGAGGAGACAAG
>MDTA01046922.1_pt1 | contig 12499 bp, 10 predicted proteins | sample 811151 | NCBI WGS metagenome assembly MDTA01 (sample SAMN05326648, study PRJNA326480) | marine metagenome | isolation source: seawater | place: Indian Ocean: South | collected 2010
GCTGACGGTGGTTACGCCATGGAGCTGTGGTACAGCTTCCAGGTCACCGACAACATCCAGATCACCCCTGCTGTGTACTGGTTAAGCCGTCCCTTCGGTGACAACACCCAGAACGTCAACGGCGACTACAAGTCCCTCGGCGTCCTCGGTGGCCTGATTCAGACCACCTTCAAGTTCTGATCACTTGGCCTGACTTCCGTCGGGCCTTCAGAACAATCTTCCTCACACACACCAAGCCCTCCTCTGCGGAGGGCTTTTTATTGATCTTTTGTGGCCCTTGAAGGAACGGCTGACTCTCACGAGCTGTACACAAAATTTGATCGCAAAACTTGTGGTTGGCTTTAAAAGAAACCAGATTTAGAGATGGGCGTGCCTGTGAGGCTGCTTAATGCGGATGTGGTGTAAGTGTCAAATTCATTCTGCGCTTCGTCGAAACTTTTCAAGACTCCGACGGATGCAAGCGGTTTTGTGATTTCATCAAAGCGCGTTTGATCACTTACTAGTCCTTGTCCGAAAGAACCTTCCAAATTGGCCGTTGTTCCCCACTGTGCCTGATTCCATTGACTTGCCGCCGAGAGAAGCGCTGTTCGGTATACGTCATCTCCTTCGGTATCCAAGAGGATTCCAGTGGGGATAAGAGTCTTGTCAAATCCTTCGTCAACAGCAATTTTCCAGTCCTTGATTTCAGCCTTGGATGGGTTTCGACCGTAAAGATTATTGGTCGCTCCAGTGACAATATCCTTCACTGGAAGATTGCTTAGATCATTGCCGTAGCTTTCTTCAATTGGCTCCGAATGGTCACCTTGCAAGGCATAGGAGAGTTGTTCGATTGTGTTGCCCTGTCCGAGGGCAAACCCGCTTGCAGTCGCTGTGTATGCTGGGTCAGGAGTTGTTCCTGCAAAAGCTTGGTAAAGCAGATTGGCCGTGTTGAGCCGTTCTGCAGTTTGCCAAGACTTGAACGAGGTCGATAATGTGGAGCCAAGAACACCACTCAGGTCTTCGATGTTGACCTCAGGTAATGTCTTCAGGTTGATAACGAGCTCCTGCGATGTATTGAATACTTTGTTGCTGCTCGATGTGTTCCCATAGCTGTAATCTCCCTGAGTTGCTCCCTGGGAGATAACAAGGTTGTTGTCGATAAGCATCGCTCCATTTCCAAAAACACCCGAAATCACTGGTGTCGCGGCGATGCCGTTTTTGCCATATCTCTGCTCTCCAACAATAGACAAAGGCATGGAGTTGTTGCGTAGATTCACCACTCGATCGTCACTGGCGACATGGCCCCCATGGCCATGCATTCCGCTTGAGCTCGCCTCGTCAGTATTCGGTTCCGAGGTTGCGATAAAATGACCAGCTTGAAGTTGAGTTGCGAAAACACGTTTCTGGTTTGAGTTTTTAGATTGAGTGGTGATGATCAGGTCTTCTAGAGCACTCTGGGCGTAGCTACTAAATCCTGAGGTTAAAACGACTTCGCTGAGATGTTCTATTGATGCGTCTTTGATTAATGCATCAGCAAGTACATTCTGATCAGGGAAATAACCACCTTCAAAACGTCCGGTTTGATGCTGTAGAGATAATGCTGCGCCATCGAGAACAACAACACGCAAGCCACCTTCTATGGCGTATGTAATGGCGATGTCTTGGAAATTATCAAGATTCATGTCCGCCATTGCGACGCTTACCTGTGTGTCCTGAAGATTCTTGACTGGATGTCCGTGATTCCCCTGTTGATGAACCATGATATCGATATCTTCAAACGGATGAAAAGTAAATTCTTCGCTCCAATTGGTGCCATCATTAGAAGAACTCCAGGCTTTGATCTCAAGATTTTGAAGATTGACATTCGTCGATCGTGCTCCTGAGAAGCCTGCTGTCACGAGATCACGCTGACCGTCTCCATCGAAATCTTCTGCAAAGGCGTAGGGTGCAAGGATTGATTGGTACGGAGTAATGACGGAGAGTTGTTTGGTCTTGTTTTGGAAGGCTTCAGCGCCGTCATAGATTTCTACCCTGCCAAACTCGGCTAGTTCGGGTCGTTTGGCATTGACTGGTCGACTAAGAATAATGTCTTGACTAAAGTCATTGTTGATATCGCCTGCTTGTGCTTTTGTTACGGGCAGCCCCTTAAGGCCTGGGTCGATTTGGTGCTCACTGAAGTCTTGGGCAACGCGTAGATTGATTAATCCATCACTGTTTCTGAAGTTATTTTTTTGAGCTGGAATCACCCAGCTTGAGTCAGTATTTTCCACAACCGTAATCACCTGCATCATTCCAGCATCTTCATGGGGGAGGATGTGGCAGTGGAAGACGTAGGTCCCTAGATAATCCTGGAACAGCATGCGGACGGTTTGATCGTTGGCGCCGTGCGTGTTGAGATCGCCGACTGTGTCGGGATCTAGTGCTTTGTTGATCGTGTGCCGTTTGCCTTGATAGGGCTTCATCTCGATCACCTTTCCGATCGAGGTGTCGTAATACTTGTATCCCGAAGAATTGAGCATCGTCACGTCTTCTAGGCTTCGCTTGTTTAACAGCTCGGTATCGCTGTTTTTAACTTGATAGTCGTTGATATGAATGTGGAAAGGATGGCCGATATATTTGTTCGATGATCCAAATGCAACGCTCCAGTTGCGATTCGTCCACTCCTCCATCGTGCCCAATTGAGCAATGGTCAGATTGCCGTTGGGGAAGACATGATCGTTGATCAAGAATGGTTTTTCGTAGCCAAAGTAGCGTTCGTCGTCATCTGTGAAGACCGTTGTGGATTCATAACGCTCATAGGGGTTGTCCGGATTGGCCGTGTTGTATTCGTCAACGAGCTTCTTAGTGGGAATATCCCATTCATCCTCAGGGCCAACCAGGACTTCCTTGGCGTAGTTGAATTGTCTCTTGCGAAGTGGCTGCCATTTGTATTCGCCCTTTTTTTTCTGGAACAGATTGACACTGGGAACCTGGCCGTCTTTGTAGTCCTCTGGTTTGGTGCTCGGCGTGATCTTTTGAACTTGGATGCCTGCGTTGGCTTTCTCGATCTCTTTATCCAGTTGTTTCTGACTCGGAAGTGTCGTTCCATTTTTGACCTTAAATGTGGCCATTGGTCCCGCAGTCTGCCCACCTGTGGCACCCAAACCGTTATCAACGGTTTCGCTGGTAAGTTCGGGGTAACCACCCATGTTGTCGGTGATTCCTATGTCGCCATTTGAATTTGTGAAAAAGTACTTTGAGGCAACTTCTGTTGTTCCCTTTGGCAAATAAACCAACAGGTCCATTCGCTTTCCGGGTGCCATCGTCACCACGTTTGTATGGGTTTCATAGAGAGTTTCATAGCAAGGATCCGGCGCTCCTTCGATATTGCAAGTGACGCCATCTTCTTCTGTTGGAACTGATGAATTTAATGCACCGATTGCCTGCCTGATTTGTGGATATTGGTGCCCATCTTCTCCATAGGCATAGATCGGTAGGGTTGTCTTTTTGCCGTCATCATCGGTATGAATCAGGGTGACGTTGTAAAACGCCTGTTGGGTTTGATTGTTCAACGTGAGTGACTGCCAGCCACTTTTCTTGATTTCGGCTTCGGGTTGAAATTCTCCATTGACGGTCACCATCGTCATGCTGTTGCCGAGGAACGGGCCGCCATATCCGTCGAATCCAGCCAGCAACAGATCGCCGGTCTCGCTGTTGACCCCGAGGTCCATGGTCTTCATCAACGCCAGATTTCTGGGAACGTCTTTGAAGGCCGGAATATTGCTCAGTGGATCCCCGATCTGCATGAAACCGGTTAGGCCTCCATACACCTGCTGATTCACCGATGGGTGGTAATGGGGGTGATACCAGTAAGAACCTTGACCGTGGTCCTTTGGCAAATCAATGATCGTTGTCCAGTCCTGTCCTGTGGTGAAACGTGAGACGACGTTGTCGCCGAATCCACTGGGATTCGTGTGGGAGCCATGCAGGTGGAAATTGGTTGACGTGGTTCCTCCGAGTCCGTCGCTGGCTGTATTCCCCGGGGTGCTGTTCTGGACGAGTGTTGCTAGATCTGTCTGTTCGTTATCCAGGTCCGCGATGCGGATGTCGTTGCTGAAGTTGAGACGGACCTGATCGCCCGGTTCGACCATCAGCACAGGTCCCGGATAACTGGGCCCCTCTCCCTTAACGCCGTAGGTGTAAAGAAGTGATGGGTACCAAAGATCGGGATTTGCTTCTCCATTGATGTTCTGAAGAAGAGCGTCAACATCAAAGTTTGAGTTGATGACGTTGGCGTTTGGCCCTTCTGGGTTGTATTTGGACCAGACTCCTTTTGGGTCGTAATTCGAAAGGATATTGATCGCGGTTAGCAGATCATCGTCAGTGCTGGCGCCGTCTGAATTCCAATAATCGTCATTTTTGGCGTAATTCTTGGATCCCGGGCCTCCATAACCCAGCATCTTCAGCGATTTCATCGTCTGATTGCGCTTGGTGCCGGTCCACTTCGTGTTGGCGCGCGACACCACGCCACCAAAGATCGAGCTGATGTCGATGTTGGGGTCGATGCCGTAAGAGCTGGTTTTACCGCCACCACCGCCACCACCACCGCCACCGCCGCCGCCACCACCGCCGCCACCGGAACCCCGAACGCGTCCTCCGCCGCCGCCGGGTGCCACATTCCCAACGGTTTCCTCTGTATCCGGTCCGCTCGTGGCAAAGTCCGCCTCAACGCCGATCTGTTCAAGCGCGGCATCATCTTTCTGAACTTCGGAGTCGGGATCATCCGCGTAGATCGAAGTGATCTGTGGAATGAACCATTTGCTCAAGAACTTGTTCACCCCAGGGATCTGAAACGGATCAGTCGTGATTTCCAGATCCGCTTCCAAGAAGTTGTTTTGCTGCTTGCTTGACTTATTTTTTGGCTTAATCGCTAAGTTCTTTCCTGAGCCGCTCAGCTTAAGACTGTTGGAATAAATAATATTTGGCGTGCCGTCAGGTTTGCGTGGGAAAAGACTGCCGAATTTATAGTTCGTCATTGATTTCCCTTGATTTAGGTTTTTTAAGTCCTAGTCCTCTTGCTTAATGAGGTATCGGGGCTTTCCCTTTATTTAATCTTTGATGTTTTATCTGTGAATGCTGACGAGTTGTCGGTTTTGGGGAGTGCCCCAGCTCATGGCCGAACAGGCTTGGGGTTATGTCTATGTTGATGGACGCTCAATTGGAAACTAAGGGTTAATTCCTTGCTCTGCCAAGTCAAATGTCAACCATTTGAGTTCGGTTTGCAGAGGTGATTTGACCGCTTTGGGGTTATCGCGTCGGCATTGACTTTGTTCCCTGTAACGTCAGCACCAAGCTGGTCTCCAGCAGGGCTTTTTTTTGCTGATTTCGTGGGCAAGCTGGGTTTATGCCCATCGCCTCTGACATCACGGCCTTGATCGGCGGCACGCCGCTGGTGCGGTTGAATCGCCTGCCGCAGTCTTGCGGTTGCCAGGCCGAGATTTTGGCCAAATTGGAGAGTTTCAATCCCTCGGCCTCGGTGAAGGACCGCATCGCCAGTGCCATGGTCATCGAGGCGGAACAAACCGGCACCATCGTTCCCGGGCAAACCGTGCTGGTGGAACCAACCAGCGGCAACACCGGGATCGCCCTGGCCATGGTGGCGGCGGCCCGGGGATACCGGCTGATCCTCACCATGCCCGACACGATGAGCACCGAGCGTCGGGCGATGTTGCGGGCCTACGGCGCCGAGCTGCAGCTCACCGATGGTGCGCAAGGAATGAATGGTGCGATTGCACTTGCCAAGGAGTTGGTGGAGGAGATCCCTGCTGCCTATTTGCTGCAGCAGTTCGATAACCCGGCCAACCCAGCTGTGCATGAACGCACCACGGCCGAGGAGATTTGGCGCGATACGGAGGGCCAGATCGATGCCTTTGTGGCGGGGGTGGGCACCGGTGGCACGATCACCGGCTGTGCCCGCTTGTTGAAAGAGCGTCAGCCGCAGCTCCAGGTCATTGCTGTGGAGCCGGAGGCCAGTGCAGTGCTCTCCGGCAGGCCGCCGGGTGCCCACCGAATTCAAGGAATTGGCGCGGGCTTTGTGCCTTCGGTCCTGGAACTGGATCGGATTGATTCGATCGTTGCCGTGAGTGATGACGAGGCGATGCAGGTGGGCCGGCGTCTGGCGCGGGAGGAAGGCTTGCTCTGTGGCATCAGCAGTGGAGCGGCCATGGCGGCAGCACTGCGTGTTGCTCAGCAACCGGCCATGGCCGGCAAACGACTTGTGGTGCTGCTGGCTAGTTATGGCGAGCGATATCTCTCCACCCCAATGTTCAGTGCTGGATCACAGCTTCCCGCCCGAAGGGATGGCCAGCTGTGACCGACCCCTATGCCGTGCTCGGTGTCAGCAGCACCGCCAGCAACGCTGAGATCAAAGCTGCCTACCGCCAGCTGGTGAAGCAGCACCATCCCGATGCCGGTGGAGACGATCAGCAGATGCTGGCCCTTAATGCCGCCTGGGAGGTGCTGGGGGATGCCGAGCGGCGTCGGGCCTTTGATCGCACGCGGCCCCAGGGGCGGCCGACCGCATCAGCGCCGGATCTGCGTCGGGCTAGCCGTGCCCACGAGCGTGCTGTGGCGGCAGATGATGCCTTGGTGGAATGGCTGCGGCGGGTCTATGCCCCGATCGACCGCATGCTCGGTGAGGTGATCAATCCCTTCCCCAAGCAACTCAAAGCCCTGTCGGCTGATCCCTATGACGACGAGCTGATGGAAGCGTTCTGCAGTTATCTCGAGGCGAGCGGACGACGGATGGAACGGGTCAAGCAATTGTTTCAGTCGCTTCCTACCCCTGCCTCGGCCCGTGGTTTCGGTCTCAGTCTCTATCACTGTCTCTCAGAAGTGGAGGACGCTCTCGCTGAACTGGAGCGCTACACCATGGGTTACGTGGATGGCTACCTCCACGATGGTCGTGAGATGCTGCGGGAGGCCAAACAGCGGCGCAAGCGGCTCCAGGATGAACGGCGTCGGTTGGAGATCGTGTGAAGCAGCGCTGGCGTTTCTGGGTTTGGGTCGCCCTGATCTGGATGCTCTCCACCCTGGTGGATCGGCTCTGGTGGACGCTGCAGACCGGCGTTCCCGCCTGGGATCAGGCCGATTATCTCAACAGCGCACTGGATCACGGCCGTGCGCTGGGTTTGTTGCCCGGTGGGGGCTGGCAGGGCTGGGAGGCTCTGCTCGATTTGTCACCCAAGATTCCACCGCTGGCCTCTCTTGTGAACGGCAGCGTGATGGCAGTGAGTGGTGATGCTCCCGAGCAGGCAGCCTGGAGTCTCAGCCTCTGGCATGGTCTGCTCCTGGTGGTGATGGCGGGCTGGGGGCGGCGTCTGCAGGGGGATGGCCTGGCTTTGATCGCCTGCCTCTTGGCGGCGCTGACGCCGGCTTTCCTGGATCTGCGTACGGATTACGTGCTTGAGATGGCCTTGGTGGCCAGTTGCAGCCTGGCCATCTGGCGTCTGGGTGTCTGGTGCGACCCACAGACCGGTGGCCGCTGGGGCCAGGCCTGGGCCTGCACATTCGCTGCCTTGGCGGCGGTGCTGGTGAAGCAGAGCGCCTTGCTGGTCCTTGTCCCGGCCGGTTGCTGGGCCTGTTGGATTGCGCTTCGGCGCGGTGGCCCCTGGTTGCGTCAGGCCCTGCTGCTGCCCCTTCTCACGGCCGCGCTGGTGGGCCCGTGGTTACGCCACAACTGGATCACCAGCCTCGGTGGTACGAATCGAGCGGTGTTCGAGTCGGCTGCCCGGGAGGGAGACCCCGGCGTGCTCAGCCTGGCCAGTTGGCTTTGGTATCCGCGCTTGTTGCCAGAGCAGCTGGGCAGCGTGCTGCTCGTGGTGGGGCTCTCGGGAGTTCTGCTCTGGTGGTGGCATCGCCAGCAGCCTTCAATCGACCATGCCTGGTCCTGGCGCTGGCTCCTCATCAACCTCGTTGCGGCCTGGGTGTTGACCACCTTGAGTCCGAACAAAGGAGATCGCTACATCGCCCCCTTGCTTCCCTCCCTGCTGTTGTTGCTGGCCCGTGGGTGGTGGCAGTGGGGCCAATGGTTGCAGGCAAGGCGTCCGAAGTTGGTGTGGCCGCTGTTTGGGGCTGGGCTGCTGGCCTGTGTTCCCGCGGGTTGGGCCCATCAGCTGCATCGTTTTGAGGACCGTCCCCGTGGTCCGGTGGAGGCTGTGGTGCAGGCCGCTGGCGGGGCTGACCCCAGCACTCCTCCAGCCACCTTGATCGTGGTGCCCAGCACGTCCGATCTCAACCAGCACAACATCACGTTCTATGGCCGTCGCCATGGTGGGCAAACCGTGGGACGTCAGCTGGGCGGCAGCCGTCGTGATCGTGACCCTGTTTTGGAGCGGGCGGAATGGGTTGTTTTGGCAGAAGGGAATCAGGGATCGGTCCGTAAAGCAGCGAGGCGTTTGGATCAAGCCGTGCGCAGCAGCGGTGTGTTCGAGCTTGTGGACCAGTTTCAGCGTCCCAAGGGTGGCAGTTATTCCCTCTGGCGTCGGCGCTCGACGCACCCGATACAAGGCCCATCTTTTGCGGAGCGGTTCCCCGGTCTCGCGACCGGGCTGGCCGCCGGCCCGGTCGGGCTGGATCCTGTGTTCGCAGCGGTGGCGCTGGAACACATGCTCGATGGCCATTTCAGCTATCGGGAGCCGGTGCGCTCTGAGGCCCTGGACGCGTTGGCGCGGGATCCAGAGGCGGTAGAGCCGCGCTGGACCTTGGCATTGCTGGCGGTGCTGGAGAACCGCCCCAAGGAGGCGTCGGAGCAGTTTGCGCAGTTGCAGCGCCTGTTGCCCAATAATCCCTGGCCGGCGGCCTACCGCAGTGTTGTCAACTTGGCGGGATGGAATCCCTGGCAGGCCTCAGTCGCAGCTGATGGGGCGACCAGCTCCAATGAAGTGCTCGAGGCACTCGGGGATCTCAGTGGGGTGCTCTCAGGTGCGGTTTGGCGCATCCCCGCTGCCATCACATCGGTCCCTGCGGCTGTGACGGCGGTGGAGGAGGCGCTGGAGGCTTCGCCGGATCAGGAACAGGCTTCCAACTGATCCATACGAAGCCAGACATCGGGTACAGGACGATTCCAACGAACCTGGCCGTAGTCCCCTTTCACCACAAGCAACTCCCCTGGTCCTTCGAAGATGTAGTCGGGGGCCGTGGGGTCGCTGGCGGAGGCTTCAAGACTGGACCTGAAAGCGGCCTTGTTCACCCTGACCAAAGCACCTTTCCGCAGCGCTGCAGGCTTGGCCTTGGCGGGTGCAGCGGCGTCGGGTTCGGCCATGACGTGGGAACGGTGATGAGCCCAGGCTAAAACCAATCTCGTCGGCATCAGGATCCGCTGCGCGGTGTTTCGCAGCTTTTGGAGATCGATTCGGTGGCGTGATGGCGTCGACGTCATTGCGTCGGGGTTGGCCAAACCCCTTAGCCTCCCAGCCGCAACACCCTCGCTTTCATGCGCCTGCTGCTGTTCGGCTGCACCGGTTTCGTTGGCCGTGAGCTTCTGCCGCTCTTGCTCCAAGCCGGCCACCAGCTCACGGTGATCAGCCGTCGCCTGGCCCGTAGTTACGACGCTGAACGGGCTGATGGGCGGCTGATCTGGATGCAGCTCGACCCCTCCAGCAACAGCACCTGGGGAGATGCCGGGCTTTTGGGGGCGTTGAACCAGGCCGATGCGGTGGTCAATCTGGCGGGAGAACCCATTGCTGAGAAGCGTTGGTCAGCTGCGCATCGACAGCTGCTCGAGACCAGTCGTCTGGAGACGACCCGTCAGCTGGTGAAGGCCATAGCGGCCTGTGAAACCGCCCCGAAGGTGCTCGTGAACGCTTCGGCGATCGGTTTCTACGGCACCAGTCTGGAGCAGCGATTCCTGGAATCGAGTGCCCCAGGTGACGACTTCCTTGCGAGCTTGTGTCAGCGCTGGGAAGCGGCGGCTGCGGAGGTGCCGTCTGCGGTTCGGCAGGTCACCCTGCGCATCGGCATCGTGCTGGCCGCTGACGGTGGTGCGCTCGGAAAAATGCTGCCGGTGTTCCGCACGGGTTTTGGCGGACCGATCGGCAGTGGCCGGCAGTGGATGAGCTGGATTCACCGCAGTGATCTCTGCTCCCTGATTCTCAGATCCCTCGAGGATCCGAGTTGGAGTGGTGTGATCAATGCCGTTGCTCCCGAGCCGGTGTCGATGGCGGCCTTCTGCAAGCAGCTGGGACGCAGCCTGGGACGCCCCAGCTTGCTTCCGGTGCCTGGTCCGGTGCTTCAGGTGCTCCTTGGAGATGGCGCCAAGGTGGTTCTGGAGGGCCAGCGGGTTGCCTCGGAGCGGCTTGAGCCCTTGAACTTCAGTTTCCGCTACCCCGATCTGGCTTCAGCACTCGCCGCTGCCACCAGCTGAAGATGCCACTTACCAGGGCCGCCATGATCAGCAGGCTGATGGCTGGGGCGAACAGCGGTTGCCACAGCACCTGAACCCGGTCCATCAGCCAGTCATTGCCCTGGCCTTGTCTCACCACAGCTACGGCGAAGACCCCTGCTCCGATAAACACCAGCAGCACATTCACCATCAGCAGGCGGTCGAGCCAGCGTTTCCAGGTCGGTTCTGTGGGGGCACTCATGACAGCAGTGCACTGATGGCTGTCGCCATTCTCAGGCCTCCGCCCTGATCCCCAAGGCGTCGTTTGGCTTCCACCTGGCATTGACGTTGGAACTCAGGGTCCCGCCGGGAGCGATCCAGCAGAGCCATGGCCAGCTCTGCTGTTGCGTTCAGGGCCTCACCGCTGCCCCTCTCCCCTGGGGCGCAGAACACCGTGGGCCCAAGCAGGCGTCGTTGAGCTTCAGCGAAAGCCGGAGTGAATTGCGGCCCCTGGCCAGGCAACTGCAGCACCGGTTTGGCCAGGCCAACGGCCTGTTCGATGGCGGTTCCTGCCATGCCGATCACCAGATCGCTGTGCTGCAGCACGGCAGTGAAGGCCCCGCGGCGCACGTTGATCGGTTGGGCCCCATCCCGTTGCAGCACGGCGTTCTCCAGTCGCCAGCCGATCCTGGTACCCAGTCTCTGCAGGCTGTCGTCATCCAGGCTGGGCACCAAGGCCAGATCAATACTGCAGGGGCGTGAGCTGGGCAGCTGCTGCACCAGCTGAAGCAGCAGCAGCAGGTTCTCTTCCAGTTCCGGTCGGCGGCTGCCGGGCAGCAGCGCGATGCGCTGCGTGCTGGTTGGCGGCGTGGGTGCCGCTGTCAGAACAGAATCCATGAACGGATTGCCTAGGAAGGTCACCGGTCGCTGCAGTTGCCTGCTCAGGTCCTCGGCGGTGCGTTGATCGCGGCTGTACACAGCTCTGAATCGCCGGCTTTTCAACAGAGCGCCGCAGGGCCAGGGCAGGCGCAGCGTTCCTTCGTAGTGACTGGAGTAGGCCACCAGGTAGGTCGCCACGGGGCGGTGACTGCACCATGCCGCGATCACGGGGATCACATCCCCCACCACCAGAATCAGATCAAAGCGACGCCGGTGACGCATGAGACGGATCAGGCGTCGGAGCAGATACAGCACCTGCCCCTGCAGAAGTTCCGTGAGGCGACCCTGAAGGCTGGTGTAGCCAATGCCGCCGGTGCTGAATTCATGGCTCCGTCCCAGCAGGGGTATGCCGGCTTTTTGGTAAGCGCTGCCGAGGCCCACCAGGGGGAGTGCCTGCACGCTGTGCCCTTGTTGTTGCAATTCCCCGGCCAGCAGGGCGCCGGAGAGGTCTTCTCCATGGCCATTGCTCAGCAGAAGGATGCGTGCCATCGACCGGGTGCCCCTCACCACATCCAGGTGTTTGGATCCGGAATGCCGTTGGCGCGCCGGGCCAGCTCCAGCCGTCGCGCTTCGCTGGCCAGTCGTTCCCGCCGCAGTTGATCGGACCGATCCGCCCTAGGGCAACCTCGGACCTGCGATGGCAGACGTGTGATGGTCCAGGTGGCTGTCATGCAGGCAGAGAGAGCGACCAGGCTGTCAGAAAGCGGGCTGTCAGAAAGCGGGGTGTCAGAAAGCGGGGTCTGGGATCAGAGCTCAAGCCAGGCCTTCACTTTTTCAAGGGCCTTCCAGCCGGGTTTCCGCTGCAGGCCATCGGCAATCGAGGCCTTGAGTTCGCTGGACATCTCCGGGGCCAGAGTCATCACCTGCTGAACCACTTGGATGTGGTCACGCACGCCCTTGGATTGGGTCTCCAACAACGCCAGGCTCAGATTGATTCTGGCCTGTGGGTCCTGGCCGTTGAGCTTCACAGCGAAGCGTGCCGATCGCAGCGCCTCTTCCGGTTGATCGCAGAGCAGTTGCAGCCAGGCAAGGCAGGTCCAACCCGCCGATTGGCGTGGAGCGGCCTCAACGATTCGGGCGAAATCAGGAAGCACCTCGTCGGCAGCGGCGCCAGCCTGGTAACGGGCCATGGCCTGCTCAAACAGGCTGTCCTGGGAAGTCTCCATCAATAGGGAGAGGGCAGTGATCTCCCTTCAGATTCCCACGTGGCTTCGCTCATAC
>MDTA01056634.1_pt1 | contig 12499 bp, 13 predicted proteins | sample 811151 | NCBI WGS metagenome assembly MDTA01 (sample SAMN05326648, study PRJNA326480) | marine metagenome | isolation source: seawater | place: Indian Ocean: South | collected 2010
CGCCTGAAAGTTCATTTGGAAAATGGTTTGATCTATTTTGAATTTTAAGATCTTTCATAATTTTAGAGGCTTTTTCTGATATAGATTTACTTTTTTCGCCTTTAATGATTAGAGGCATCATTATATTTTCTAAAGCAGTAAAATCAGTTAATAAATTGTTATCTTGAAAAATTACTGAGATACTTTTTCTTCTTAATTCGTCTCTTTTATTATTAGATAGATTTTTAGTCTCCTGTTTATCAATAATTATTTTTCCTTTTGATGGTTCATCTAATAAAGCTAGTAAATGAAGTAACGATGACTTACCAGATCCCGATGGACCTACCAAAGCTACTAGATCTCCTTTTTTAATCTTTATGTTAAAATTCTTGAACAAAGTTATAGTTCCGTTTAAATGCTCATAACTTTTTGTTAAATCATTTGTTTCTAATAAAATTTTATTCATATCTTAAAGCTCTGAATGTGCTCATTTTCGAAATCCTCATTGCGGGTAAATATGAAGAAATAGCTGATATTATTATAGAAATTATAAAAACTAATATAATTGAGTCAAAATTGATTTCACTCGGCAATTGTTCTAAGAAATATATATCAGATGGAAAAATTTCTAAATTAAATACTGAGGCGAGAAATGCTCTTAATTTTTCAATATTTAAGGAAACTAAAATACCTAAAATTGTACCGGTTACTGTTGCAAAAAAACCAATGGTTAAACCAGTAAGAAAAAAGGTTTTTTTAATTGATTTATTGCTTAAACCCAAGGTTTTTAAAATTGCAATTTCTTTAGTTTTATTTTTTATTAAAATTGTCAAACCAGATATGATATTAAAAGCCGCTACAATAATGATTAATGAAAGAATGATGAACATTACATTTCGTTCTACTTTTAAAGCGCTAAAAAGAGATTTATTTAAGTCTGACCAGCTATAAACGAAATAGTTTTGATTAATTTTCTGAATTTTTTCTTTATAAAAATTTGCCTCTAACGGATCTTTTAAATATATCTCCAAATTTTGATTTCTACTTTCTTCATTAAATATAGAAAGCGCATCTTCTATATTTAAAAAAACGATATTTTGATCAAATTCTAAAAACCCTGTGTTAAATATTCCCGCTATCTTAAAATTTTCTTGTTTAGGTAAACTACCTAAAGGAGTGGCTATAAAAGTTGATGACATCAAACTTAAAGTATCGCCTTGTTTAAGATTAAGATTAAAAGCAAGTTCTGAACCAATAAATATTTTATTACTCTCAAATTCACTTAAATTTCCTTCTAAAATATATTTTTCAAAAAAGTTAGAAATTATCTTATCATTTGTATTTACTCCTTTTAGAATAACTCCTTTAGCATTTTCATTGCTTATAATTATTCCCTCTCCTGAGTAGGACTGACTTAAAGATATTTCTTTGAAGTTATTTTTTAATTTAATAATAAATTCTTTCTCAATTGTAAATCCATTTGGTTGGATTACTACATGAGGGTTAAGCCCTAAAATTTTTTTTGTTAATTCCGTTTTGAAACCATTCATAACTGACATAACAATTATTAATATCGAAACCCCTAACATTATTCCTAGAAAAGAAAATATTGATATGATTTTTAAGAAACCTTCTTTCTTTTTAGGCCTTAGGTTTCTTAAAGAAATAAGTCTTTCTGCTTTTGTAAACAATGGATTATTTTTTTAATTTTAATTTAATTTTTTCAAGACTTAAAATTTCACTATTAGAGTTCAATTCTTTGAATTCAAAATTTCCCCCATCAGATTTGGAGCCGATAATTATCTGATAAGGAACTCCGATTAAGTCATGCTTATTAAACTTATTAGACATATTTTCATCAACATCATCTAACAATACGTCAATATTTTGTTTTTTGAGCTCCTGGTAAATTTTTTCAGCTTTTTCCAAGTTTTCTTTATTGTTTTTGTTAATTGCAGGTATTATTACCACATCATATGGGGAAATTGATTTAGGCCATTTCATTACATTATTATTATAATTTGCCTCAATAGTAGCACCAACTAATCTTGAAACACCTATTCCATAAGATCCCATTTTAACAGAAGTTTTTTTTCCACTTTTATCATCAATTAAGCAGTTCATTGGTTTTGAATATTTATCGCTAAAATAAAATATATGTCCTACCTCTATTCCTTTTGTGATCATTTGATTTTCTTTTTTTACATTTTTTTCAAATTCATTTTTTTTAAATTTTTCGTCAGTAACTGCATAAATATTTGTAAAATCCTCTCTCATTTTTTGTAAAGACTCGTCATTAAACTTATATTGATTAAGATCTATCTCAAAAATATTTTTGTCAGCGTAAATTTGGCTTTCTCCTGTCTCAGCAAGTATTATAAATTCGTGAGAAAGATCACCTCCAATAGGTCCAGTATCTGCTGCCATAGGTATTGCTTTCAGACCTAGTCTATTAAAAGTTTTTAAGTATGAATAAAACATTTTATTATAAGATATTTTTGCTTCTTCGTCTGTTAGATCAAATGAATATGCATCTTTCATATAAAATTCTTTACATCTCATAACTCCAAATCTTGGTCTAATTTCATCTCTAAACTTCCACTGTATATGGTATAAAAGTTGTGGAAGAGATTTATAAGATTTTATACTCGATCTAAAAACATCTGTGATCAACTCTTCGTTAGTTGGACCATAAAGCATTTCTCTACCTTGACGATCTTTAATTCTTAACATTTCCTCTCCATAATCCTCGTATCTTCCGCTCTCTTTCCATATTTCAGACGATTGAATAGTTGGCATTAACATTTCTTGAGCACCAATAGCATTTTGTTCCTCTCTTACAATTTGTTCAATTTTTTTCATTACTTTAAAACCAAGAGGAAGCCATGAATAAATACCCGCTGATGATTGTTTTATCATTCCTGTTCTTAACATCAGTTGGTGAGATTTTATTTTAGCCTCGGCTGGAAGATCTTTTGTTATTGGTATAAATAATTTAGATAGGTACATTACTGTAAAAATTTCCTCAAATTTAAAAAATCAATTTTTACAAGATAATATATTACTAAAAAAATTATGGTAGAAATTATAGTAGTTATTATAAATTTTTTTGCTATTTTTGGATTTTTTGGTGCACCAGGATCTATCCCTCCTATCTTTTCATTGAAAATTTCTTTATTTGATTGAATTCCAACCGGTAATACTGAAAAAAAAACTATCCACCAAATACACACATATACTATTATTGAACCTGTAATTCCCATTATACTCTAGCTATATTAATGTTTGTAAAAGGTTTCTTTCCTGTTTTTTCCCTTACTATTCTTCTACAATTTTGTTTGACCGTCTCAATTAAATTTTGCTGCTGTTTTTTGTTATCCATTGAAAATGTTCTACAAATATTTAAAATTTCGTCCTCCATATCAAAAATAAAAGACTCGTCAGTATCTTTTTGGGGTATACCTTTATAAGAAATTACAGGTTTTTTAATTTTACCATTGTTAGAAATAATCAATGTAATCTCTAAATAACCATTAATTGATAGATTTTTTCTGTCTTTGATAGATTGTGAGTCCATCTCAACATTTATATTTCCGTCTAGATATATTTTTCCTGAGGGTGCTTTATCAATTATTTGAGGTTTATCCCCGGGTAATATTTTTATAATATCTCCATTTTCAATTAATAGTGTTTTAGGAATCTGCATCTCTTTTGCAAATGATACATGCTCTACCATATGGCGATGTTCTCCATGAACAGGAATTACACATTGAGGTTTTACCCAATTATACATATCTTTCAAATCATCTCTGTTAGGATGACCGGACACGTGGACAAAAGCATTTTCCTCACTAATCATTTCCATTTTATTTTTCACAATAAGATTTTGTAAATGATATAATTTTTTTTCATTACCTGGAATAATTTTTGATGAAAAAATCACGCAATCACCTTTCTCAAGATTGACCTCAGGATGATTACCATTAATTATTCTATTCATAGCTCCCATAGGTTCACCTTGACTGCCAGTTGCTAAATAAAGAATTTTATTTTTCGCAACTTTCTTTGCATCTCTGGGTTCTAAAGGTTCTATAAGACCATGAAGATAACCGCATTTTCTTGCTGCTTTATATATCCGCTGCATTGATCTTCCCACTAAACATATATTTCTACTCGTTTTTTTCGCACAGTAAAATATAGACTCCATTCTAGCAACATTTGAAGCAAATGAGGTAACAAGAATTCTATTAGTTTTTAGTTCCATAATTCTTAATAAACTATCTCTTACATCAGACTCTGATCCTGCTCTACCGGGGCTAAATATATTTGTAGAATCACAAATCATTGCTGAGACACCTTTATTTCCAATAGATTTTAATTTTTGTTCGTCAATTTGACTACCTATTAATGGATTAGGATCAATTTTCCAGTCGCCAGTATGTAAAACTGTTCCTATTGGTGTCTTAATACATAGACCATTTGGCTCTAAAATTGAGTGTGTTAAAGTCACAAAATCAATTTCGAAATCTCCTAGTTTTATTTTACTGTTAAGTTGAACAACTTCTAAGTAAGATGAAATATCGATTTTTTTTTCTTTAAATTTTTCTAATATCAGCGCTGCAGTAAATGGAGTTGCATACATTTTACATTTCAATTCAGGCCAAATATGAGCAACTGCACCGATGTGATCCTCATGTGCATGAGTTAAAACTATTCCAAGTAAATCATCTTTTTTATCTATTATAAAACCCGCATCCGGCATAATTAAATCTACTCCTGGCACAGAGTCATCTGCAAATGAAACTCCCATATCAACAATTATCCATTTTTGGTTATCTTCTTTTCCGTAAGCATATAGATTCATATTTCCACCTATTTCTCCAGATCCGCCTAAAGGACAAAAAATTAATTCTTTATTATTCATAATAGCTCCCTATAAACTTTTGCAACACCTTTGATTGTAATGTCTTTGTCAACTATCACACCTTTTTTTTTAATCATTTTTTTAAAAAAAATTGAATATCCTCCAGTAAGTATAATTTTATATTTCATTTTCCATTTAAGTGTTATTTTATTAATTATATTATTAATTAATCCCTCATAACCCCAAATAAATCCAGCATTCAGTGCTTCTTTTGTATTTTTTCCATAACTGTTCTGTTTATTTTTAAGATTAAACATTGGCAATAGTGCTGTAGATTGACTCAAATTTTTCATAGACAATTTTACTCCAGGGGCTATTACCCCGCCTTCATAAACTCTGTTTTTAACAATGTCAAAAGTAGTTGCTGTTCCAAAATCAATTATCAAACAATTCTTATATTTTTTTCCCTCGATAGAATTTACAATTCTATCAGAACCAATCTGATTTATATTTTTAATATTCAATTTTATTAATCTCTTTAAATTAAATTTCTTTATTTCTACCGCATCTTTATTTAAGTCTTTTAAACAGTTTTTAATTCTTTTAAGTGCAAAAGGAACAACGCTTGAAAATAAAATTTTCTTTTTAACATTAATTTTGAATAATTTTTTAAAAATTTTTTTCATGTATCCCTTAATAAAAATTTTTTTTGTATCTATTATGATTGATTTAATTATCTTGAAGTTTTTATTTAAAAGACAAATTCTAGTAGATGTATTTCCTATATCTCCAACAATGTAATGCATATTAACAATATTTCCTTTTGAGTTCTGTAAATGTCATGACTTTAGTCTTATTAAGAAATTTTTCATACACCTTTAAAATATTTTTGAGAAGCTGTTGATTATTAATTTTTCTGTTAATTATATTTTTTAAACACGTTGATTTAAAGCTTTTGTTTTTTGGAGCCACATTAGTATTTAAACCTATACCAATTATTAAATAGCTAAATTTATCGTATTTGATGATTTCCTGTAAAATACCGCAAAATTTATGTTTATTAAACAATAAATCATTTGGCCATTTTATTGTTATCTTTTTTTGGACTATTTTAGAAATTAATTTTTTGAGTAAAAAAGCATTAAGTACAGCAAACTGTCTATAATTAATCTTTATTTTATCTAATTTTAAAAATAACGTTATAAAAAGATTTCCTTTTTTGGAAACCCATTTTTTTCCAATTCTGCCTCTTCCTCCAGTCTGTCTTTGGGTGGTAATCAGTATGGGTCCAGAAATATTTTTTTTGATAAGCTTGATAGCAATATCATTAGTGCTTTTTACAATTTTAAATTTTTTTAGCTTTATTTTCATTAACTGCTAAATAAAGATATAACTAAATTATTAAGTATTGAGGGATATAGAAAGAAGGTTACTAAAAATGCACAACTCGCGAATATAGAAATTTGAGCCGTCTTATTCTTCGCTGGCTCATAAGAAATAACATTATCGTCAAAATAAATTGTTTTAACAATCTTAAGATAATAGAATGCTGACATTACTGTTGTTAACAACCCAATTATTGCGAGAACATACATTTTTTGCTCTACAACTGCCAAAAATACATAAAATTTTGCAAAAAAACCTCCTAGTGGAGGAACACCAGCTAATGAAAAAAGAATTATCAATAATGATATTGATAAAAGCGGATGCTTTTTTGAAATCCCAGATAAATCGGAAATGTCCTCTTTATATTGTCCATTTTTTTTTAATAAATAAAGACATGAAAAAGCTCCGATATTCATAATCACGTATATAGAAATATAAACAATAGAACTTTGATATCCGTTAACAACGCCGGTTGCCACACCAGCTAAAGCATAACCAATATGGCCGATTGAACTATAAGCAAGAAGTCTTTTAAAATTTTTTTGAACCATAGCAGCTACAGCTCCTAAAATCATTGATGCTAAAGAAATAAATATAATGATTGTTTGCCACTCTAATAAAATATTAGAAAATGGAATAAACATAAATTTTATCAATAAAGCTAACCCAGCAACTTTTGGAACTACGGCAAAGTAACTTGTAATAGAAGTTGGTGCACCTTCGTAAACATCTGGCGTCCACATATGGAAAGGTACAGCAGAAACTTTGAAAGCTAGGCCTACTAAAATAAACACCATTGCAAATACAGCACCTGTATTATCTTTATTAAGTTGATCAGATATTAAATCGAAATTTGTTGATCCAGTAAAACCATATAGTAATGAACAACCGTACAATAACAAACCAGATGATAAAGCGCTCAATACAAAATATTTTATTCCAGATTCAGTTGATCTTAGATTGTCTCTATCAATAGATGCTAAAATATATAATGAAAGAGATTGAAGTTCTAGACCCAAATAGAAAAGGATTAAATCATTTGAACTAACCATAAAAAACATTCCTAAAATGGATAATAAAATTATTATAGGGTATTCAAACTTATCTAATTTATTATCAATTATAAAACTTTTAGACGCATTAAGAACAAATAAGGATGATAAGAGTATCAAGATTTTAAAATAATTTGAGAAGGCATCTCTAGTAAAACTATCCAAAAATATTTTTTCCTCATTGTTAGGACCTGACAAAATAATTGCAACTGTAATAACTATTATTATTGAAGTTAAATTGAATATTAAATTAAAACTTTGTTTTATAAACACTCCAATCATGAGAACAGAAAAAATTGATAGAGATAAAAAAATCTCGGGTATCATTATATTTAAATTATTAATCATATTTAATTTGATATTAATGCCGCTTCATAATTATTAATCAAACTATTTACCGATACACTAAAAGTCTCCATTAATGGTAATGGATAAAATCCAAAAAACAGTACCAAAAAAGCTAATGTGGTAAGCATTATAATTTCAGATTTATTTATATCGTTTAAATTTTTGACATCTTTGTTATTTGTAATGCCAAAAATTACTCTTTTCGTTAACCAAAGCATATATGCAGCTCCCAATACAACTCCAAATGTTGCTAGCATAGCTGCAAGGTAACTTTTTTGAAATGTTCCAGTTAAAACAAGAAATTCTCCTAAAAATCCTGAGGTTCCTGGTAAACCTAGAGCGGCTAGAGCGAATAATAAAAATAAAAAAGAGTATTTTGGTAAGTAGTTCACTAGTCCGCCGTAACTACTTATCATTCTTGAGTGAAGCCGATCATAGACTACTCCAACACATAAGAATAACGCTGCAGATATTAACCCATGACTGATCATTTGATAAATACTTCCTTCGATGCCTTGTTTTGTAAGTGTAAAAATTCCTAAAGTTACATAACCCATATGAGCAACTGATGAATAGGCAATTAATTTTTTCATGTCGTCTTGCATCAAAGCTACTAAAGATGTGTAAATAATTGCAATAATACTTAAAGTAAAAATTAAAGGAGTAAAATACTCTGAAGCTATAGGAAACATAGGTATTGAAAATCGCAAAAAACCGTAGCCAGCCATTTTTAATAAAATAGCAGCAAGGATAACAGATCCAGCGGTCGGAGCTTCAACATGGGCATCTGGTAACCATGTATGAACGGGCCACATTGGCAACTTAACTGCAAAAGAACTCAGGAAGGCAAGCCATAATATATTTTGATATTCTCTTGGTATTTTTATTTCATATATTTGAATTATATCGGTTGTTCCTGTTAACCAGTAGATAAAAATTATAGCCACAAGCATTAAAACTGAACCTAGTAAGGTGAATAAGAAAAATTTGAATGCTGAGTAAACTCTTTTCGGTCCACCCCAAACACCAATAATTAAGAACATTGGAATTAAACCTGCTTCAAAAAACAAATAAAAAATTACTAAATCGAGAGAGCAAAATACCCCTATCATAAATGTTTATAAAATTAAAATGGCTATCAAAAATTCTTTTATTCTTGTTTTGACGCTATTAATGCATGAAATAATACAAATAGGAGTAATAAGTGTTGTTAAAACAATAAAAAGTATTGATATACCATCTACTCCCAATTTAAATTTAATAAAATTATTTATCCAGGATTTTTCTTCTACAAATTGAAACTCTGAAGTATTGGTATCCAAAGAATACCATAAGAATAACGACAGGAGGAAGGTGGCAATACTACTAAATAAAGAAATATAAATTGAACTATAATTGTTTGTTTTTTCTCTAGATAAGAAAATAAAAAAAGAACTAACAAGTGGTAAAAAAATTAAAGTTGATAATATCGGAAAATTCATTTTATTTCAAAATTAAATAGGTTAATAAAATTGACAATCCTAATAACATGACAAAAGCGTAGTCGTAAATAAATCCTGTTTGTAAACGTCCTGTTTTATTTGAAATAATCTTAATTAGTTTAGATATGCCATCTGGTCCAAATTTATCGATAATTCCTATATCTCCCTTTTTCCAGAAAAATGAGCCTATTTTTTTTGATGGATTTACAAAAACTTTTTCATAAAGTTCATCTATATACCATTTGTTTAATAAAAAATTATATAAAGGTATATTAGTGTTTTTAAAATCCTCTAACATTTTAGGATTTAAGATATAAAAATAAAACGAGATGGGTATTGATATTAATACTAAGAAAGGCGTAGTTAATAAAAACCATATTGGTATAGGGTCGTGAATTATCTCATTTAAAAAAAAGATTGAACTTTGCCAAAATTCGTTGTTTTGATGTCCAATAAAAGTACTTTTAAACAAATATCCAGAAAATATTGCTCCAATACTTAGAAATACCAAAGGGGTTAACATAACTAAAGGAGATTCGTGTGTTTCGTTTATAGAAATTTTTTTATTGTTATACGATCCATGAAAAGTTTTAAAAAATAATCTCCAAGAGTAAATGGAAGTTAAAAATGCAGTAAAAATACCTACTGAAGCAGCATAATTACCCAATGAAGAATTTTTAAGATACGCAAATTCGATAATTGCATCTTTTGAGTAGAAACCTGACAAGAAAGGGAATCCTGTTAATGCCAAGGTACCTATCAACATGAACAAATAAGTGTAAGGTAATTTTTTTCTTACACCTCCCATATTTCTAATATCTTGCTCATCCCTAAATGCATGTATTACTGAACCAGCGCCTAAGAACAATAAAGCTTTAAAGAAAGCATGTGTAAATAAATGAAACATTGCTACATGATAAGCACCAATACCTGCTGCAAAAAACATATATCCAAGTTGACTACAAGTTGAATATGCAACAATTTTTTTTATATCATTTTGTACCAACGCAACAGAAGCAGCAAATATTGCTGTAATCATTCCCACAATTGTGACTAAATTCAAAGCTACTTGTGAATATTCAAATATTGGTGAGCATCTTACAATAAGAAAAACTCCAGCCGTTACCATCGTGGCTGCGTGTATTAAAGCAGAAACTGGTGTGGGACCCTCCATTGCATCGGGTAACCAAGTATGTAGTAAAAATTGTGCAGATTTTCCCATTGCACCAATAAATAAAAATATACAAATTAAAGTTATCAAACTTGCTTCAAAGCCAAGAAAATCTATTTTTTTTTCAGCAAATTGGTTAGTAATTTGGAATACTTCTTGAAAATTAATTGTGCCAAAAAATAAAAAAATTAAAAATATTCCAATTGCAAGGCCAAAATCTCCAATTCTATTCACTATAAATGCTTTGATTGCTGCATTATTAGCTGTCTCTTTTTTATACCAAAATCCAATTAACAGATAAGAACATAAACCTACTCCTTCCCAACCGAAAAAGAGTTGTAAAAAATTGTCTGAAACAACTAATACTAACATTGAAAAAGTAAAAAGTGACAGATAAGACATAAACCTTGGTTTGTAAGGATCATGACTCATATAACCTATTGAATAAATATGTACTAACGCGGATACAAAAGTAACTACAACAAGCATAACTGAACTCAAAGGATCTATATTAATCGACCAATTCGCTATAAAACCTCCAGAGCTTATCCACTCAAAAATTATATAGTTTCCATAAATATTATTTTGAAACCCATTCCAAAAAACAAGAATTGACAAACCTGCAGAGATAATTACGAATAAACTCGTTGTTATTTCTGCAAAGTATTTAGTTAAAAATCTTCCAAAATAACCAACGATCGAACCAATTAAAGGTAAAAATATTATCGCGTATTCCATTTAACCTTTCATTCCGTGAATATCTTCCACTCTAATTGAGCCTCTATTTCTGTAATACACAACTATTATAGCTAGTCCGATTGCTGCTTCAGCTGCTGCTACTGTTAAGATAAGCATAGTAAAAATTTGGCCAACAATATCACCAGAAAAAATAGAAAACGATATTAAATTAATATTAACTGCTAATAAAATTAGTTCTATAGACATTAAAATTACAATGACATTTTTTCTATTTAAGAAAATTCCAATTACACCTAAAAAAAATATTATGGCTCCTAGTGACAAATAATGACCTAAACCAATCTCAATCATCAATCTTTACTCCCTCATTTGACTTCACTTCTTTAAGTTCTACCGCTGTTGATGGGTTTCTTGAAATTTGTTTTATATAACTCTGTTTCTTAACACCTATTCTCTCCCTGAATGTTAAAAGAATTGCGCCAATCATTGATAAAAGAAGAACTATTCCTGCTAACTGAAAATATAAAATATATTCTGTATACATTACTAAACCTAATTGGTGAGTATTTGAAGTTTCAGATAATAATAATGTACTACTAGACATTACGTTGTCTTTATATTTCCATCCGCCTACAACAACTAGTAATTCTAATAGAATTAGAACACTTACAATTAGTCCTGTAGGTATGTGAGTTGATTTTTTACCAATAAACCAAGATTGCTTTTGTTCTGCAACATTTAGCATCATAACCACAAATAAAAATAATACTGCGACTGCTCCAACATACACTATTAATAAAATCATTCCCAAGAACTCTGCACCTACCATTATAAAAAGACAACCTACTGAAATAAAATCTAATATTAAAAAGAAAACTGAATTTATAGTGCTCCTTGAAGTTATTACCATTAAAGATGAAAAAATCGCAATTATAGAAAAGAAATAAAAAAAAATTGAATGGACTATCATCTATCTGTAAGGTTTATCAAGCTTTATGTTTTTAGCCAGAACCGACTCCCATCTGTCACCGTTTTCTAAAAGTTTTTCTTTATTGTAATAAAGCTCTTCTCTGGTTTCAGTTGCAAATTCAAAATTTGGTCCTTGAACAATAGCATCTACCGGACATGACTCCTGACAGAGTCCACAGTAAATACATTTAAGCATATCAATATCATAACGAGTAGTTTTTCTACTTCCATCTGACCTCTCTGCTGACTCAATAGTAATAGCTTGAGCAGGACAAACTGCTTCACATAATTTACAGGCAATACATCTTTCCTCTCCATTTGGATATCTTCTGAGAGCATGTTCGCCTCTCATTCGAGGGCTAATCGCACCTTTTTCAAAAGGATAATTAATGGTTTTTGATTTTTTAAATAATTCTTTTATGGCTATGTGTAAACCAGAAATAAATTCAACAAGAAATATAGTTTTAAGAAATCTGCTAAAATTCATTAAATATTAACCTTAGGTAATTTGTCAAAATAAAATAGGAAACTAGCTGTTAATACGAGATAA
>MDTA01150853.1_pt1 | contig 12499 bp, 11 predicted proteins | sample 811151 | NCBI WGS metagenome assembly MDTA01 (sample SAMN05326648, study PRJNA326480) | marine metagenome | isolation source: seawater | place: Indian Ocean: South | collected 2010
AACATCACTTCGCAGTCTAATGCGCATGCTCTCAAGTAAATGGTGACGAAATCCTTCCACAGCATTATCAAAAGACATTTCTTTTTCCTCAACAATTGGATCCCAATACCTCCACTCTCTTTTAATACCTTTTCCTTCTACAACCATCGAAGAGGCAAAAGATAATTCCTTTATATTATTCAAAAATCCTAGCGAGTCTTTGTATATAGATTTATATCCATTTGCTAGATAGCGAAGTACGTATTTTTCATTTATTTCAATTTTATCATTGATTAATTCTTTTAAAAAATTGACTTCAGATGCAAAGTAAAAACCATCGTCATTAGTCATATAGTAAAGTGGCTTCTCAGCAAACCTGTCACGGGACAAAAAAAGTTTCTGTTTACGTTTGTCATAAATAGCAAAGGCCCACATCCCTTCAAATTTTTTTACACAATCTTCACCAAATTTTAAATATGCTTCTAAAAGGACTTCGGTATCTGACTCTGTTTCAAAAATTGATCCTAAAGATCTAAGCTCAGACCTGAGCTCAACATAATTATATATTTCACCATTAAATACAACTGATAGATCTCCTCTTACAAATGGCTGATTTGATCGTGAATCTAAGTCAATTATACTTAACCTAGAATGCAACAGTAAAACCTGAGACCTGTCATTTATTCTTGAAAAACTTTGAGCATCAGGGCCTCTATTTTTCATACTTTCTAATGTATGGTGAACTACATCATCCGAAATTATTCTTTTACCTAAATATCCTGCAATACCACACATTTTATCTCTGTACATCCTCTGATTTTATTATTTCGCCAACATGCACGTCTTTGATTAATACTTTACCTATTATATCATCTTCTTTAGATAATGAGATTCCTTTATTTTCTCCAGGTCGCAACCATAGCAGATCTTTTGATTCAATCTTTTTACCACAAATCAAGTCTCGAGAGGCTGCTGCAACTCGACGTATCGATGAGTAGTCAAAATCTAACTCATCCAAAGATGGTCCATCTGATATAATGGTCTCAACAAGACGAATTCTAGTAACCATTTCTTGAAAATCATCAGGGTCAGCAGATAGTTGGTGGTCATGAAACGTCGATCGCGTTTTATCTAATGTAAAATGCTTTTCAATTATTTTTGCTCCTAATGAAACTGCTACTATACACGAATCTATTCCAAGGGTGTGATCAGAATATCCAACTATTGGAAAAAGCTCTTTTAATTTTAAAATTCTTTTAAGGTTGGCATCTCCAAGATCTGTTGGGTAGTTTGATACGCAATGCAAAAAAGCATATCCTGGATCAGCGTCAATTCCTTTCCATATATCTTCTAAGGTATCTCTCGCTTTTAAAATATCATTTTTTGTTGCGGTTCCACATGAAATAAGTACAGGTTTTTTTGTAATAGCAATAGCTCTGATAAGAGGATAGAAATCGATATCGGATGAGGCTAATTTATATGCTGGAACAAGATCGTTTAAAAAATCAACAGCTTCTAAATAAAAAGGTGTGGCCATAAATACAACTCCCTTTTCATTTGATCTTTTTGCAATTTTTGTAAAATCCTCTTTCGAGAGTGAAAACTTTTTTAATTGATTAATTCTTTCAACTTGATCTCTACTTACTAGTTTTTGAGGTTCAATCATTTGAAACTTAACAACGTCAGCGCCACTATTTGCAGCAGCATCAACCATTTCAATTGCAGTTTCCAAATTACCTTCATGGTTATTACCAATCTCTGCAATGATCAAAGTTTTATCATTTGAATTCCAGTTTCTAATTTTCATATACTACCAATTTGGCGTGCCTTTTCCACAATTCATTGCATAATCTATTGCTGATAAATCAGCAATGAAATCTCCATATTGCTGATTATATTTTTTTGGTTTTGGTTCAAAAAAAACTAGTTCAATTCCTTGGTCATTAAAAAAATCATGGGGATGATAATTTTCTGTTCCAGGTTTAACTATGAATTTTTTCGCACCCAAATTTTTACATAAATCAATTAGTTTCTGGTTACCTCTTGATTCAATCTTTAACTCAGATGATATATAGGTTTTAGATGATATACCTAAATATTCTTTTAGAAGTTCAATAAAGGTTATATTCAAATTTCCTAGAGTGTTCCAGTTGCAATTATAAATCTCTTTAAATAATAGATCTTTTAGATCAGCAAAATAAGGAGATTTTTGGTAGCTCATTTGTAAAGAACGCCAATGTTTTTTTTGCCATGGATAATCATTATTTATCGGCATGCTAGATATAAACTTATGGGAATTATTTTTATAATTGATTGGTACCGTAAGAAGTTCTTTTCCATTTGAAGTTTTAATAAAATTCCGATTATGGAAACTATTTTTAGAGTATTCTACATCATCAAGATAAACAAATACATCACCTTCTTGCATGCGCTTAAACAAGGGTATCCATGCTAAATATGAAGGCTGTACGCAAGCAAGTATCATTTGCTTTGCCTATAGAATTTTTTACCAGATAAGTGGATGATCTTGTTTAATCCAGATTCAATATTAAATCTAGGTACATAGCTTATTTCATTTTTTGCTTTGTCAAAAGAAATTGAATTAATTTCATTTTGATTAGGATCTGGTTTGTCTGAAAAAACAACTTTTGATTCTGAATTAGGAACAAGGTTTATGATCTTATTAGCTAACTCCTTCATTGAAATAGTTTCATTACCAGCTATGTTGTAAACCGAATTAGATTTTTTGTGATTAATTGCTAATTCACAAGCAAAGCCAATGTCCTCAACAAAGGTGAAGGTTTGAGATCTTATGCCAGCGCCCCATAGTGTAATGTTTTTATTATTTTTAGCCAAATGAATAAATTTTGAAAAAACTGATTTATTTTCCTTATATCCATATGGTGCCTTGATTCTCATGATAGTTATATTGGGGAAAGAAGCTTTGTAAAAGTCGCATAATAATTCACCCATTGCCTTGCTTATATGGTAATGATTTAACTTTGGTTTAATAATGTTAGTTTCAATAGAATTTGAATTGATAGTGTCACAAACACCAGTACTCGAAATAAAGATAAATTTTTTGATTTTTGATGTTATGAGCCAATCAAGAAGTGATCTTGTTCCATCGACATTGCATTTATAATAATTTTTTTCATCATTTTTATCTTTTAATGTGTAAGGAAGCTTCGCCGCAGAGTGAATAATTGCATCGATCGGTAGGCATTGTTTTAGTTTAGATAGATCATTTAGTGAATTTAAATCAAATTTTATAGGAGTGAATAGTGGATCTAATGAATGCAGTTCATTTCTTGATGTACCGAAAACTTTCCATTTTTTTTCAAGAAAATATCGACAAATGCCGTCACCAACCAGACCGGTAACACCAGTAATTAAAATCCGCTTCAAAGATTTTTTGCCTTCATTTTTCCTAGTTCATCTTTTATGCCAGAACAAACTCTTGAAATATCATCCTTGCTTAAGTCTGGATAGCAAGGGAGACAAACAAGCCTTTTAATACATTCTTCAGCTTTATCAAGCTTATAATTACTAGAAATAAACTCTTTAAAAACTGGCTGCATATGACATAAGGGCTCATACATCCAAGTTATACGGATTTTATGATTTTTCATCATTCTGTTTTGTAGCTCTAATCGGTCAAGCTTTTGATCAATGTAGATGGGGTATCTCCAATATGAACAATCATCATTGTTGTAGAATTCATCCAATAATTCCAATCTATCAACATCGGTCAGCTCTTTAGAATATTGAGAAGCTATCTCGCGTCTAGATTTTATAATACCATCAATTATTTCTAATTGATGAAAAGCTAACAAACAACTTATCTCCGGCATTCTGTAATTATTGCTCACTACATCATATAGATCAGAGCCATGCTTTCTTCCATGGTTTCTTAAGCTGATTAAAGACTCGTATATATTTTTATTATTAGTTGTTATTGCCCCACCTTCCCCTGAGGTTAAAATCTTTGTAGCATAAAATGAAAAGCATCCAGCATCTGCTAGATTTCCAGCATTTTCTTGACCCAACCTACTTCCATGGGCATGCGCAGAATCTTCAATTAAGAATAGGTCATTTGATTGACAAATTTCGCGAACTTTTAAAAATGATTTAGGGATAAGTCCAAACATATGAACATATATAATGCCAGCTGTTTTATCTGAAATGAGTTGTAAAACACTTTTTGGGTCTAAACATAAGTTTTCCTTTTTAATATCAGCAAAAACTGGAATTCCACCTGCTTTTATAACTGCATTTGCAGTAGCTACAAAAGTATCAGTAGGTACAATTACCTCTCTTCCATTAAGATTCAACGACTGCAAGGTTAGCTCTAGGGCGCTACCGCCAGATGAAACAGAAACAGCATATTTTGACCCAACAAGCTTGGTCATTTTTTCTTCAAAACTGGCTGTGTAATCTCCAAGTGATAATTTTCCAGATTTTAAAACCTGTTCAATGTTTTTTAAAATTTGATCGATTTCCTTTTTACCGCCAAAAAAGGGCTTAGCTCCAATAATTTCTTTCATAGTTTTAATAAAGGTATTGAACCTTTTTTATTTTACCTGTTTGCATTGATTCTTCTATCGCAAAACATATAGACATTGAATTAAATATTTCCTTTTTACTTATTTGCGGTTCTTTATCATTTTTTATTGCATCGATAAAGTTTTCTATCAAATCTCCCTTGTCAACACCGGGATATTCAGATTTTATTAGTTCATACTCTTTTGATGGATCAAACATTTTATAAAGTTTTGCATAATCGTAGTCGTTTTCAATTGTAGCACCTGTTCCGTAAACTGAAAGTCTATGAAAGTGGGGATAAACACAACCAAGATTTACTGAAAATTTTCCTAACATACCATTTTTAAACTTTAAAATAGATACAATGTAATCGTTATTATTAAAATTTGAATCTCCGAGACAAATCTTGTTTCCATAAGCAAACACCTCATCAACTAAATTTTCTGAAAGCCAAATGAATAAATCAACAATATGAACTCCTCCTCCAAAAACACCAGAATATCCTTCTATCTTCCCTCTCCATCCATCTTCAATTTTCCATTTTCTACCATAATTATAATCACCCTCAATGGAATAAATATTGCCTAGTTCATTATTTTTAATCATTTTTTTTATTTCAATGAATCTGGGAGATTTTCTTAAAATCAGATTTGAGGTAATCTTAAGTTTATCATTATCCTCTAAACACCTAATAATTTCTTCAGCTTCTAGTATGCTTTGACATATGGGTTTTTCAACGAATATATGCTTACCGTTGTTTAACGCCTTAATTATTTGCTTATGGTGATGGTTGTCCCAACTCGCTATAGTAACAGCGTCAATTGAAGGGTCTAATAATATATCATCTTCCTTGTCCGTAGTATAAATATCAGGATATTTTCTCGAAAATTTTTCCAGTACATTTTTATCAAAATCACATATTGACTTTATCATGCATTCTGGGTGTCTTTGATATGCAAGCAAATGCTGCTCACCCACACCTAGTCCTATAATACCGATATTTATCATGTGAACTCTCTAGTTAAAACTTTAAAGTGAAAATGGATAAAAAAATTAAAAAATAATTAATTGTTTTTTAATTTTTTCCAAAATTATTTGTACCACTCAATGTATTTTGGATACCCCTCATCTATAGAAAATTTTGGATTAAAGCCTAAGAGATTTCTGGCTTTATCAATCTTAAGCGTTCCACGGTCAGGCGTTAAATTATCTTTTGGAATGTAATTGATATTTACTTTAGGGAAGTGATCCTTTAAAATTTGAGCCATTTCACCTATTGAACGAGCTTTTCCATAAGTGAGATTAAAGGTTTCGTTTTGTGATTCTCTTTTTTCGATAGCAAGAATGATGCCCTGTGTCAAATCATCAATATAAGTAAAGTCAAGCAAATCTGCTCCATCTCCATTGATTGTTATATCTAAATCTTGAACTGCATTTTCTATGAAAATTTGACTAACCCTCCTACTAACACAGCGCTCTCCATATAAAGCTGACGGTCTTACTATGGTATAAGGAATATTGAATACTCTATGGTATGCCTTTACGATTAACTCTCCTGAATACTTCAGAGTACCATAAATTCCAAGTGGGTTACATTGAGTATTTTCATCAACTGATTTACCATCGAAATGGCCGTAGGCCATACTTGAGGAAAAGTAGATAAAGTGAGATCCATAGCTTTTGGCAATGTCAAGAGTATTTTCAAGAGTTCTCAAAGTATGATCAAAAGTTGTATGGGGATCTTTATTTGATTTGTTAGCATGAGATACTGCTGCTAATTGAACAATAACATCAGGCTTTACCTCCCCAAGCAACATACTCATTACATTATAATTTCTTGCATCCTCAACATTGATTTCAATATCTGAATCATGAAGAAGGTCCATTCGTTGATTTAAAATTGACCAATATAATTTCCTGTTTTTTATCTCCTTATCAGTGAATGAGAGCATATTATTCACTGATAAGCTATCAATTACTATTGGAATATGGCCTCTTTTTTTAAGCGCTAAGGCAAGGTTATGACCAATGAACCCTGCGCCTCCAATCAATGCTATTTTCTTTTTATTCATAATTAATCTATTTTTATATACTTAACAACAAGCCACTAATATGCTCGATATCATCATAACTTATTTGAGCATGAACTGGGAGCGATATACTCTGATTTCCATACCCTACAGCATTTGGAAAGTCTTGGGCATTATATCCGTATTTTTTTGAATAATAACTCATCAATGGGACTGGGGTAGCGTAGTGAATACTAAAACCAATATTATTATTTTTGAGCTCGTTTATCACAGTGTCACGATTGATTGAATCATCAAGAATGATTTGAAATAAAAAATAAGAGTTTTCATCTCGATATTCTGTGAATGATATTTTATCGCTCTTTAGTAGTTTGCAGTAGTGTTTTGCGTTTTCTTTTCTAATGGCTAAGTTATCTTTGTACCGCTCCATTTGACCGACACCAAGAGCTGCTTGAAAATCAGTCATTCTGTAATTATAGCCCAAACCTTGAACATCGTATACTCCAGGTTTTTTTCTTAATTCTGGAGGAGTGTCTATACCAAATGCTTTCATTTTTTTAATATTTTCAATTACTTCTTCATTATTGGATATAACGACACCACCCTCACCAGTGGTAATTTGCTTTGTAGGATAAAAAGAAAAGCATCCTGTAGAGCCAAAATTTCCTACGTGATTGGTTTCGAATCTAGTTCCTAAGGCGTGAGCACAATCTTCAATAAGGAAAAGGTTATATTGATCTGATATGGATAGTATTTTATCCATATCGCATGGGTAGCCTGCCATATGAACGGGAATTATTCCTTTTGTACTTTCATTAATATGCTGTTCTATTTTTTCAATAAGAATGTTTCCAGTAATTGGGTCAACATCTACAAAAACTGCCTTAGCTCCAGTGAATTCGACAGCATGAGACGTAGCGGTATGGGTTTGAGCGGGTACAATAACCTCATCTCCGGGCCCAAAACCCGCGGCTATACATGAAAGATGAAGACCGGCAGTACAATTTGAAACTGTAGTAGCATACTTGGCTCCAGTAAAGCTACAAAAAAGCTCTTCAAGCTTGTGAGAGTAATCTCCATGAGCAAGCCATCCGCTTCTAATAACAGCGCTCACGGCTTCAATATCAACGTCTTGAATATCTGGAGATGAAAATGGAATTTTTTTCATATTCTTAATTTCTAATTTATTTCTTTTTTTTCTTTAATCATTCATTTTTACAAGCTCTTTGTAGCCATAATTTATATGAGACATATTCATACTTTTTATGATTTTAGTTATTTTTATAAAATCATTTTCTGTATCGACTACAAGGCGATGGTCACTTAAATTTTTTATGTTGGTAAAATTTTTAATATTATATTTTGACGGATTTTCATAAAAATAACTGGTTACATGCTCAAAGTGTTCCTCAGTTGACATAAATTTATATACTTTGCTAAAGGTTCTTGAATTAATGACCTCAGCTGATTGACCAGCTGGATATGTTCTTGGGAAAGCATTTGTTACCAAATCGTAAGATCCGTTTGTATAAATATCTAATGCTTTTTTCACAATATAAGGGTCAATTAACGGACTATCTCCATTGATCCTAGCAAAAGCTTTTGCTTGTTTTAAGTTAGCAGCCTCAAGAAATCTTCTTGAAACATCATTCAAAGAGCCTCTATAGCATTGGATGTTAAGCTCATTACAAAAACTCTCAATTTTATCATCTTCTATTCTAGTTGAAGTGGCAACCAAAAGTTTGGATTTATCAAAAACAGTATTCAATCTATCAACAAGAAATTGCAACAAAGGTGTTCCCTTAATTTCCATTAAAACTTTATTTGGAAGACGCGAAGAACTTAATCTTGCTTGAATTATAATTATAAAATCCATTTTTTTAAAGGGAAGCGATTTTGTCGACTATTATTTTTGAAGCGTTTCCATCTCCAAAAATTTTCTTGTTTTTGTAATAAATATGAGCTGAATTCATTAAATCTGTAATTTTATTAAAATCATTTCCAACGAGATAGTGAGCGTTAGTTTTTTTTAGCTCTACCCACTCTGTTTCATCTCTCAATATGATGCAGTTTTTTTCAAAGAAATAGGCTTCTTTTTGTACACCACCAGAGTCAGTAATAATTTTATATGAATTTTTTTCTAGACAAATCATGTCTATATAACCGACAGGATCTATAGGAACTATTGGATAATCTAGAATAATATCATGTTTTTTGAGTATTCCTTTGGTTCTTGGATGCAAAGGTAGGACAACAGGCAGTCTTGAACCAGATAGAGCTTTAACTATATTTTTTAGCTTTTTAGGATTGTCAGTATTGTTCTGCCTGTGAAAAGTTGCAAGAATAAATTTTAATGGTTTTAACTCTAACTTTTCAATAATTGATTTGCCTTGCGATGTTTCGCTTGAAAAAAGAATGGCTGAATCATACATGACATCACCAGAGTAGTGGATTTTTTTATTACTAACGCCTTCCTTAATCAAATTATCAACGCCTGTCTGAGTCGGCGCAAAAAGCAGATCAGACATATGATCTGTAAGAATTCTGTTTATCTCCTCTGGCATAGATTTATTATACGATCTTAGCCCAGCTTCAACATGAATGACTGGAATATTGAGTTTAGCACTAGCAAGAGCGCCGGAAAGGGTCGAATTGGTGTCACCATATACAAGAACATAATCGGGAAACTCTTTCATTAAAACTTTTTCAACTTGTTCAAGTTGCCTACCTGTCATAGCTCCATGAGGAAGAGATTGAATTCCTAGGTTATATTTTGGAGCAGGGAGACCCATTTGGCTAAAGAAAACCTGGGACATGTTTTTATCAAAATGCTGACCTGTATGAATGATTATTTCATTAATAGAAGTATATTCAAGAAATTTTTTACTGATCGTGGATGCTTTAATAAATTGAGGTCTTGCTCCAAGAATAGTGACTATTTTCATTTAATTTGACGGCTCGCTTCTACTAAAATTTTTGTTACTTCTAAAGCATGATTGGCGTCAGATTTTTCGACAATACCACTATTAAAACTATCTAAAAAATATTTTAACTCTTCTGTAAGGGGCATTTTTCTTTCATATTCAATTTCTTTAGTTGGTCCATCTATTTTTTTAGGGAAACCATTTTTCATATCAAATTTTTTGGAATAAAACTTGAGTGGTTTTTTCTCATCTGAATCTTGGAAAGAGATCATTGCCTCTGACCCTATCACGACCAACCTATGCTCCTTGAATGGATGCAACCAGCTAACAAAAATGTGGCCCTCTACTCCGCCATTATACTTCAGTTTTGTAATTGTAGAATCAACAATTCTTTCTTGAAGAAATGCGCTTCCAGATGCTTTAATGCTATTTGGCTGTCTTCCTATTAGATATTGAAATATTGCAATATCATGAGGGGCTAAACTCCAGAATACATTTTCTTGAGTTCTTACTTGACCTAAGTTTAATCGGTTGCTATAAATGTACTGTAATTTTCCGATCTTTCCCTGCTCAATCAACTCCTTGATTTTGATAATAGCTGGATGAAAGAGGAGCACGTGCCCAACCATCATAATAGTAGAATGTTTTTTAGATAAATTGCAGAGCTCCTCAGCTTCTGATATATCAAGAGTAAAAGGCTTTTCTACTAAAACATGTTTTCTTGAACTTGTTATTTTTTTTGAAAGTTGATAATGAGTTTCTGGCGGCGTACAGACTGTGAACCCTTTTATTTTGCTATCATCAAGAGCATTATCAATATCTTTGAATGTTTTGATATAGCCATATGTCTGACTTATTTTATCTATAGTTTTTGGATTGCTGTCAACAACTCCATACAATGCACCTAGCTCATGAAGTGTCTTTATATGGTTATAACCCCAATAACCAGCTCCAATAACACAAATATTTTTATGATACATTTAATTTAGTTTTAAGCAAACACTAAGCTTTGATTATTTTATTGGGTATTGATTCAAATCTTCCACGAGTATCAATAATGATCTTAGAATGCTCTTTGATCAAGTCATAATTAAAAATATCGTGATCAGTGGCAAGAATTACTAAATCAAATTTTTGTAGACTATGTGAGTCTAATGTGATTCCATCAACATTTTGTAGATTATATTTTCTTGTGGGAGGTATTTTTTTAAAGTAGGGGTCAGCAAACTTAACCTTGGATCCCATATTAACAAGATCACTAATTATTTCTAGCGATGGTGATTCTCTTAAATCATCAACATCTTTCTTGTATGATAAACCTAACACTAAAATTTTGCTTCCATTAATGGATTTGCTTTTTTTATTAAGAGTTTCAGCTGATTTTTTTACAACGTAGCTAGGCATTGCGGTATTAATTTCACCGGCTAATTCAATGAATCTCGTGCTCATACCAAACTCTTTTGCTTTCCATGATAAATAAAAAGGATCTATTGGAATGCAGTGTCCGCCTAGACCAGGTCCAGGATAATAAGCTGTAAATCCAAATGGCTTAGTAGCTGCGGCTTTAATTACTTCATAAATATCTATATCCATCTTATCTGATATGACCTTTAACTCATTAACAAGACCAATATTTACGGCTCGATGTATATTTTCCAAGATTTTTGTCATCTCAGCAACTTTAGTTGAGGATACGGGAATCGTTTTATTCACAATTTGACTATATAATAAAAGATTTATTTCTAAGCAATGCGATGAATGACCACTTACTATCTTTGGGATGTTTTTTGTTGAAAAATCTTTGTTTCCTGGATCCTCTCTCTCAGGAGAATAGCCTATAAAATAATTTTCACCAATATTAAATCCAAGATCTTGAATCACAGGTACAATGTGTTCATCAGTGGTCCCCGGATAGGTCGTACTCTCTAAGGTAAGTATTTGCCCTTCTCTGAGATAGGGTTTTATTGCTTCCAAAGTACTATGAATAAAACTTAAATCAGGTTCATTGTGGTCTCCAAGAGGTGTTGGTACACAAATAAGAATAGCATCCATTTCAGATATTTTACTAAAATCAGTTGTAGGCACAAAACCTTCTTCAATGGAAGCTTTGATCTGATCCGAGCTAATATGTTTTATATAGGTTTCACAATCATTGAGTTGCTTGATTTTTGATTCATCGATGTCAAAGCCATATGTTTTGTAATTTTTCTCAGAAAATCGAAGCGCCAAAGGAAGACCTACATATCCAAGGCCTATTATTCCAACTATGCATTTATTTTTATTTATTAAATCGATTAATGTGTTTTTCATTTTATAGGTCTTATAAAGCTTTCATTTTGATTTAGTTGTTTTTTGTTTTTTTTAATATTTGTCATTAACAAAACTAAGAATAATATCAATGTTAAAATATAAACTGTGTTTATGAACATAAGTTTTGTCGAGTAACGACCAAAAAATACTGGGGATTTAGATTGATATCCTAAGTAAAAAGGCAGTCCTAGTAAAAGTAAGGCTGAAATAGTTCCTACTATTCTATTGTCTTGAAAAAATTCACTTATTTTCTTACGAAATAGATTTTTTGTTTTAAGTAACTTTTTCCTCTCATCAGAAGCCTCTGTTTTAGCGTATGATCTTGAAAAACTAATTATCAAGCCGATTATAACTCCAAGGATTGCAGACATAATCACTCTTAAAAACAAATTTTTACTTGTGGGACCTAAAGGTATTTGAGGGTGGTCAAGTACATTGATAATTGAAGATTCTTGTATTACTTCAATTTTTGACAACTCAAGTTGCTGTTTTAAGGTTAAAAAAACTCTTTCCTGAACCTCAACGTTTCTTGTTAGCCTATCAAGTTCAAGTTGAAGGGCGGGAGATGTGATTTGACGATTCTGTTCATTAAAAGTTTGTAATTTTTTTTCTGAAATTTCAAGCTCCCTTTGGACAGCAAATATTCTTTCTTCAATGAAATTAGTTTTATTTCTTACATGTTGGCTTTTAAAAAATCTGTTGAGGTTTTCG
>MDTA01038917.1_pt1 | contig 12498 bp, 12 predicted proteins | sample 811151 | NCBI WGS metagenome assembly MDTA01 (sample SAMN05326648, study PRJNA326480) | marine metagenome | isolation source: seawater | place: Indian Ocean: South | collected 2010
GAATTTTAAAAAGAAGCAGAGACTTAAGAAAAGTATTTAATAAAGATTTAGTTTATTCACACTTCGATGGCGATAGAATAGGCTCGGATGCTGATTTTATTGACTTAATCTATGTTTTGAAAGGTTTTCCCCATCAATATGATGAAAATAAAGTAAAAATTCTTCCTGAGTTAGTTAAAAAATCACAGTTAAATAAAAAAACACATTCAGGTAGGAAAATTCTGATAATAGGACAACCTTTAAAAGGGTTTCGACTTATGAAAGCTTACGATATTGATCTTACAAAAAAGTCAATTCTTGAATGGATATCAAAAAATAATATCTCAGAAACATTCTATAAAAAACATCCAAAAGACAAGGATAATACCTTGAATGACGGAAACTTTATTCAGCTAGATGATGATATTTCTATCGAACTGCATCTTACTAAAAATAATTATGATTATATTATTGGTGTAAATTCTACTACTCTTCTTCTTGCGAAACAAATCTGTCCATCAGAAACAACCATAATTTCATTTGGTTTAGAAAAAGTAATATTTAAAAACAAATATTCTAAAAATATTTTAAAAGAGACATTTGATAATTTTGGAATACTGATTAAAGAAATTTGACTAACTTCAGTTATTTAGGAATTTAATTAAAATTCAACAAGAAATTTTTAAATGGACAAAAAAAAATAGAATCATTTTTTAGATCCAAGGACAAAATAATTATATTTATCCTTATTGAGGTCTAAGACGTCAAAACCACTCCAATCGAGCATTTTCATGACTAATTCCTCGCTAAAAACATGATGATGTAGTCCCCGAATCATGTAATTATTTTTTCCTCTTTCGATGAATTTACTAATAGATTCTGAATTTTTATCTTGAGAAAAATCGTGATATTCAATGATTTCATCTAAGTGTGTCAAATCAGTTTCTTGTGTATTGTTATGAAAGTCTTCAAGGATATGATTAAAGCTTGTAAATTTCCTTTTTCTATCAAAATTTCCCATTTTTCTAGGTAGAACTAGAATCAAAAAACCATTATTTTTAATAACCCTATGCCACTCAATCAGTGCTTTTAGCGGATTTGCAATATGTTCCAAACAGTGTGAGGAGGCTAAAAAATCATAACTTAAGCATTTGATGCCTTCAAGAACAGTAGCCTCCCGAATCAATTGCGTTCCTGATCTGTTCGTAAAGTAATTAAATGGCCCAGAATCTTGGAGATTATTCTCCCAAAGAGTATGTGCTGAAAAATTTACACCATCCAAAGATCTAGAGAAATGGTAAATAGGTAATTTTTTTTTAAAAATACGACTTGGACCACCTATTTCTAGTCCTTTTTTATTGAAAACCGCATTTTTATAATACTCAAAAGAGTCTAGTCTCTTTTGTTTATGTCTTAACAAATATAATTTTTCATATACTGTGAATAAAAAATTTTTAAACACTAGATTAACTCCTTAATATAGGGATTGAATTTCGTGAATAAATTTTTTCGTAGTTTTTAAAGGATTAAAATTTTTCTTTGATTCATTCATAATAATTCTCTTAGTTTTTTCATCATGAGCTTTTTTTAAAGCATCATTAATTTGCTTCTCCCAATCAAGACTTGAATAGGCAATACTTCTTAGAGCAAATGGTGACAAAAGATACTCATTAATTGGGGAACAAATAGTTTTCACCCCAAAAAAACTCGCTTCGATTACTTTTAATGCTGATTTTGACTGATTGAATGATGTGTTTTCAAGAGGAGCTAAATTAACAAGGGATTTAGAAACAACTTCATGATACTTTTTAAAATGAACTTTTTTTTCAAAGTTTGTAATGTCAACAATATCACTGTTAATGCCTACCTTCCCTATAATTTTAAACTTAATATTTTTATGTCTAGTTAAAACCTTACTAAGAGGTTTTAAGATTATTTTCAAATCTCTATCATGTGTTCTTGTCCCACTAAAATAAGTGATAAATCGTTGTTCATTATTGTCTCCCATAAGAGAACCAAGTTTGTTAAAATTTTTGGAATTTTTTTTCCACGAAATATGCCAACTGTTGTTCATAACAATAATTTTTTTTGGACAAGTGTTAATTTTTTTCATTTGTATTTTTAAAAAGTTATTTGAAACAATAACACCCGAAATAAGTTCAATTGCTCTCAGATGGCTTTTTACTTTTTTTAATGATTCCAAAACAGTCTCAAATCCATTCATAACAGAGGGTCTCTCACTAGCGTATTCATCTAAAAAGATCAAATCATCAAAATCTCCAAAGACTGGAATATTATTTTCGTTTAAAAACTTAAGTGCATTTATAAACACCTTACCGAAACTTGGCCGGTGGATTATTGCAAAATCCCATCTTTTTGAGATAAACGGATTTTTTAAATCTAATAAATGTTTAATACTGACCTCGTGACCAAGTTTTTGTGCGGAAATAGCAGGATTGTGAATTCTATAAATAAAGGATGGGTCCCGGAATGGATCAATTTTGTGCCCAAAATATCTTCTAGCACCAGATAAATAAAGTATTTTCATTCTATTTTATTGTTGAGGAGAATAAAAATGACCGCCTTTGAGACAAAACAGAAATAAAAAAAATAAAAGTTAAGCTTGTATTCGCTCGCCAAAGGTAGCTTTCAACAAAACAAATAGCGATGAAACCTAAAATCATCGCCTTTCCTCGAGAATCACAAAATTTAAATGCTGTAAAAAAAATCAAAAACATTGCAAGTAATCCTAGTAATCCAAGAGTACTCGCAATCATCAAATATTGGTTATGAGGATTATTAGGAGTAATAGTTTTTTCATAAATAGTCCTCTTAATTTTTTCATATTCATTTTTTAAATCACCAGTTCCAACACCAAAAACAGGATTTTTAAGAAAAATATCAAAAGAGTGAATTGCAAAAACCATTCTAAGTCCCACAGAGGTATTTGGATTTTCTGTAAAGGTTTGAATGTCGTTTAAACCACCGTCTACCCTATTTTTGACAGTGTCCGAAATGCTGTATGCAGCAAGAGTACTAAGTGGGACTATTATCAAAAGTTTGATAATGCTAGTACGAATATTTCTGCTTGTCTGAAAAATTAGAGCACTAAAAAGTACAATTAGCATTAAAAAACCTGCCCTCCCAGTGGAGAACAATAGATTTGATAGAAGTAATAATAAAATAGATGTTCTAATTGCAAATTCTTTTATATTTGAAGTTGTTCTAAAAAGTCCAAAAGAAACGAAATAAATGGCTAAAGCAATAATTGGTGCATAATTCAAGTGACTCAAAAATGGAGAGGTTTCCTCCCCATTCCTCTTTCCAGAAACAATTCCCTCGGCTAAAAAATTAGGATAACTTTGCTGCAACAAATTGTAATGAGCAAGTATTGAACAAAAAGTTACTCCGGATATAAAACAAATAATATACTTATCTTGATTTTCATATTTTGCAGCCAACCACAAAAAACCAAACAATAGAAATGGAACATATCTTTTTACATTCTCTGTTCCATGAACCATGTCACTCGACCAAGTAAGTCCAACCAGATTAACAAAAAAGAAAAATATGAAAACTAAAACTAGTGGAGAGGAAAACATAGTGACTTGTCTAAGAAAAAAGTCTCTATTGAATATTTCACACATAATAACAATTAAGAAAAAAGGATAAACGAATGTCATATGAAAAGGGAGAAAAAAAGCGATCCCTAGCATAGCAAACTGTTGCAATGAACTAATCGTCTTTGACATTTGACTATCTTACTCCTTGATTGCTTCTAACTCCCAAACAATATGTGATCTTCTACACTTGATAATATCCTTTAAATTTCTGAAAGCACTAGAGTAACTTATCCTTTCAAAGGGATAATGTTCTCTGGGCTTCCATTTTTTTAATTGTATCAATTTAAAATTTCCATTAAATCCATAGTTTTTTCCAAGAGGTGATGAACCGCAAAAGTATAAATGAGTTTTATCAGTTATGAAATTTACATGTGTTGGATCAACAAAGATTTCAGGGTTTGGGAAAAAGGGTGTACTTGAAAAAAAGAGGCCCCCTGGTTTTAATACCCTCCAAACCTCATTCATTAATTCAACAAATGAAAACCTTACTAAATTTTTCTCTCCATAAATTAAAACTCTAGGAATATGTTCAATAAAATCATAAGCAGACACAGAATCAAAATAATTTGAAGTGAAAGGTATTTTTTCTATAAACAGGTTTGCGTACCTGAAATTTTCTGAGTTAGAATTAGGAAAATTAACATCAACACCGAAAATTTGCTCTTTACAATATGGGTTTCGAGGTTTATCACCACAACCTATGTCGAGGTGAAAACTCATAAATTGAAGATTATTTTTTCAAAATACTTCATAGATAGTTGCTATTCCTTGACCTCCACCAATACACATTGTAGCAAGTCCAAATTTACCGTTAATTCTTTTTAATTCATAGATGAGTTTAGTTGCTAAAACAGCACCAGTTGCACCAACTGGGTGCCCCAAAGCAATTGCACCACCGTTTACGTTAGTAACTTGATTGTCAAGTGAAAGCCCCATACTAACAGCAATAGCTTGAGCAGCAAATGCTTCATTTGATTCAATTAAATCGATTTTATCTAAAGTTAATTGAGCTTTTTCAAGTGCAACCTTTGTTGCAGGAATTGGACCCTCTCCCATTAAATCATTTGGAACTCCAGATAATCCATAAGAAACTAGTCTTGCAATTGGTTCAAAACCTTTTTTTTCTGCAGATTTGGAATTCGCGAGCAGTAAAAAACTAGCACCATCATTTATACCAGAGGAATTTCCGGCAGTAACGGTTCCATCACGAGAAAATGCTGGTCTCATCTTTGAAAGTATTTCTTTTGTGGAATCCCTTTTTGGATACTCATCTTTGTCAAAAATAAATTCTTTTTTTCTTGTTTTAATGTTGATTGGAACTATTTGCTCATCAAACTTTCCGGAATCAATTGCAGAGATGGCTTTTTTTTGTGAGTTAAATGCAAAATCATCTTGTTGCTCTCTAGAAATATCCCATTTTGAAGCAAGATTTTCTGCTGTGATCCCCATGTGACCAACACCAAATGGATCAGTAAGTGTTGCAGTCATCATGTCAACAAAAACTGAATCTCCCATTCTTGCACCATTTCTCAACGCTGGGCTAAGATATCCACCTCTGGACATAACTTCGACACCACCTCCGATACCAAACTCACAATCCCCTAATAAAATGCTTTGAGCAGTTGAGACAATTCCTTGCATAGCTGACCCGCATAATCTATTTACAGTTAAGGCTATAGAATTTTGAGAGAGACCAGCATTAATTGATGCAACTCTTGATACATAAGGTGAACGAGATTCTGTGGGAATACAATTACCAACAGTTACCAATGTTATGAGTGAAGGATCCAGCTTTGCTCTAGAAATCCCCTCTTTCATTACTAATGTTGCCAAATCGGAAGGTTCTAAAGTTGATAAACTCCCATTAAAGGATCCTATGGGAGAGCGTACAGCGCTTAAAACCACAACTTCATTCATAAAAATCTCCCTTTTAAGAAAAAAATGGGAATTAGATTAAATTTAAATAATAAAAAAATAATTTTTTATTTCTCTTTATTCTCTTTTTTTTCGGCATCCTGATGTCCGAATATAGTTTTTGTATTTTTGTCGATTTGTTTTTCCATTTGACTGAAAATTTCTTTAGTCTGATCTAAATAGTTTGTCATGAAATTTTGCATATTAGGAGTTTGACTTGAGAAAACTTTCGACCATGCTTCTGGTGATGTAAAGGGGTTTGATTCTGAATTTTTTCCAGCAAATTCATTTAATTTATTGTGAGTTTCAGTAAAAAGCTGTATGTTTTTCTCCAAGTATTTACCCATCATATTTTGCATAGAATGACCATAAAATCTTATTATTTCTGCAAGCATTGCCTCTGTAAATATTGGGAGACTTCCAGCCTCTTCCTCAAGAATAATCTGCAATAAAATGCTCCTTGTTATATCTTTTGAGTTTTTGGTATCTTTGACTATAAGTTTCTCACGAGAAATAACTAATTCTTTTATGTCAGATAGAGTGACATAAGTGCTGGTTTGAGTATCATACAACCTCCTGTTGGGATACTTCTTTATTAATCTGATGTTATTTTTAGATTTCATGAACAAAATGAGCTTATGTAATGAATTTAGTTATTTTAACTCATGTGAAGACCACCGTTTAAGGAAAAGTCAGCCCCTGTTGAAAATCCTCCGTCCTCCGAAGCAAGCCACGCCACGATAGATGCTATCTCTTCAGTTTTTCCGAGTCGTTTTACCGGAATTGTGTTGACAATTTTCTCTAAAACATCACTCCTAATTGATTTAACCATATCTGTACCAATGTAACCGGGTGAGACTGTATTAACAGTGATTCCTTTTGAAGCTAATTCTTGAGCCAATGACATCGTAAAGCCATGGATTCCAGCTTTTGCAGTTGAATAATTTGTCTGGCCAAATTGGCCTTTTTGTCCGTTCACTGAAGAAATATTAATAATTCTTCCCCATCCCTCTTCAATCATTCCATTAATTACTTGTTTAGTTACATTAAATAAACTATTTAAATTCGTGTTAATAACCGAGTTCCATTGTTCTAGTGTCATCTTCTTGAAAACTGCATCTTGGGTTATTCCAGCATTGTTGACTAGAATGGTTGGGTGTCCGTGGGAATCTATTATTTTCTGTAAGGCGGTTTGAGTTGAATTCCATTCTGAAACATTACCAACGGACTCAATAAAAATGTAACCTGCTTTTTTTTGCTCGTGCAGCCACTTGTCATAGTCTCTATTAGGACCACAACCTGCAATAACTTTATGTCCCTCATCAGATAACTTTCTACATATTGATGTTCCAATTCCGCCCATACCACCGGTTACAAAGGCTAATCTACCAGAGCTCATTTTTTTCTCCAAATTTAATATTTTTAATTTTTTTCTAGGACATATCTTCCTGGCGCTGGTTCTATAGGAGCAAAATCCTTGGAGCCTAATCTAACTTTTGATTTTTCTTGTTTTCCCTGATATTTTTCTAACCAAAGTTTCCAATCATTCCACCAACTTCCGGGATGTTCTGATGCTGATCTAAGCCACTGTTCAGGCGAAGAACAATCATTTTTATTTGTCCAAAATGATCTTTTATTTTTCTGAGCAGGGTTTATACACCCTGCAATATGACCACTAGCACCAAGGACAAATTTAGACTTACCACCAAATAGGTGAGCAGAATTAAAAGCTGATTTCCACGGAACTATGTGATCCTCGATTGCTCCCATGGAATAAACAGGAATTTTGATTTTTGATAAATCGATTGATTGACCACATATTTTTAGTTTACCTGGTATTTTGAGGTTATTCTCAAGATACATATTTCTTAGATACCAAGAAAAGAATGGCCCTGGTAAGTTTGAAGAATCTGAGTTCCAAAACAACAAATCAAAAGCCACAGGTTTTTTTCCCTTCAAATAGTTTTCAACAACATAATTCCAAACCAAATCACGTGATCTTAAAAAAGAAAAAGTTGATGCTAATTCAGAACCAGGCATTATTCCTTTGCTGCCAATTGTTTTTTCTCTAGAGAGAACATTTTTTTCATCAATAAAAATTTCTAGAATGCCTGGGTCATCAAAGTCTAAAAGGCTGGCCATAAGTGTTAGGCTGTTGACACGGTTTTCTCCTCTTCCCTGGAGAACAGAAATTGCTGTAGCCAAAAGTGTACCTCCGATGCAAAAACCAAGGGTATTTACTTTTCTTTTGTTTGATACTGATAAAACAACATTAATACTATCAATTATGCCCCTTTCAACATAATCATCCCAAAGCAAATGAGATTCATTTTGTCCCGCATTTTTCCAAGATACTAAAAAAACAGAGTTTCCACTATCTAATGCAAACTTAACAAAAGAACTTTTGGGTTGTAAATCCATAATGTAAAATTTGTTAATACATGGAGGAACGATCAGAAACGGAGTTGATGACACAGTTTTTGTGGTAGGTTTGTATTGAATGAGTTGGATTATTTCGTTTTCATAAATAACAGAGCCTGTGGTGGTTGCTAGATCTTTTCCAATCTCGAATGCTGACTCATCAGTTTGTGATATTTTACCCTTTTGAAAGTCTTGGACGAGATTTTCAAGCCCATTAAAAAAACTCTCTCCTTTGGTATCAAAAATTAATTTTTGTGCCTCTGGATTTGTTGCAAGAAAATTTGATGGTGATATTGATTCTATCCATTGTTCGACTAAAAATTTAATTTTCTTTTTTTCTTTATCATCTACAATTAGATTATCAGTCAAATGTTTCATAGTTTCGCTATTAATGGCGTATAGCGCAGCAACTGAGGCGAAAGGGTTTGATTCCAACCATTCGCTTGATGAGAATCTTTTATCAGAGGATAATTTCTCAGACAATTTTGATGGATTTGTGAAAACATCAAAGATTTCTGAAAAATAATCAGATTGTATTTTTGTTAATTTTGAGGGGTCAATTAAGCTGGCAAAATCTTTTTCTTTTTTCATTATTTTCTCACTATAACTGAAGCCATCCTTCCAGTTTTAAAATCTCTTCTGTACGAGTAAAAAAGTTTATTATTTTCGTAGGTACAATTATCGTCGTCACACAAAACAAAAGGAATTAAATTCACTTTGTCAAAGATATCCTGAATTTTTTTTTTCACAATACCCTTTAAATCACATAACCATTTTTCTTTGCTTATCATACTGAAATATTTTTTAGTTGTAATATCATTTTTTAAAAAAATTAGCCTAACATTATTTCCGACTGAAAAACAATTTTTACATATTGCTGGGCCAAGCCAGATATTGATAGATGCACTATTTTCAGAATGTCCTTTATTCTTGAAATAAGCATCAAGAAATTTGCTAAAAAAATTTTCAATAATACCTATTGACAAGCCTCTCCAGCCAGCATGGGCTGTTCCGATTATTCTAGAATCAGATGAGGAAACAAGAATGGGAATACAATCAGCAGTCAATACGGCACAGCCTAAATTTTTTTCTGTAGTGTAAATTCCATCTGAATTAAAAGTTTCCTTATCCCGATTGACTAATTCTACAACGGAACTGTGAAATTGATTCATCCAAATAACTTTGGTACGAATTAAATTTTCCAGAATTTCTCTATTTTTTTTTACTGTCTCACTTGAATCACCAGTATTTAATCCCAAATTAAATGATGCAAAATCTTTTGTTGAAAAACCATTAAGTCGAGTCGAGGTTATTGCGGTTACATCAGATGGAAAGAAATCTTTTATAAAACTTATTCCTTGCATAAAATTCCTGCTAGGTTGGTTAATTCTTTCATATCTAATGGAAGTTTCGAGGAAAAACTCATTTCTTTATTTGTCTCCGGATGAATAATTACCAATGATTTTGCGTGTAACGCTTGCCTTTTGATGGGTAGTGAAATATTAACAGGTATCCCCTTTTTGTATGTTTCATCTCCGATTATAGGAAGTTTAACATGTTCTAAATGCACTCTGATTTGATGTGTTCTGCCGGTTTTAAGAATACATTCAATTAAAGTAACAAATTTATCCTGTAATGCACCATATTTAAGCGGAATTATTTCAGTTTCAGCATGTTTTGCATTTTGCGATTCAGATACAGAAAACCTTAATCGGTTTAATGGATCTCTTGCTAGAGAAAAATTTAAGGTTCTTTTATCATAAAGTTTACCCCAAGATAAAGCCAAGTATTTTCTGCTAATAGCCCTTTTGGCTAATTGTTTGACGAGACTATCATGAGACTTCAAAGTTTTTGCAACAATCATTAAGCCCGTGGTGTCCTTGTCTAGCCTGTGAACAATTCCTGCTCTGGGTATTTTTTTTAGGTACGGGTAACGAAATAGTAACCCATTTAGAATGGTTCCAGAAAAATTTCCAGCTCCGGGATGAACAACAATTGGGCTGTGTTTATCTATAATTATTATAGATGAATCTTCATGAATAATATTTAAAGGAATGTCCTCTGGAATCCATTCAGACTCCTCGAGTGGAGGAGGAAAAATCTCGAGTGTTTGACCTACTTTTAATTTATTGCTTGATTTAGCTTTTTGGCCATTAATAAATACATGTCCATTTAAAATCCAACTTTGGATTCGTGACCTAGATAACTCTGAGTAAATATTTGATAAAACAACATCTAATCTTTTTAAATTATAATTTTCGTCAATTAGTACAAAATTATATTCGGAGTTATAATGATTAATTGATTGAGTCTGTTTTTTTTTTCTAATTTTAATCACCAATAAAAAATGTTCACGAATTTTGAAATTCAAAATGTCAGAGTCATTGTTGTTATTTTTATATTATTCACCATAGTCTCTTGTTCGTCGACTCAAAATGACAATACCCAAAATTGGACTGCTGATAGACTATACAATGAGGCCAAAGAGGAATTAAACGTTGGAAATTACGAAAAAGCATTATCTTTATATCAAAAACTTGAGACAAGATATCCCTTTGGTATATACGCTCAACAAGCTCAAATTGAAACCGCCTACACCCATTGGCGAAACAGCGATTCTGCTTCTGCAATTGCGGCACTGAACAGATACAAAAAACTTTACCCTAATCAAACTGGAATAGCTTATGCCTTATATCTTGAAGGCTTGATAAATTTCAATGATAGAAAAAGCTTGTTCAGTGCTATCACCGGTGAGGATATGGCAGAAAGGGACGCGGTTGCTGGAAAGCAGGCGTTTCAAAGTTTTAAAAATTTAGTAACAATCTATCCTAACAGTATTTACACACCTGATGCCTTAAAACGCATGAATTTTTTAATCAATGTTTTGGCAGAAAACGAAATTCATGTTGCTCGATATTACCTAAGAAGAGGGGCATATATTGCATCCCTAAATCGTTGTAAGACCGTTTTGGAAAAATTTCAAGAGACACCTGCCGTTGAGGAAGCACTAGCAATAATGATTATGAGTTATGGTAGATTAAATTTACCAGATTTGGCTGAAAATTCAAAAAAAGTCCTTGTTCTCAATTTCCCAAAAAGTCCATACATTAGTTATGATTACAATCCTAAAATCAAAGGTGGTCTACCTAAAAAATTAAGAGATCAAGTTGAAACAACTTGGAGAGAAGAAGGTGTATTCAATAAAATAAAAAATTTATTTGAGGAAAGATTCTTTTAAAACATTTTATCTCGAATTTTTAATTTTATTTTCCCTTCTTTTTTTTCTTAATTTTGATTCATATATTCTTACTCTTTTTAGAATAATTTGTTTTTTTATTTCGAATTCTCTGATTCCCTTATCGTGCTCTATAAGCAAATTCTCAAGACAGTTGCCAGAAAAAAAAAGTTTTAAACATTCATCTTCTTTACGAGAAATTTCAATTAAAAAACTGTTCTTTTTTTCACCCAAAGAATTTATGAGGTTTTTTCCTTGTGCGGGGGTTATTAGATCTTTTGCCCAAGAAAATTCAAACATTAAGCATAAAAAAATAAGTGAAATAAAAAAATTCTTTAAGTAGCTAGAAAAAAACATAACACAGACATTTAAATTATTGTTATTTGAATTATAAAATTTTATTTGTAATCACTTTGCATTTCAATCAGTCTACTGGCAGTTCTTTTAAATTCCTTCTCAAGTAGTGCACAATTATTTAATTCATCGGGTGAGACTTGGGCACTGGCAATTAATCTAACTTTCTTGTCATAAAGAACGTCAATTAGCCAAATAAATCTCTTCGCTGAAGAAAGTCTATCATTTGTTAGTCTTGGAATATTACTTATTAAAATCGTGTTAAACATTTCACTGAGAATAATATAATCATTTTTTGATCTATAGTCAGAGCATAAGTCTTTAAAATCAAACCAAATAATTGACCTAGTTCTCGCAATGTTACTTAAAACCCTTCCATTTATTTGCAAAGACTCAGAACTAATTTTTTCAGTTTTAGCGTATTTATTAAAAAATCTTTGTAACGCTATATTTGAAACTCTACCAAGGGGATATTGAAAAAAACTGTTCATTTTGGTTTTACCATCATCAGTCCAGTAGTATTGCTCATAATTTCTATTCCTTCTGTGGTCTATTCCTTGTGGTATTTCTTTGACTTCGGTAATCTTTTTTAATAGTTGGATTGCAGGAATAAGTTCATTTCTATGAAGACCATCAGGGTAAAGGTCATCTGGTGAAAAATTTGAAGTCATGACAAATCCGACCCCATTACTATCAAGACCTTTCAAAAGTCTATCAAGTATCATTGCATCGGCAATATCAGATACGTGAAACTCGTCAAAACAAATTAAATTAAATTTTTTAGAAATTCTTTTGGATACCTCTAAAAGTGGATCTGGTTGATCTTTTAGTTGATTCATCTCGGAGTGGATGTTTTTCATAAATTCATGAAAATGTATTCTCATTTTTCTTCTCACTGGAATATATTCAAAAAAAACATCCATCAGGAAAGTTTTGCCTCTTCCAACGCCACCCCAAACATAAACTCCCCTA
>MDTA01056770.1_pt1 | contig 12498 bp, 13 predicted proteins | sample 811151 | NCBI WGS metagenome assembly MDTA01 (sample SAMN05326648, study PRJNA326480) | marine metagenome | isolation source: seawater | place: Indian Ocean: South | collected 2010
ATGGATGTGATCATCACAGGGACGTCTATTCCTGAGTCCCTGATGGGGCTTGCGGATCAGGTCACAGAACTGCGCCGGGGTTTCTGATGCTCAAGAACGACCGCTGGATAACGAAACAAGCTGCTTCCGGCATGCTTGAGCCGTTTCAGGATGGCTTGGTTCGTCATCTCGACCCTGATCATCGAGAGCATCCGGTGCTCAGTTTTGGATGTTCGTCGTATGGCTATGACCTGCGGTTGTCGTCTCAGGAGTTTTTGATTTTCAAACACGTGCCAGGCACGGTGATGAATCCCAAGCGGTTCAACCCAGCCAACCTGGAGCCCACCGAACTGCATCGGGATGAAGACGGTGAATATTTCATTCTTCCGGCCCATTCCTATGGGCTTGGTGTGGCGCTGGAGAAAATGAAAGTGCCGCCCAACATCACGGTGATTTGCCTGGGTAAGAGCACCTATGCACGGTTAGGCATCATCGTGAACACCACGCCAGCAGAGGCCAGTTGGGAAGGTCATCTCACGCTGGAATTCAGCAACAGTTCCGGAGCCGATTGCCGGATTTACGCCAACGAAGGGATCTGCCAACTGTTGTTCTTTGAGGGTGATCCCTGTGACACGACTTACAGCGACCGTCAGGGCAAATACCAGCATCAGCCTGAACGGGTGACGCTGGCGAAAGTTTGAGCAGTACGGAGACCTAAGACCTCAGGGCGCGAGACGTGCCCTGTGAAGCCGTGTTTTTTCATACCAAGCGGCGAATTCCGGGGCCCATTGCTGCAGATGCGGCCACATCAGATCGCAGAGCTCACGGATTTCTTGCTGAGCGTCGAGCTTGGCTCGGAGGTCCATGAAATGGAGGAAGGCTCTCAAGCTGAAGCTCACCACAAAGTGCTGGCGGTAGTCGAAAGGAAGGATTCCGCGGGCGTGCTCTTCGGCGAAGCCAGAGCGCAGGAGGTCGCGGTAACGCTCGGCTGCTTGCCGGCACAGGGTCAGATCGTCAGCTCTCAGTGTTTCGCTGTAGGTGTATTTCTTCCCCTGGCGATCGCTGTAGTCCCCCACAGGTCGCAGGTAGAACACCTCCTCCAGTTCCAGCTCTCCCTCGGCGGCACGGCAGATACGTTCGCCGGTGTAACGCATCGACTGCACATCGAAGCTCACTCCAACACGGTGGGTCCGTGCTTGCTGCATCACTGAGTGGGGGAACCAGCCCACATTCAGCACGATCTGGGCATGCTCCAAAGGTCCGTAGTGCCCACGTTCTCCAGCAAGAAGACGCTTAACGCAGATTTCGCCAGCACGGGTCTCATCCGGCCATTGCTCTCGGTCGCCTGCGACGAACCCTTCGCTGTAGTCCTGATGCATGCCTGCATAGACACACTGCTGGGGGTTGGGTGTAGCGGAGATCAGGTCAACCCTGAAGCGGGAGTCCATGGCAGCGGTTGAGTTATGGGGAGGGGATGTCGGCTGATCATGGCCGCATCGGATGGCTTTGGGCGGACTTTATGAGTGGCTTCGTGGTCCGGTGGCGTCAAAAGAGGCAGGTTCCGGTAAGGGGCTGGTGCTGCCGACGCCTGCGAGGACCGGCAATGGACTGCTGTCCAGTAAGGAACTTGCGATGGCATTCAGCTCGCCAGCACTGCGGCCACCGAGAGATTGGCCTCGCATGCTGCCGTCGGCAGCGAACAGATTCAGCTGGGGAATGCCTGTGACGTCGTAGCGATCTGTGAGATCCAACCAGCGAGGGTTGTCGATATTGACCAGCACCACATCCAGGGCTGAGCCGTGCTGCCGTTCCATCTCAAGCATGGCTGGCGCCATCTCGCGGCAGACCTCGCACCAGTCGGCGTAGAACTCCAAGATCGTTGGTCGACCATTGCTTAAGGCAACTTCCGGAGGCAGAGATCGTCGCGCCAGTTGGTCCAACGGTGATTCCAGGCTGCCACCGTTGCGGAGTAGGAAGAGACTCACGGCCAAGGCGATGGCTGCCAATAGCAACAACCCTTTTTGCAGAGGCGTGAGGCTGGCGCTTGGAGAGCTGTCGGTCATCGTCGACTGACATCGGGATCACCACTCTGACAGGACAAACCGCTTGCCGTTGCTAGCGTCTGAGCGCAGAAAACAAAGCCCAAACACGTCGTTAATCCGCCGCGAATCTGCCAACAAGCTGATGTTCGTTCTGCGATTTCTGTTGCTGCCGCTGCGGGCGCCGCTCTTGCTCGTGTTGTTTGTGGTGTCTCTGTTCCTGGGGCATCACTGGGCCATTCAGGAAACATGGCTGGCCGAGGCCCACTCCATTTCCGTCAACGCCTTCTGGGCCATCGAATTGACTCAGGCTCTGGTGGTCGTGGTCATCTGCACCATGCCTGATCTGCTGTTGCGGCAGCTGTCGCTGCTGATGGCCTCAAGCCGTGTGCTCAGTCTTGTGGTGACCCTGACGTTGGTGATCACGGTGGGCCTTTATGTGCTGAGCCTCAGCCTGTTGTCGGATGTTTTGATTCTGGCGTCTGCGACGTTGCTGGCACGCCTTGACCTGAGCCGCATCAAAGTGGTTCCTCCCCCGCAGCTCTTGGCCTTCTGGCTGGCGCTGATCGTTGTCTCTGGCATCTGGATTGGTCACGGCCTTCCGAATCCCGCTGCTTCACTCAGTGCAGCGATCATCAGCTGAATTCAACTGGTGATAAGCCCATAGATTGCCGAGCACTTTTTTGGTGTAAAGACGCGTTTCCGGGTAGGGGATGCGTTCTGTCCAAAGCTCGGGATCGTCCTCCAGTTCGGGGCTCACCCACGACGCTGCAGCTCCCGGGCCGGCGTTGTAGCTCGCGGCGACAAGCCATGGGTTGCCGTCCCATTGCATTAGCAGTGCTGCTAGGTAGCGGGCTCCTAGAACGGCATTGAGATTCGGCTGGCGCAGTTGTTCGTTGCTGAGGGGCTCTCCTGCCATCTCGGCGGCTGTTGCTGGCATCAGTTGCAACAGACCCTGGGCGCCCACGGGGGAGGCCACGGCTGGCGAGAAGCGTGATTCCTGGCGGGCGATCGCCAGCAGCAGGTCAATGTTGACCTTTTCCTGTTGGGCTGCGTCCTGGAACTGGGCCAGCAGTGGCTTGGGATGTTGGCTTTCGTGCAGGAGTTGTCGGGTCGAGCAGTCGGGATTTACCAGGCGCAAGCTGGATCTCCATAGGCGACTGAGACCGCTCCAGTAATCATTCACGCTCAGCAGTAGCCGTCCTTCCACCAACAGCTCCTGTGGTGAGGGATTGCCATCACCTTCGCGTTCGCGGCTTTGCCAGGTTTCCAGGGCTTCGCGGTTCCAGCCCAGGCGCCACAGCTGATCGATCAAAGGATCGCCACTGTTGAGCATCGACCAGGCTTGGCCGCGATCAGCTCTCCCTTCCGCCTCCAATTCGCTGACGGCCTGATCGTCAGACAACACCGGGAGGGGTGCCCCGTTCAAACGGGCTTCAGCCCTCCAGGTGTAGTAACCGGGTGGTTGCGTTTTTACTAGCGCTTCCCAGATCTGCTTAGCGGCGTTGTCGTTGCCGAGCTTGAGAGCACTGAATCCCCGCCAGAACTGTTGGCGAGCACTCAGTGGGTCGGGTAGGTGCTCCTGAGGAATCGCGTCCAGCCAGATTTTCGCCTGTGCCCATCGGCCTTTGAGCAAGGCCTCACGTGCAAGATCCCACTGCAGTTGCCAGCTGGCTGGCTCGTCGGGCCAGCGTCGTAGAACCGCGCTTCCACCCTCGCCGCCGGCCAATCGCACCCGTGCTGCTGCCACAGCCACGGAAGTTTTCTGCAAAGACTCGGGCAGTGCATCGAGCAGTGCGGGGTTGGGGCGTAGAGGCTCACTTAACAGCGCGGCGGCAGTCATGGCTGCCGGGTGGTCTGGTTGATCTTGGGCGAGCTGAAGCAGCATCGCTTCACCCCTTTTTTGCTGCATGGGGTTGCCCCGCAGCAGGCTGCGGCCAATCGTGAGGGCTTGCTCGGGAACGAGGGGGGTGCCTTGTAGGCAGAGCTCCGCAGCTTTGCCATCGCCGAGTTCGGCAAGGGCGCCGGCCAGCTGAAGACGCTCCTCACGTTCCATTCCCTGGCCGGTGATTCTTCCGCAGGCCTGACGCAGCAGGGATTGCGCTCCTGGCCATCGGGGACCCCACCGGGCCAGGTGCAGCGCACTGGTGAGAACACGTTGCTGATCAGCATCGTCTGGCAGTTCAGCTGCAGCGGCCAGGGCTGCGTCATGGCCAGGTTGTTGACGCAGTAGCTCGTGATGGAGCTCGGCTTGGTCTTGGCCAAGGTGATAACGAGCATCAGCGCTGGCCGTAGTAGCGGGAAAGCGTTGGAGGAGTGCAAGCCAGAGCCGCTGCTCTTGGGCCTTCAGCCCCAAAGCACGTGCTGCCAGTGCTTGTTGTTTGAGTGCGACAGCCGCGAGGGGGGCAGGCCCCCAGGCCTGGCCTCGCAGCAGACGCCATCGACGGTTGGGTGATGCGGCGCTGCGACTGGCCAGCAGGAGTGCCGCTTCCCTTCGCTGCTGGGGTTCACGGGACCACCGATAGCGGTTCCAGAGCTCGCTGTCATTCAGCTGGGGTGTGAGTTGGATCTGCTTAATGAGCAGCAGCTGGCGGCCGCCTGTGATTGCAAGCACAGCAAAAAGGGAGGTGCCGCTGAGAAGCAGCAGGCCGCGAATGCGGGTGAGTCGAGCGCTCAAGCCAAGGCACTGAACTGCTGGCATTCTGCGGCCATGGATGCTGATTTGGTTGTTGGCTTAGTCGCCGATTTGCTGCTCCAAGCTCTCCATTAAGGCCACGATCGCTGGCTCATTGGCGTTTTTCTTCAGAACCACCAGGTTTTCGGTGTAGGTGTAAGGCTCGAAGTGCTCATTCACTTGCCATGGAAGTGGATGAGCCAACCGCATTTCAGGTGTGAGATAAGACATCACAAAGCCTTGTCGTGAATGCTGTGATGGCCGAAGATCACTGGCTTGATTTCGGTTGGGCTCGTTGATGGATTCCAGCTGTTTGAGCCATTCTTTCGAGCGCTCAAGGCAACTTGTAGGCAGGAAGGGCATCAGCTTGAGTTCCAGGCAACCGTTCTCCAGGCTCCAACGGAAGTGATCCTGAAGCTCGCCTCGACCCTGACCGTTCTTGTTCAGCAGGTTGATGTTGATTGGGCGTTGATGCAGCTCAACCACGATCAGATCGTCGCGCTCGCGAGGCATCTGTGTAGGTGTGGCCAGACAGGCATCCAGCACGTGTTCTCGCAGCAGTGTGACGGGATCCGTGCAACTGAAGTCTGCTCGGGATGCGTTCATGGTCCAGCCCTCGGGAAGAACAAGCCCGCCGCTGTGCTGCAGCCAGTAAGGAACTTGAAGGCGAAGATGTTTCCGGCGTTTCAGTCGTGCCAATTGGTGCACTTGCCGCTCCAGATTCAGAAGCTGCAGATCACCGCACATCACCAACGCAGATCCACTGCGCTTCAGTTGAATTCCGAATTGTTTGAGAACCTTATGGTTGCGGCGGGAGATGGTGCTTTGGCTTGTGTAATCAACATCTGCCGCATGGTCCGTTGATCCCAGCCAGAGGGTCAGATCGAGAGCAGTGAGCTGTTCTTCGGTGACCATCCAGCTAAAACCGATCCCCGTTTTTCGATGATATGTCTGTTAAGCCCTTTGAACGAACGCGCTCAGTTCAGAGGCGAACCAACGCTTCTTCCTGATTCCGGTGAGATTTGCGATGAAGGGTGCTCTGCGCCAATGCAGGCGAGTGAACTGCCCAAGCCAAGGCACTGAACGGTTGGCATTCTGTGGCCAGCGGGGCTGATCGAGATGGTTGCGCAGCGAAGAAGGCCTCGTCCGGCTCAGAAGCAGCAGTTGCGTTGTGCTGTGGTCTGCGGACTGGCTTTGCTGCTCTGGGGCTTCCGATGGCTTTGGCCCTTGCAATGGCTGCCTGGCTGGCTGTTGCTGCTGATCATTGTTTGGGCTTTCCTTGAGTTGGCTGCCCTGCTGTTGATTCCCAGGCGCTGGCGCTGATCACCAGCGTGCAGCTGAGTGCCTGTCACCGATCGAACGGTCTGGTGTCTCAGGGCTCTTAGGGTTCAGTCCACAAATGAGACCTCATGGCCTCCTCTGCTGCCCATCCGCTCGGTTCCCTTCAGTCGCCTGAGATCAGTTTCGGAACGGATGGCCTGCGTGGGCGAGTCGGAGATGCCATCACACCAGCTCTTGCACTGCAGGTGGGCTTTTGGTGCGGCCGTGTGCTGCCGGCAGAGGGTCCCGTTCTGATCGGGATGGATTCGCGTTGTAGTGGATCGATGGTGGTGGCTGCGCTGACGGCAGGTCTCACCGCTGCAGGAAGGGAGGTGTGGACTCTTGGCCTATGCCCGACGCCGGCGGTCCCTGGGCTGATCAGGCGTTGTCAGGCTGCGGGCGGTTTGATGGTTTCAGCCAGCCATAACCCCCCGGAGGACAACGGCATCAAGGTGTTCGGCCCTGACGGGAGCAAGCTCGGCTCTGCCTTGCAAAACAGGATTGAATCCGGCCTGAGAGGCGACGTTGAGGAGGCTCCTCCGCTGAGTGCCTGTGGTGCTGCCAGCCATCGCGCCGAGCTTCTGGATCACTATCGCGACAGCCTGCTGAGCAGCGTTCAGCATCAAAGTTTGTCCGGTGTACCGATCGTTCTCGATCTCTGTTGGGGATCCGCGACGGCTTGCGGTGCCGAGGTGTTCCGCGCTCTCGGTGCTGACCTCACGGTGTTGCACGGTGATGCTGATGGTGAACGCATCAATGTGGGCTGCGGGTCCACCCATCTCGAGCCGCTGCGTCGCGCTGTGGTCGAGCGCGGAGCCTCGATGGGGTTCGCGTTTGATGGCGATGCCGATCGCATGCTTGCGGTGGATGGTCGTGGCCGCATCGTTGATGGCGATCACGTTCTCTATCTCTGGGGCTCAGCGCTTCAAGACAGCCATGCCCTCCCGGATCACCGCCTTGTGGCCACGGTCATGTCGAACTTGGGCTTTGAGCGGGCCTGGCAGGCAAGGGGTGGACAGCTGGAGCGCACGCCTGTGGGAGATCAGCACGTGCATGCTGCGATGGTGAGCAGTGGAGCAGCGCTGGGGGGTGAGCAGTCGGGCCACATCTTGTCTTCAGCCCATGGCCTTGCAGGTGATGGAGTGTTGACAGCGCTTCAGCTCGCCACCCTCTGCCATGCCCAGCAAATCACTCTCGCCGATTGGTTGGACCGCAGCTTCCAGGCCTATCCCCAGAAGCTTGTGAATGTGCGGGTGCCGGATCTGGCGCGACGCAAAGGTTGGGCCGATTGCGGCCCTCTGCGTGAGTTGGTGGAGGAAGCCGAGCATGTGATGGCCGAAGACGGCAGGGTGCTCGTGCGTGCCAGCGGCACAGAGCCGTTGTTGCGGGTGATGGTCGAAGCGGCAGATGCAACGGTCGTGGAGCGTTGGACGGAACGGCTGGCTGAGGCAGCCGATCAGCACCTCAATGCGGCCTAAGGCCCGCACGATCCAGGGCGAAGGCCAAAGCGCCGTCGCAGGCATCACCACTGGTGGCTTGCCAATGACAGTTAGGGAGATGCTCGCTAAGCGATGTTTGCACCAGCTGGCGGAACAGTGGTAGGTGCTCCAGGGCTCCGCCTCGGGGTTCCAAGTAAGGGGCCTGGAGATCCAGAGCACGCGCGGTGGCCCTGGCTGCTTCTGCCAAGGCTGAGGCGGAGCGTTGCAGGATCATTCGGGCGGCCTGGTCTCCACTTGCGGCTGCATCAGCCACCAGGGGCGCCAGTCTTGCTTCGTCCGCTACAGCGTGGCTTTCGCGCACCACCAGCGCTTTGAGCTCGGCGGCACTGCGGCAATCAAGCGCAGTCCATAGGCTGTGGCGCAAGGGGCCGTCGGGAACCCGACCATCGGCCATGCGCACGCTCAGTTGCAGGGCTTGATGCCCGATGTCGAAGGCGGATCCCGCGCCATCCAGCTGCCAGCCCCAGCCTCCGCAGCGGTGCTCTCGACCGGTGGCATCGCGGCCCACCACGATCATCCCGGTGCCGCTGATCAGCACGATTCCGGCCCGATCAGGGAACGCACCACGCAACGCGGTGCGTTCATCGCCGGTGGCCAGGCAACGGTGCTCAGGCAGTGCCAAGGCACTGGCGAGCAGGGCAGCGCCGCGGGTCTGCAGATCCGTGCCGGCTTCGATGCCGCTGGCCCCGATGGCTGCAGCACGCAGACTCTCTCTGCCCAGAGCTGCTTCCTGAGATCCCTTCTTGCCTTGCTCCCAGGCCGCCTCAAGACTGGTGCGGATGGCACGTTGGAAGCGTGTTTCACCATCGTGGGCATCCAGATGGGAGACGCCGCTGCCGCTTCCCTCGCCCACCACCTGCAAACGCTCGCCGTCCCAGCGACTCAGCCGACAGCGGCATGTGGTTTGCCCGGCATCGAAGCCGGCTAGTAGGAACTGTGCCTGGTTCACGGCTCGCGTGTCATCAGACTGAGGGTGGCTAGGCAAAACCAGCCGCTGATCTGCACTTCCGGTCGGAAAAAGATCGTGTCTGCAGCGCCCTGCATCATCAGGCCGGCGATCGCCGCCAGGCAGCCCAGGCAGGGAAGCGCCAGATCACTGTCTGTGCTGAGCGCCCGTAAACCACGTCGCAGGCTGGCTGTGGCCAGACCGATGCAGGCCAGCAAGCCTGGAAGGCCTGTTTCCACCAGGATTTCCAGGGGTAGGGAGTAGGCGCTGAGTGCGTTGAATTTGGGTTGCTGATACAGCGGATAGATGCTGTTGAAGGCGGCATTGCCAGGGCCGATCCCCAGCCAGGGGCGGTCCTGGATCATGTCGATCGCCGCTAGCCAGACGTTGATACGGAAGTTGTTGGAGCTGTCGCCTCGTCCTGCCAGCAGGCTGCCCACGCGGGTTCGGATGGGCTCCACTTGCGTGGCAGCGAAGGCAATCGCCACGCCGGCCAACACGAGCAGGGCAAGAGGCAGCAGGCGGCGCCAGAGGAGCGGCCAGTGGCGGATCTGCCGCAGCACTAGAAGCAGCATCAGCACGCCGAGAGCCGCCAGCATTCCCAGCCAGCCGCCACGGCTGTAACTGAACAGGGTTGATGCGACGCCAAGCACCACTGCAGCGGCGGCATAGAGCTTGGATCCCCAGCCGCGCCATCGGAGGGCTGCCACCACGGCAATCGGCAGGATCGGCACTAGATATCCGGCCAGCAGATTGGGATTGCCCAGAGGGCCATAGATGCGGATGGTTCCTTCCGCTACGGAATTGGGATCCGCCCAGCGCGCCAGTTCCTCTGTGGGGCCATAGAGCTGCCGCAAGGCCAGCACGCTGCTCAGCAGGGACCCGCCCAGCAGGGCTGCCACCAGGCGATCCCACCACTGCGGTGCGTCCGCCAGCAGCTGTCGCATCAGGGCGTAGACACCCAGATAGCTGATCAGTTTCACGAGACCCTTGGCTGCGGCAACCGGAACGGGGGAGACGCCGGTGGCCAGCACCGCAACGGCAAGAAACAGCAGCACCCAGCTGCTGATCGGACCGATCCGTCCTGGTGCCCGCGTCAGTGACCACAGCACCCACAGGGCTCCGCAGGCGAGAACAATCAGTCCGAGCCCAGCTCGGGTGAGCACCGGCAGAAATCCCAGCAGCAAGATCAGCACCAGGCCAGCAAGCGTGCTCAGGCGGTGCTGCTGCGCGGACGATCCCCCCAGAAGCCCCTGCCAGCGCAGCAACCATGGAGTCGGGGCCGAAGCCTCAGGCATCAGGAGATGAGAGCGGTTTCAGCGGGATTATCGACCCGTTGCCAAGCCTCCTCCAGGGCTCCTAGCTCCGGCACCGACCGATTGTTGCGTCTGTACAAAACGCGATAGGCCGGCAGGCCCTGCTCCTGCACGTAGCGCTCGCGCTCGGTTGGCACGGGCAGTGGATTCTCTGCCCGCCAGGGACGGGCGTCTTCGTCTGGGCGTTCAAAGCAGTCGCTGAGTTCTGTGAGCGCCACCATCGGTTCGATGACTTCAAGCACATCGCTCTGCAGGAACAGCTCCCGTCCAGGGGTGAGGGCTGTGGCGATGGCTCGCAGCAGCGACGGTTGCATCACCCGGCGCTTGCGATGGCGTCGTTTGAACCAGGGATCAGGGAACTGAATGCTCACGAGTCGCAGTTGATCCTCGGGAAGAGCAGCCAGCCAGCCCTCAACACTGATGTTTGCGTTGCAGAACAGGTAATGCAGGTTGTGGCGTTCAAGCCGATCACGATCGCGCTGTGCCGCCGACACCAAAGGACGTCGGATCTCCACACCGAGATGATTCCAGTCGGGCCTTAGGGCCGACAGTTCCAGCAGGCAAAGGCCGCGCGCGCAGCCGATATCCAGGTGAAGGGGTCGCTTGGGGTCATCGAACAACTGGTCGGGTCTTGGCAGCTCCAGGGGCAGCTGGAAGAAGCGGCTCAGAGGATTGACGTGCTGACGCATCAGGACTGGCTGTCGCTTTCAAGGGGATCGCGTCGCAACAGGCCCCAGCAGGCGGTGTAGCCGTGCAGATGAGTGGCGCCGCCAAGCGGGCCGAGCTCGCCGTTGCAGAAGCTGCCGGTGACGGGTAGGTCGGGAAAGACGTCGCGGGCGATGCTGATGTCGCCGTCTGGGCCGCCGAACAGGCCGCTTCCACGTCCCAAGCAGGCGAACAGTATGCCCATGAGGGGTGCGGAAGCCGGATCACGATCTTGACTGTCGGCCAGCAGCTGTCGGGCTTCCTGCCGGGAGGCCTGGGCTTCACGCAGTTGGAACTGCACGTTCTGACCCGCGCGCACTCGATCTGCCACGGCGACGGCCCCATTGCGGGGATCCACGCCGATCAGGTTGCGCACCAGGAATGCGCGCTCAGGCTGCTTGCTGGAACGCTCGCGGGATTGGAGCCCCGCGAGCGCAGCACCTGCGTTGAGCTCCTGCCGTTCCACACCGAGGAACAGTGAATGCTGCACGAGTTCGCGGTCTGCATCGCTCAGGTCGGCCAGCACTCGCTGTAAGCAAGCCACGGGGCTGGCGCGGCGATCACCATCACTGAGTTCGAGCAACACATTTCTCTGGGCTTGCTCGATGGCAAACACGGGGCCGATTGGGCGGCACCCCTGCGCCACCACCGGATCGAGACGCCAGCTGCCGCCAATGCTCAGTCCCACTGCGCCACTGACCACTTGATCGCCCAGGAGCAGCGAGCCGTGGGCGGCGTTGTGGGGCACTGCGATGCCGCCGACTTTGGCGAGACCTGGATAGGCGTAATCCAAACCGCTCACCAGATCATTGATGTTGTTGCAGCTTGGGTCCATCAGCAGCAGCAAGGAGCGGCTTCGCGATGGTTCAACGCCCACCCAGTCCTGCCAGTGTTTGGCAGCTCCGTCGAGATCTGGGAGTTCGGTGCTGTCGAGGCGGAAACTGGTGAGTTCAGCACCAGGAAGATTGAGCAGGCTGACGCTAAGGGCCGCTGAGCGCTCCAGTTCATGGGCCTGACCCGCGCTGGTCGTGCCCACCACGCCGCCGCCGAGGCATCCAACCCAGTGCTTGGCCTTCAGGCGTCTCTGCAGGAGCGGCAGCAGGCGAGTCAGATCGCTGGCGAAATGGCTGGATACAAACACCAGTGCCAAGTCAGATTCACCGAAACCAAGGCCGCCGATCACCTCGCGCGCCGCCTCTTCCATCGACGACTTGCTGGAGAGCGCATGGCGGCAGCGCGCCTCTTGCCCGCGGCTCCTGAACCAGTCGAGGGGATTGAGCGGAACCATGAACTGGACCCTACCAATCCTGTGGACCTGACGGATGACCGTGATAATGAGCCTTCCAATGACCCTGGCCGGTGCCCGACTTCACGACTCGCACCCTGGTGTGGCTGACTTATCGCTTGGGAGCAGCCGTCGCTCTCGGCTTGCCTTTGGTGCTGCTGATCTGGTCAGGCATGAAACGGGAACCGGCGTTGGTTCGCCTGCTCGGCATCTATTGGAAGGTGGCCAGCCTTCTGGCGATCAGTGTTCTGCTGCTGACGGATCAGAGGCCCATCGGCTACATCACCGCCTTTCTTGCGCCCTTGCTGATGGCGGCCTCTCTTTGGTTCTGGGTTGATCTCAACGAGGAACTGGCCGATAGCCCTCCCGGTCGGGCACTGCCCATGACTGTTCGGATCTGGCGCTGGGCCCTCACCTTCTTTGCGCTGTTCGCGGCTGTGATGTCAGGTTCAGCTCTCGGTTGCACGCGTCAGCTGGAGGCGCAGAGTTGCCGGATCTGGTTGGAAGCACCGCAGGGACTGCACCGCGTGGTGGAACGGGTGTTTGATTTTGTCTTCGGCGGTGAGTGGACGATGGCCGTGGCCGCTTTCATCGGCTATGTGGCTTTGGTGGCCTACGCCGTGGGATTGCTGCAGTGGGCTTTGGTCCGTCTTCCCCGGCAGGGACTGGTGGCCGGCGATTTCTGAGATGGAGCCTTCGGTCTTGGTGCAGAAGCTGGAGGAACGCACCCGGCTG
>MDTA01060102.1_pt1 | contig 12495 bp, 12 predicted proteins | sample 811151 | NCBI WGS metagenome assembly MDTA01 (sample SAMN05326648, study PRJNA326480) | marine metagenome | isolation source: seawater | place: Indian Ocean: South | collected 2010
AAAGCTTTTATAAGCATGGTGGAGGGGGAAAGATTCGAACTTTCGAAGACCGAAGTCAACGGGTTTACAGCCCGCCCCATTTGACCGCTTTGGTACCCCTCCTTTAACTTATTAGGGATACCCCATAACTTAAAAAGCATTTAACAACAAGCGTTTTATAAGCATTTATTAAATAAATGCAATAAATCATTTTACGTTAAAATATGCTAATTATTTGAAAATTTTACTTAAAAAATATGAAAAAAACTACATTTCTGATAGCTGGCAAGCATGCTGTTGTTGAAGCGCTTAAAAACCCACAAAGAAAAGTTGAGAGAATATTTATAACTGAGGATGCACAAAAAAATTTAAATAGAGAAAATCAGTCTTTAAATCTACTTAAAAAGGCTCATATTTTTTATAAAACTAGAAGAGAACTTGATAATCTTTGCGGTAAAGACGGTGTGCAACATCAAGGAATTATCGCAGAGATCGAACCAATCGAAGAAATATCTTTAAAAGAATATGTCAATAGCATAAAAAATAAAAATGCTAATTTAATCGCTTTAGAAGACGTAACTGACCCAAGAAATATAGGGTCAATAATTAGAAGCGCTGTTTCTTTTAATGTAGATGGAATAATTGTAAAAGATAGAAATTTTCCATCAAAAAGTAAATTATTATATAAGTCAGCCAGTGGAGGAGTAGAATTTATTAAAATTTTTAAAGTATCAAATATTAATACGTCTCTTAAATTTTTAAAAAATAAAAACTTTTGGATCAGTGCTTTCGATACATTGGCTAAAAAAGATTTTACTAAACACAATTGGCAAGGTCGTAATGTATTATTGTTTGGCTCAGAGGGATTTGGTTTAAAACAAAAAACATTAGAGAACGCTGATTTTCATTTTAAAATTGAAATTAACAAAAGTATTGAAAGTTTAAATATATCAAATTCTGTTTCTGTGGTGTGTCATTATTTAAATAATTATTTAAAAAGAAATATTTAAAATCTTTTAAAGTTTAATTTATAATATAACTTTAACATTTCAATTATAGTCAAAATAATATTTTTTAAACTAACAGAAGATCCACCTATTAACCTGGTTGGGTACTCAGTAACTCCAAATTCTTTTATTTTATAACCTAAGTAATGACTCTTTATAACAAGCTCTGCTCCAAAAAAAGGACTTGAAGAACTTAGTTTTATTTTATTTGTTAATTTCCTATTTAATAGTCTTTGACCGGTAGAAATATCTTTGAATTTTGTTTTAAATAAAATTCTTAATATAAAATTATATACAATAGAAATTATAATTCTCATTGTACTATGAGCTCTCTTTTTCCTAAAAGTAATTACAAGATCATTATTATTTAAGATTTTGATAAGTTTAAACAAATCAGAAACACGGTATTCAGCATCGCCATCTATTGCAAATACCCAATCTTTACTACTTTCTCTAATACCGCGCCTAATAGCAGCTCCATATCCTAAATTTTTTTTATGGAAAAAAATTTTAATATTTTTTTTTCCGGTAGAAATTTTTTTTGCTAATAAACCTGATTTTTGAGGACACCCATCATCTACTATTATTATTTCCGAATTTATCTTAAGTTTTTTTAATACTGAAACACTTCTTTTAATCATTAACTTCACAGTTTTTTTATCCTTATAAAGTGGAAAAACAATACTGAGTGATTTTATTTTTTTCATCTTTAATAATCTTTAAAATTTGGAAAGTTAGTCACGAAAGAAAGAAAATCATGAGAATTGTTTTTAGTGAATTCTTTAAGCTCATTCTCATGTTCTTCGAAATTTTTATAAAAATAAAAAATCTTATTTTCAATATTGTTAATATATGGGCTATTAACATCTTTAGAATTTACAATTTTTTCAATTTTCATAAATTTTTCCTTAACTAAAGTTTTTTGGTAATCAACATGAGCGAACTCCATTCCTCCACCAATATAGAATATAGAAACAGTAAAATATAGAGTAAGAATAAAGTTCACAAAAAATCTTTTTTCTTTTAATAGATCTAATAATAAATAAGCTAATAGCAAACTAGAACTTAAACCTAAAGCCATACTTAAATCTTTTCTAAAATAAATTATTGATGTGATTAAAAGCAAAGCTAAATAATAAATAATTAATTTATTTAAAACCGAATTTTTTTGTTTATCTAATATTATTTTTATTAGCATTAAAAACATTAATAAAATAATTATAATAAATATAATTATTAAATAATTTTTATAATCAATTAATATTTGCTTGATTTTTTTTTTAACTGTTTCGTTTAAGTGATCTTTTAAAATAAACTCTATTATACCAAGATTAAAGGAATTAATGAAATTTTCTGATAATCTTATTGAATAGTTAATTAAATTTCTCTCTGCATAATTTGATCTTCTTGCATATAAACTATTCGGATCTACATCTGTAACTTTATAAAATTCTTTGGCCGTACTATCTTCATACCTATCTATTATTGGATGTATTTTTCCTGAAAGACTAAAAGTCATCGCAAAATAAATAATTATTGGTATTGAAAGCGATGCTAAAACTTTAATCTTTCTTTTCATTGTTCCTTCAATAAACATTTGAAAAAGAAAAATTAATACTAAATATAAAAAACCTGACTCATAAATAAAGATTGAGATTCCGGAAAAAAAAGAAATAAAAATTAGAAAAAATAAATTTTTATCATCCTTCAGTTTCAAATACTTAATACTAAGATACAATGAAAAAAAACCTGGAACAGAATTAATAATATGAGCATTAAATGCATTCCAAACAATAGGCCATGAGTGAAAACTCATGTTATAAAAATAAAGCAAGGAAGCAACTAAAGATATTTTTTTTTGTTTAAATATTTCATTAGCTATTAAAAATACTAATAAGGTAGCCACTGAGTGAAATAAAATTGTAACAAGGTGATAAGTTTTTGCATTAGCGGGCATAAATTGCAAATAATAATAATATAAAGGAGCATAATGATCTTGTGGTCCAAGATTTTTCAAAACTTCAATCAGTTTAAGCCGCTCTCCAGTTATTAAAGTATAAAGCTTAGGTCCAATAATGTAGTAAAAGTCATCTGAAAAAAAATAATGTTCTTTTGTAAAAAAAGCTAAGTACGATGTTGAAATTAATAAAACTACAAAGAAAAGATTAATCGAATTTGATCTATTTAAATTAAAGTCCATTTTGCTGATAATTTATATGTAGTTTTAATATTACTTTTTAAAACATTATTTCACATTATACATTAAATTGTGTAATTAAGATATTGAGTTTTGTTATTAATTAAATTAAACAAAGTTTAGGCTATTCGCCCTCATAGCTCAATTGGTAGAGCAACTGATTTGTAATCAGTAGGTTCGCGGTTCGAGTCCGTGTGAGGGCACCACAGGATAATGAACTTATTAATTAAAATAACCAACGTACTTAGAAGATTTTTCAAATCATTAGGAAAAAGAGAGAAAAAATTAATTAGATTAATTACTTTTTTAAATTGGAAGACCAGAAAAGATGTATCGAAACTTAATTTTGATGAAAATAAAATAACTAGAACAATAACCGAATTCAAAAACGATTCTTTATGGCCTAAAAAAATTGCTGCTTTTGTAATATTTTTTTACAAAGAGGAAAGATTAAAATTTTTGTCCAAAATCTGTAGTAATCTCGAAACATTAGATACCAATATAGATTTAACCCTTGTTGTTAATAATGAGGCTTACAAAAAAAAAGACAAAATAAAAGAAATTTTATCACAATCATGTTCCTTTGAGATTAACTTTTTTGAACCTAAAAATTTATTAGATCCAAGACTTCTTACATACTCACATTTTGAAGTTGTAAAAGAAAAATTAAAAGATGTTAATGTAAGTCACTTTTTATATCTTGAAGACGATATCTCAATTGATGTCAATAATGTAAAATACTGGCTTACTGCAAGAGAATCTTTAAAAAAGTATAAATTAATTCCATCTTTTTTAAGAACGGAAATAAACAGAGACGATAAACAAATTTATTTAGTCGACTCAATTAAAAAAAATAATTTTTTTTGGCAACCTAAAGTTTTTTCAAATTCAAGTGATATCGCTTTGATAAATTTGCTCGATTATTTTACTCCTGCTTATCTTTATGATCGTGAATTAATGGAAGAACATATTAATGGGCCATCGGGTAGTATTGATTTTGGACATCCAACTCATGATGAAAGATGGAATATTCCAAAAATGCAAGAGCAAGGAGTTATGGAAAGAGCTTCTTCGTTGTTAGCATTCTATAATGTGCCTAAAGGATTTTTACATAGAAATGTTGTTCCAATCAGCAAAAAGACAAAAATAATAAAAGATTATTGTTTGATTCCACATCTTTCAAATAGATTTACGCATGTTGAGGTCTCGTCTTTTGGTAGAATAAAAGTGAAAGATTTATTTATTTAATTTAAAAGATCACTTGTTTATAATATTTAAGTAAAATAATATACTTCTGTTATGCACAACGAAATTATTTCTGAAAAATATAAGGACTTAATAAAAATTGCCGAGAGTAATAATTCTAGCTTTTTAAAAAATCAACCTTTTCCTCATATATCTTTTGAAAACTTTTTTAATTTGAGCTTCATCGAGTCTATTCTTTCAGATTTTCCAAATTTAGAGGATAAGAACAATACTAAAGAATTTGACACTAAGAGAGACCAAAAAAAGTTTGCGACTGATGTTAGTTTTGCTTTCCCAAAAAAAATTAATAACTTTTTAAGTTACTTGAATTCTTATCAATTTTTAAGTTTTTTACAAAAACTTACTGGCATAAAAGAGACCTTAATACCTGATCCTTATTATTTTGGAGGAGGCTTGCATGAGATTAAAAGAGGTGGGTTTTTAAAAATTCATGCTGACTTTAATTACCACCCTCTACTTAAACTTGACCGCAGAATAAATGTTTTAATTTATTTGAATAAAGATTGGAAAGAAAATTATGGCGGACATCTTGAGCTTTGGGATAGAAACATGAAAACTTGTGTAAAAAAAATTTCTCCTTACTTTAATAAGATTGTAATTTTTAATACTAATGATTTTAGTTATCATGGCCACCCTGATGCACTAAATTGTCCAAATAATATAACAAGGAAATCAATTGCATTATATTACTATTCCAATGGAAGGCCAGCAGAAGAAATAAATAAAAAACTTAGGTTTCATAATACCATATATAGAAATAGAAAAAATTCAGATGAAAATATTGAAGAAAAAATGCCAGAGTTTAAAAAAATATTTGGTAAATTTTATATAAGAAAAAAGGTCAAAGTTTAATTTATTTTATTCAAAATATTTTTTTAAATATTTTTTATTTGACTTATTTGCTAATTTTTTAAGAAATTTTTTAAAGCTGAAAAGAGGTATAGAGTTTAGTATTTTCTTAAAAAATTTTATATTTATTGAATTTCCTTCCCATGTTAAATCTTCTACCTTATGATCTTGACCTTCATTAAACACCATAGTGTTCAAATTTGTTTTTTTTCTATTAACATAAAAAACCACAATACTTTCATAAAATTGAACAGAGTGAATGTAATCGTTTAAGGAATATTTAAATTGGCCTAATTTTTTTTGATTTTTGAAATTTATATCATCGATAATTTTTTTTGAAAAGTTGATAAAGCTTTGATTTAAGTTAGAGTTATAATGTTTCATATAACTAGTATGCACGTCTTCAACAAGTAAAACTCCATCATCTCTAATATTTTTAATAACATTTGCAGTAGTAATTATTTGATTCAAATTTGTATGGCCACCATCATCTAGTATTACGTCAACCTGTCCTACTTTTTCAAAAAAATCCCTCCAAAAATTTTCATCAGACTGATTACCAATGTAAATTTCAATATTTCTATTTTTATCTTCAAATTTTTTACATTCATGATTAATATCAATCCCGATAATCTTTGATCCTTTCGTAAAATAATTTCTCCAAATTTCTAATGATCCACCGTTATGCACTCCTATTTCAACGAAAGTAATGTCCCTATTTTTGTAATTTTTGAATACGTTTTCATAAATTTCAAAATATTTTTCCCACTTACTTGATGAGTTTTTAGAATTTTTAAAAAGATGTTTTATCTCATTTTCCATAAATAAAATTAATTTATATTTTTAAGCGCTTGTTCTATTTTTATTTTATTGATTAAACTTCTATTTTTGTCGAATAATAAATTAATTTTATTTTTATTATTCATTGAAATTTTCAAAGATTTTATATTTCTTATTTCTGAATTATCAGCCGAAACTGCAACGGGTCTTTTTTCTGGACTTAAACAACTTATGGTAACAATTGTTTTGTCAGATAATATTTTTCCCTTCCATCTTCTTGGTCTAAATGGGCTAATAGGAGTAATTGCCATCTTACCAGAATTTAGAGATAGAATAGGACCGTGCACTGATAAATTGTAAGCGGTACTGCCAGCTGGTGTAGAAACTAATACTCCATCAGCTATAAGTTTTTTGATAATTTTCTTTTTTCGAATTTTTATATCTAAAAACGCTGTTTGCCTACTTTGTCTTAAAAGTGACACTTCATTTATTGCCATCAAATATTTTTTATTAGAATTTTTATATCTTGTTGCAATAATTTTTAAAGGTTTGATTATAGTCTTTTTTGATTTCAAAACTTTACTTTGAATATTTTTATTATCATATTTATTCATTAAAAATCCAAAATTTCCAGAGTTTATTCCATAAAAGGGTTTTTCATATTTATAATATTTTCTTAAATTCTTTAGCATAAAGCCATCTCCTCCGACCACAACTATAACTTCTGCTTTTTTCAAACTAAAAATTTTGGTTTTGTTTAAAATCTTTCTTTTAATTTTTTGTGCGTTTGGGCTTTTATCAAATATGTAAAAAAGTTTTTTCATTATATATGGTGCCCTCGGCCAGACTCGAACTGGCACTCCCAAAAGGGCAAGGATTTTAAGTCCTTTGTGTCTACCAATTTCACCACGAGGGCTTTCCCTTTTTGTTAGTTTTTAAGCAAAAATTTATTTTTAACAAGAAAAATTTATTAATTAACTTAATTATCTTATAAAGTAAGTATAATTATGTCTAAAAAAATACTTATATATAACTCAGGTGGTGGATTAGGTGATTCTATTCAATTATTTCCCTTGATTCTTAGTCTTAAAAACCACTTTAATAATTCGTCGATTTATTATTTAGGAGCACATGAAAATCACTTTGCCGACAGACTTAAAGAATACAATATTAGTATTAAATCCTTAAATTTAGATCTGAGATATTTCGGTTTTAGATGGTGGCATCTATTTTTTGTCAAAAAAAGATTTGAAGGATCAAAGTTAGACAAATTTGATGTGATTGTAGATTTACAATCAAAAATTCGAAATACTTTAATATTAAGATTAATACCGCATAAAATATTCTACTCCAGTACTTTCAATTTCAAATTCTGCACTGAAACAAAAAATTATAAAATTTCAAAAAATATATCTCAAGTAACTTTAGAAAATTTAAGTTTAATTTTTAAAGAAAAAATTCAAGTTGTGCATTATGATATAAATAAAATACCAGAAAAGTATAAAATTGAAGCCAAAAAACTTTTACCACATAATAATTATGTGGGTTTTTCTATTACCCAAGGCAACTTGTATAGAAAAAAGAGCTGGCCAATAAATAGTTTTATATCCTTAGCAAATAAAATATTAAAAAAAAATAAAATTCCTGTTTTTTTTATTGAAAGATCAAACATTCAATTGTTTGAAAAGGTTAAAACTGAAGTTCCAAATGCAATTATACCAGAGTTTGAAACAGATTTATCGTGCCCGGCTTTGGTTACTGCGTTAGGTGAAAGATTAGAAAAAGCTGTTTCAATAGATAATGGGGTCATGCATATGCTTAGTGTATCTAAAGTGCCTTTAATTTTTTTGTTTGGTCCAACTAATTCAAAAAAATTTGCACCATTTAATAATATTACTACTATCTTAGATGCGAAAGAAATTTATAAATCAAAAGACATAAGTAAAATTACTGTGGATGAAGTTTTTAAATTGATTTAATCAAAAATTTTAATTTTTTTTTGTAAAACCATTTTTTTAATTATTTTAAAGACTTTGGTTAAATTTTTTGTATTAGTAGATCGTAAAACTATTGAAACCCCTACTCTACCTAAACGAAAAAAGGGATAGCTTCCTATTTCTACTTTTTTAATGTTTATTTTTTGTATTTTTCCTAACTCTCGCGAAATGCTACTTTCAACAGTAAGAACGTTTAATGTTTTACTGTAAACCTTATGACCTCCCTTTAAATATTTTTTACAATTTTCTATCATTGAATTTAATATTGATGGAACTCCCGGAAGACAAAAAACGTTTTTAACTAAAAATCCGGGTGCTGCGCTTGATGGGTTGTAAATTAATTTTGCAGTTCGAGGCATTTTAGACATTTTTTTTCGACCATCATTGAAATTTTTTTTTCCATAATAATTTTCTAAAATTCTAAAAGCTTCCTTGTGAAATTCATATTTTAATTTGAAAGCCTTAGATATTGATTGAGCGGTTATGTCGTCATGTGTAGGGCCAATCCCCCCAGTTGTAAATATATAATTGAAATTTTTTGATAATTTTAAAATGTTTTTGATTATAGTTTTTTCATTATCAGGTATTATTCTCACTTCATCTACTGAGATTCCGCAATTTGAATTTAGCCAGTTTGAAATAAATGAAACATTTTTATCTTGAGTTCTTCCAGAGAGAATTTCGTTACCTATAATAAGAATGGCAGCATTTACTTTCTTGTATTTTTTCTTCATATTAAATTTATATGGATTTTGAAAATAAATTAATACCAGGAACTCTCATAAAAAGATATAAGCGTTTTTTTGTTGATGTAAAGTTAAGTAATAAAAAGGTAACCGCACATTGTCCGAATACTGGATCTATGATGGGTTTGTTAAAAAAAGGTAATAAAATCTGGGTAACTAAATCTAACAATTCTAAAAGAAAATTGAAGTATACTTTACAAATAATAGAGACAAATAATAATAAAGTTGGCGTTAATACTCATTTTACAAATCAAATTATTAAAGAAGCTCTAAAAAAAAACTTAATAAAAATTTTTAGTAAAAAAATAGTTTTTCGAACAGAGCAAAGATTTAATAAAAATACAAGATTTGATTTTTTTATACAAAACGAAAAAAAGGGGGCTTTTGTTGAAGTGAAAAATGTAACTTTAAAAAGAAAAAACAACATTGCAGAATTTCCAGACTCTATTACTAGTAGAGGATCTAAACATATAAAAGAGTTAATTGAAGCCAAGAGAAAAGGTTATGACTCATATCTCCTTTTTTTGATTCAAAGAGATGATTGTAAGAAATTTAAAATTGCCTCAGATATTGACCTTGATTATTTTAAAAATCTTAAAATAGCTATTAAGAAGAAAGTTAAAATCATAGCTTATGATTGTAAGTTTTTAAAAAATGGAATAATTCTAAATAAAAAAATTAAAACAAATTTATAAACAATGAGCTTTTCAAGTTTTTTATTAACAAATTACTCTAATGTAAATAAAAGCAATTGCTTCGTTTTTTATCCAAATAATAATGAAGATATACAGAATATCTTTAAAGTCGCGAAAAAAGAAAATAAAAAAATATTATGTATAGGTTCTTCACAAAGTTGGTATGACACAATATTTAATTCAAATAATTTTATAATTAATTTAAAAAATTATAAAAAGATTTTTGATTTAAATAAAAATGACAAAACATTAATTATAAGCTCGTCGTATAAAATAAAAGAAGTTTTAGAAAATATTAATCAATATGGATTATCTCTATTTAGTATACCAGGGAGTTTGGATGTTACGATAGGAGGATGCATTTCTAATGACGTACATGGCAAAGATTCTTTTAAGTACGGCAACTTTGGAGAAAACGTTATTGAAATAGAAATTATTCTTTCTAATGGTGACTTAATAACATGTTCAAGAGAAAAAAATAGAGAACTTTTTTTATCTACTATTGGTGGATTGGGTTTAATGGGTATCATTACTAAAATTAAGATAAAATTAAAAGATGTTTCTAGCGTTTATGAAACTGAAAATTTTAGATGTGATAACTACAAAATATTAATTGAAAACTTATATAATAAACGAGAAGATTATGATTATATCTATGGTTGGGTAGATCTATTAAGTAAGAATAATAGTTTGGGAAGAGGTATAATATTTAAATCAAAAAAATTATTTAAACAAAAAAAAATAAGTGAAAATAGATTTATTAAAAAAAATCTTTTTATTTTTTTAAAAACATTTGTTTTTAAATTTTTTACAAGATTTAACTTAATTAATTTTTTAAATTTACTATTTTTCTATTTTCACTTTTTTAGAAAAAAAAAAATTAATTCATACCAAGATATTATTAATACCTTAAATACATCAGGAGTTGAGCTAAAGGACATTTGCCCTCCATATAGCTTTTTTGATGTACAAGTAATACTTAAAAAAGAAACTTTACCCCATTCTTTAAGTGATTTTATAATTCAATGTCAGGAGTTAGGACTTAAAGGTTCAATAATCGGTATAAAGATGCACAAAAAAAATGATAATTATTTGTCATTTTCTGACAATGGGATAAGTATAAATATAACAAATGTTTTTCAAAAAAAAGACAAAAATAAATTAGAGCTAAAGTTTAAAGAACTATATAAATTTCTTATAAAAAATAATCATAAGGTCTATATAGCTAAGGATTTCTTTTTTAATAAAGAAACTTTTTTTAAAAATTATAAAAATGCAAATAAGTTTTTTTCTTTAAAGGAAAAATATGATAAAGATTTTATGTTGTATTCAGATTTTCTAAAAAGAATTGGAAAATAACGATATTGAAATGGATAATTTGTTAAAAGAAAATTTTGAAAAATTAAGGGCTGCCGGAAGTGTTGCCTCAGGTGCTTTAGATGAGGTGAGTAAAATTATTAAGCCAGGTATAAGTACTAATCAATTAGATAAAGTTTGTTATGAGTACATAAGAGATAACAAAGCGTTTTCAGCACCTCTTTTTTATAGAGGTTTTCCTAGATCATGTTGTACATCGACAAATCATGTTGTTTGTCATGGAATACCATCTGATAAAATCTTAAAAGAGGGGGATATAGTTAATGTAGATGTAACTGCGTATAAAGATGGCTGGCACGGTGACACAAGTAGAATGTTTTCTGTTGGTGACGTCTCAATAAAAGCAAAAAAATTAATTAACATCACTTATGAATCTATGATGAAAGCTATTAAAATTTTAAGAGAGAATATTTTTCTTGGTGATATTGGTTCAACAATTCAAAATTATGTAGAGTCAAATGGTTTTTCCGTTGTACGTGATTTTTGCGGTCATGGAGTAGGTAAAGATTTTCATCAAGAGCCAAATATATTGCATTATGGTCAAAAAGGTACCGGAAAAAAAATTAAAAGAGGAATGATATTTACTATCGAGCCAATGATAAATGCAGGTAAATTTGAGACAAAAACTTTAAGTGATGGTTGGACAGCTGTTACGAAAGATAAATCTTTATCTGCACAATTTGAACACACTGTTGGTATAACAAAAGATGGATATGAAATTTTTACCTTGTCAAAAAAAGGTTTAGATTTACCTCCATACAAAACATGATTAACAGATATTCTAGAAAAGAGCTTACGGATATATGGAGTGATTCAAACAAATATTCCTTATGGTTAAAAATTGAGTTAGCTTCAGCAGAGGCAATGGAAAAATTAAAGATTATTCCAAAAGGTGTAAGCAGAAAAGTAAGATTGAAAGCAAAAATAAATTCAAAAAGAATTGGGGAGATAGAAAAAAAAGTTAAACATGATGTTATAGCTTTTTTAACTTCTATTACTGAAAAAGTGGGTCCATATGCAAAATATCTACACAAAGGTATGACCTCTTCTGATGTTTTGGATACCAGTTTCAACTTACAACTAAAACAATCGGGAAATATTATTTTAAAAGATATAGAAATTTTATTAAGTACTTTAAAAAAAAAGGCTATTAAATATAAATATACATTATGTATCGGTAGAAGTCATGGTATACACGCTGAGCCTATTACTTTTGGTTTAAAATTGCTCACTTACTATCAAGAATTTAAGCGAAATAAAAAAAGACTTAAAGACGCTATTGATGAAATATCTGTTTGTGCAATTTCTGGTGCGGTAGGAACTTTCGCAAACGTAGATCACAGAGTAGAAAAATATGTAGCAAAAAAATTAAATTTAAAAATAGAACCTATTTCTACTCAAATAATTCCAAGAGATAGACACGCACATTTTTTTTCAATTCTTGGAATAATAGCGAGTTCAATTGAAAGATTTGCTACTGAAATTCGACATCTTCAAAGAACAGAAGTTTTGGAAGTTGAGGAATTTTTTGAAAAAAAACAAAAAGGTTCATCTGCTATGCCTCATAAAAAAAATCCAATTTTAAGTGAAAATTTAACCGGG
>MDTA01143520.1_pt1 | contig 12495 bp, 15 predicted proteins | sample 811151 | NCBI WGS metagenome assembly MDTA01 (sample SAMN05326648, study PRJNA326480) | marine metagenome | isolation source: seawater | place: Indian Ocean: South | collected 2010
AAGAAATATTTAATTCCAGACGATGATACATTCATTATGCCAGATGATGATGTTCTTTTTATAGCTACCGAAGAAAATATGCGCTTTATGAGTGAGTTGAGAAAAATTACAGACGAGCCACACAACGTAATGATAGCTGGTGGGGGAAGAGTGGGTTCAGCATTAGCTAAAAAGTTGGAGGATGCATATAATCTTAAACTTATAGAGAAAGACAAATTAATTGCTAAAAATATTTCTGAGAACCTATCTTCAACAGTTGTTTTACATAATGATATTGCAGATGAGACGATGTTAAAAAATGAGAACATTAACGAAGTTGATTATTTTTGTGCTGTAACTAGTGATGATCAGGCGAATATATTGTCTGCAAAACTGGCAAAAGATATGGGGGCTGGAAAAACTATTGCCATAGTAAATAAATCATCTTATAGAAATTTAGTTTCTAAAGAGATTGATGTTGTAGTCTCTCCTGAGGATGTAACCATTGGCTCCCTTTTAGCATCAGTCAGAACAAGTGATATTGTAAGTGTTAATAGAATTGGAAATATTGATGGAGAGGTAATGGAAATTATCGCTCATGGTGACAAGAAAACGTCAAATCTTGTAGGGAATAAAATTTCTCAACTTGAGCTACCTAAATCTATCATAATTGGAGCTGTTGTAAGAGATGACAATGTATTATTGGCCAATGAGGATATAGAAATTCGAGACGAAGATCACATAATTATTTTCGCCTTCGATAAAAAAGAATTACCAACCATTGAAAAACTTTTTCAAGTAAATGTAGGTTTTTTCTAAAATATGAATTACGCATTGATACAAAAGACTATTGGTATGATGATATTAGTTTTCGCAGCTATTCTAATAATCCCATTTAGTATTTCGTTATCTTATAATGATGGGAATACTTCCTCATTTATCTACTCTTTTCTGATTATATTTTTATTTGGCTCTATTCTTTTTTTTCCTAATAGATTAAATAGTTTTGATTCAAATATAAAAATTAAAGAGGGTTTCCTAATCGTTGTTCTTTTTTGGGTTTTGTTAAGTTTCTTCGGAAGTTTCCCATTTATGTTTGATACTAATTTATCAATGACTTTTGTAGATGCATTTTTTGAATCTGTATCTGGATGGACAACAACTGGTGCGACTGTAATCATTAATTTAGATAACCTGTCTCCCTCAATCCTAATTTATCGCCAGCTTTTACAGTGGTTGGGAGGTATGGGAATTGTAGTTTTAGCTCTTGCTGTCTTGCCAATGCTAGGCGTTGGTGGAATGCAATTATACAAAGCTGAATCTGGTGGGCCAATTAAAGACAATAAAATCTCTCCAAGAATCGCTGAAACAGCTCAAAATTTGTGGAAAGTTTATCTTGGACTAACAATCTCATGTGCAGGAGCATACTATCTTGCTGGGATGAGTTTATTTGATGCTATAGCACATAGTTTTTCAACCATCGCTATTGGAGGTTTTTCAACTCATAGCCAGAGTATTGCATATTTTGATAGTGCTATGATTGAGATTGTTTGCATGATCTTCATGTTTTTGTCAGCACTTAACTTTATTCTTCATTTTCATTCACTCAAAAGTAGAAGTCTTAAAATATATTTTAAGGATGTTGAATTTAGGTTATATTTTTTACTTATTATAGTATCGTCAATCATACTTCTTGTTTACTCTTCATTTGTATATACCAACCAGATTTCAGCAATGGGTATTCTTTTTCAGGTAATATCTTTTATCACTACCTCTGGGTTTGTATCAACATCTTATGAAAACTGGCCAGTTTCTATTATTAGTATACTTTTGTTCCTAAGTTTTTTAGGTGCTTGTGCTGGTTCTACGGGCGGTGGTATGAAAATTATTAGAGTACTCTTTATAGCAAAAGAACTCAAAAGAGGTCTTATAAAAATTATCCATCCATCGGCAGAAGTTCCAATCAAAATTAATAATCAAGCTGTCAATGAGAATATCTCGAATAATATTCTGTTATTTTTTATTTTCTATTTAATCTCATATATATTTTTATCACTGATTCTCTTATTGCTGGGTCTAGATGCTACTACTGCTTTCTCATCCATAGCAGCATGTTTGAATAATTTAGGGCCTGGAGCAGGTATAGTCATCGATAACTATAGTTCTATCAGTACATCCTCAAAATATGTTCTTTCATTTGCAATGTTGCTTGGTAGGCTTGAGATATACACACTGCTAATAATAATAACTCCATATTTTTGGAAATACTAAATCTCTATGAATAAAGACAAGCCATTCTGCTCTATTAATAACATGCTAAATATAAAAGCATCGGAGGCAGAGAGATTTACGACTGACTATCTCTATCCCCGCTATTGGATAACTTGGATAGTTTTATTTTTATCTTTTTTTATAAATATTCTACCAAACTCATTGAGGGTAAGAATAGGAAATAAAGTTGGTGACATTCTGTATAGAACAAATGAAAAAAGGAGGAAAATTGCCTCGAGTAATCTGTCTTTATGTTTTAAAAATAAATCTAAGGATGAAATCAATCTAATCACTAAAGAATATTTTCAGAACCTTGGAAGATCATTTCTTGATATGTCCATTTTATGGTGGCGTAGCAGTAATTCACTTAGAGCATCATGTCGAGTTGAAAATATTGAACTGCTTGAACAGTCTCTTAAAAAAGGGAAGGGAGTAATTCTCTTAACCGTTCATTCAACATCGTTAGATTTTGGTGGAAGATCTATCTCAAACTTTCCTGTCATAAGTATGTACAAGCCCTTCAGGAATAAGTTTATTAATTGGCTAATAGGGAGGTCTAGGTGTAAAAATGACGACAATGCTGTGATATTTTCAAGAGATAACTTCCCTTTTAAAACACTAGTAAAGATTCTAAAAAAACCAAACATTTTTTATTATATTGGGGATGAAGATCTCAGTTTAAAAGAATCTGAATTCGCTGATTTTTTTGATGACCGAAAAGCTACATTACTGACAATAAGAAAATTAGCTCAGCTTACGAATTGTACCATTATACCTTGTATAAATATCTATGATAAAAAATTAGAAAAATACGTAACATATCTAGATGAGCCTGTAACAGACTTCCCATCGGATTCTCCTAGTGAGGATGCGCGAGCTATAAATATTTGTTTTGAAAGATTAATATCAAGAAGAGTCAGCCAGTATATGTGGAGCTTGCGGATTTTTCAAAATAGAGAAAAAGGAAAAAATTATCCATACTAAATCAAATATACAAAACTCTTATCTATTTTTTGTACCTATAATAGCTTAAAATATATATGTGAATATTTTTAGTCCTATTAAACCTTTTTTAGAATTTTCATTAGATGTGGGCGATGGCCATTCGCTTTATGTAGAAATATCAGGCAATGAAAACGGTATACCTGTACTTTTTCTTCATGGAGGACCTGGTGCCGGAAGTAGTGAATTATTTAGAAGATATTTTGATCCAAAAAAATACAAAATAATTATATTTGATCAACGAGGTTGTGGAAAATCTACGCCATTTGGAGCTTGTGAGAATAATACAAGTGATAAACTAGTTGATGATATAAAACAAATACTGCTACATCTCAACATTAAACAAGTTGTTATTTATGGAGGGTCATGGGGGTCAACGTTAGCCCTCCTATTCTCCGAAAAGTATCCTCAATCAGTTAAAGCACTAGTCTTAAGAGGCATCTTTCTTTGTCGAGAGTCTGATATCCAATGGTTTTATCAAAAAGGGGCAGATTCAATATTTCCTGATTACTGGAGAGATTTTATAAAAGATATTCCTACAACTGAAATGGATGATATATTAACAGCCTTCTATAATCGCATTCATTCTCAAGACTTACAGATATCTAATCAATTTTGTAAACAATGGTCAATTTGGGAAGGAAATTGTTCCTCACTGAGACCAAATAAAAAAGTAGTAGAATTGTTTGATAAATGTGCTATCTCGTTAGCCAAGATTGAAACACATTTTTTTAAAAATAATTGTTTTATAGAAGAGAATCAGATTATCAAGAATATTGAAAAGATAAAAAATATTAAATGTTTTATTATCCATGGACGTTACGATATCGTATGTCCATTTAATCAGGCTTTTGATCTACATAACCACTATGATAACTCTGAGCTTAATATTATAGATGATGCAGGCCATTCGCTTTTAGAGCCAGGAATTACTAAAAAAATTCTTCAAATTTTTGAGGAGCCATCAAATTTTGACTGTTAGATTAATCCTCATATTATTTTTAGTGTCTTCGTGCGCAAAAGAAGTTGAACCTAATTATCTAAGAGAATTAAATCTAAATGAACAGTTTGTCCAAGAGCAATTTGATGCTGATCTTGTTAAAGTTGAGCTTAGTGATAATCGTAATTTTGCAATGCTACAAAATGTTGAAGGTAAAAGACAACCTATTCTTTTACTTCATGGAAGAGGGCTTTATCCAAATGAGCCGCTAGTAATGAATCCAATTAGAGAAGGTTTGATGTCAGAGTACAATGTATTTTCTATCCAATTACCTGTATTAGAGAAAGGAGCGACTTATTATAAATACAAAAAAATTTTCTCATATTCGAACGAACGAATTTCAGTTGCACTAGAGAAAATACACTCAGAGTATGGAAAAGTCATAGTAATAGCTCATAGTTGCGGTGCACATATGTTGTCGTCCTACTTAGATCTGCATGGTGGTGAATATTTAGAATCAGTAATTCTTCTCAGTGCTGGAGCAGTGGATAAGAATCAAATTGCTACATTTTTTAATTATAGTTTAGTAGATTTTAAGCTCCTAAATATATTTGGAGAGTTTGATCATAATTCTGTAATTAAACACAACGACTACCTTACATCTCTTAAATCTGAACACATCACTCATCAGATGCTTACTGATGCAGATCATTACTACAGAGATCAAAGTGAATCATTATTATTAGTTCTAAAAAAATGGCTTATGTCAGGCTAATGTGTTATAGATAGCATATGAAAAATCGTGAAGCTAAAGTAGAGAGAAACACAAAAGAAACACAAATTGTTGCCAGTGTTGATTTAGATGGCAGTGGCGAAGCTGACCTTAAGGCAGACTTGCCTTTCCTAGAGCATATGTTGGAGCAAGTGGCCAGGCATGGCATGATGGATTTAAAAATTCATGCACAAGGTGACCTTCAAATTGATGCTCATCATACCGTTGAGGATATTGGTATTGTATTAGGTCAAGTAATTGATAAAGCGCTTGGAGAAAAACTCGGAATAAATCGATTCGGGTCATCGTATGTACCTCTTGATGAATCATTATCGAGAGTAGTGCTAGATTTTTCAGGTAGGCCAGGTTTGCAATACAACGTCTCCTATCCTAGGTCAAGAGTTGGAGAATTTGATGTAGATTTATTACAAGAATTCTTTCACGGTTTCGTAAATCACGCCAAGGCGACAATCCATATAGATAACTTGAGAGGAGCTAACTCACACCATATCGCAGAGACTATTTTTAAAGCTTTTGGAAAAGCACTAAAAGTTGCGATAGCTCTTGATCCTAGAAATTTGAACAAAATACCTTCAACAAAAGAAAAGCTTTAATGTCAAAAATATCTGTTATTGATTACGGCATGGGTAACATCCACAGTGTAGCTAAAGCACTATACAAAGTTTGTGGCAAAGAACACAAAGTGGTAATCACTAATTCAATAAAAGAAATAAACTCAAGTGATAAAATAGTTTTTCCAGGGCAAGGCGCAGCAAAATATTGCATGAATAATTTACAAAACAAATTCGATATTATTAAACTGAAAGAGATAATTTGTAGAAAGCCATTTCTTGGAATATGTATGGGCCTACAAGTTCTGATGACATTTAGCGAGGAGGATGACACTGAGTGCCTTAATATATTTGACGGACATGTCCAACGTATACAATCCTCAAGCGACGAGATTAAATTACCGCATATGGGCTGGAGTAGAGTTAATTTCACGTATGATAGCGCATTAAGCAATAATATAAATAATGATACATTTTTTTATTTTGTTCATAGTTATCATGTTTTCACCAAGTCTAAGGATGATGTAATGTCATACACTGACTATGGCTGTAAATTTATTTCTTCATTACAAAAAGATAATATCGTAGCTGTACAATTTCATCCTGAAAAAAGCTCTACCAATGGTCTTAAATTGTTAAATAACTTTATTAAATGGAGAATATGAATGAAGCTGTTACCCGCAATTGATATTCTAGATGGTTCATGCGTCAGATTAAACAAAGGAAAATATAGTCAGGTAACCAAATATTCTGACGATCCTATATCTGTAGCTTCTCAGTGGCATGAAAATGGGATAAGGAATATCCATATTGTTGACTTAAATGGTGCTAAAACTGGCAATATGACAAATTTTTCAGTGATAACCAAAATAAGAGATACATTTGCTGATTTTTATATTCAAGTTGGCGGGGGCATAAGAACATTAGATTCTATTAATAAGTATGTAAATTCAGGAATCGACAAGATTATTATCGGAACAAAAGCTTTAACATCTCCAGAATTTTTACAATCCATACCAAACAATTTGAAGGAAAAAATTATTATTGATGTTGCAATAAATAATAATGTTCTAGCTACTCGTGGGTGGATCGAAGAATCAAAAATAACCATTAATGATTTCATCAAGCAATTAGAAGTGAATCAAATCAAAGAACTTGTAGTTACCGATATAACTAAAGATGGGATGCTATCAGGTATCAATAAAGATTTATATAGCAATATATTATCTCTCACTCGGATACCTATAATAATATCTGGTGGAGTGACAACTTTAGCAGACATTCACGAAATAATTTCTATGAAAGATAATACCATCAGTGGGATCATTATAGGAAAGGCAATATATGAGAATAAAATTAAAATATCTGATCTAGTTGGATTGGAGGGTATCTAATGTCATATACAAAAAGAATTATACCTTGCCTGGATATTGACGATGGTAGAGTGGTAAAAGGAGTAAATTTTGTTGACATCAAAGATGCTGGCGATCCTGTTGAAGTTGCGAAAAAATACGATTCCATGGGAGCTGATGAATTAGTTTTTCTTGATATCACTGCAACTCATCAAGATAGAAAAACAATAATTAACACAGTTGAAAATGTTGCAAATGAAGTATTTATACCTCTTACTGTTGGCGGTGGCGTTTCTAAATACTCCGATGTCATAAATCTATTAAATGCTGGTGCGGACAAAGTTGCGATTAATAGTGCTGCCGTAAGAAATCCAGACTTAATTGATGAGGTGACTTCCAAAATAGGCAGTCAATGTATTGTTGCTGCGATAGATGCGAAGTTAACTTTGGAAGGGTCATGGAAAGTTTATACACATGGTGGAAGGAAGGAGACAGAATTAGATGCTATTGACTGGGCCAAAGAGCTAAATGATAGAGGAGCAGGTGAGTTATTAGTAACTAGCATGGACCGTGATGGAACAAAGGATGGTTTTGATAACGATTTGTTAAAAGCAATATCATCGAAAGTAACCATACCTGTAATTGCATCTGGTGGTGCTGGCAGTCTTATGCATATGCTAGAGGCTATAAAAAAAGGTAAGGCTGATGCTGTTTTAGCAGCTAGTATTTTCCACTACGAGATGTTTTCTATTAAGCAAGTCAAAGAATATTTAAAAAATGAGGGAGTGTCGGTACGTATCTAACTATTTATGGTACTCTTAAAATATGAACAGTAAACCCCAAAAAGATATTCTTGAAAAATTATTTTTAGTTTTAAAGGATAGAAAAATAAATCCTTCGGAAAACTCATATGTTGCTAGTTTATACAGAGATGGCAATAATAAAATTAATGAGAAAATTATCGAAGAAGCGCAAGAATATATAGAAGCCATAAAAACCAACAAAAAAAGCTCCATTATTCATGAAGCAGCAGACTTATGGTTTCACACTTTCGTATCTTTGGCTTTGAATGACCTCACAGCGAGTGATATCCTAGAAGAACTAGATAGACGCTTTGGTCAGTCAGGTATAGAGGAAAAAGAATCAAGAGAGAAATGAGGTAAAATATGTTAAGCGGAATATCACCATGGTCAATATTACTCATCCTAATCATTGTAGTATTGTTATTTGGTACAAAAAAATTAAGAAATGTCGGTTCTGATTTAGGATCGGCAATTAAAAGCTTTAAAAAATCATCAAGGGAAGAGACAACCGACGATAAGGTCGTATCTAATAAATCATCAAAAGAAGATAAATAAATCTCATGTTTGATATTGGGTTTTGGGAATTATTCTTAATATTCATATTATTGCTATTTGTGGTGGGGCCCGAAAAGCTACCAGTTGTTGCAGGATTTCTAGGTAAGTGGTTTGGAAAATTACAGAGATATTTCTTCGAACTAAAAGATTCTATACAGCGAGAAACATCCGATGCAACTGGGGAAATTAACAAGATTATGGATGATCAAAAAACACAGATTAAAGATTTAGAAGATAAGATTAAAAAAGCGAGTGAGGATGACTAATTATGTCAGATAAAAACGAGTCTGAGAGTTCTTACAAATCTTTAGTTCCTCATTTTCAAGAGTTAAAAATGAGATTATCGAAATCTCTCATATTTGTCTTTTTAGTTTTCATTATTCTTTTTCCTTTTTCTAATGATATATACAACCAATTAGCAGATCCACTAATGCGTAACTTACCAGAAAACAGTTCCATGATAGCCATAGATGTTGCCTCACCTTTCTTTATACCTTTTAAACTAGTAATGATTTTGTCTATTTTTTTATCAATACCATTCCTTCTCTATCATCTTTGGATGTTTATAGCGCCTGGTCTCTACAAGAAAGAGAAAAAACTTGTTTTGCCTATACTTATCTCAAGTAGCACGTTATTTTATCTAGGTGCAGCTTTTGCTTATTTTGTTGTATTTCCACTACTTTTCTCATTTTTCATAAGTATTGCACCAAGCGGGATTTCAGTGATGACAGATATCAGCAGATATCTTGATTTTGTCATAACTCTATTCTTTGCTTTTGGTTTTGCATTCGAAGTACCGATAATCACTATCCTACTAGTGATAACAAACGTGAGTACAGTACAAAGTCTTAAAAGAAAAAGACCTTATGTGATTGTTGGTGCATTTATAGTAGGAATGTTACTGACACCACCTGATGTTGTTTCTCAAACACTATTAGCAATTCCGATTTGGCTTTTATATGAATTAGGTATTCTATTTTCAGTCATTATAAGTAAGAATAGAAAGATGTCTGATGAAGTGCTTCACGATGAAATTACTAACAGTAACGAGTCAGTAACCAAAAATCAAACAGGTGTTGATAATGACTAGATCCCTTTGGTTTGTTAGACATGCTCAATCAGAATACAATAAAAAAAAGCTTTTTACAGGATGGCATGACCCATCTCTTACAGAACATGGCATCACAATGGCGCAGGAACTAAAAAGAGAGGTTGATAGCGAAATTTTTACTCACGTTTACTCATCGCCACTACAGAGAGCATACCAAACAGCAAAAATTCTAGTCGATGAGAAAAGGATCATTATAGATGACCGCATTAAAGAGAGAAGTTATGGTGACTGGTCAGCAAAAAATAAAGATCAAGTGAAAGATATTGAAGGAGAGGATAACTACAGAGCAGCTAGGCGTGGATGGCACACTAGCCCGCCAAATGGTGAAAGCCTTAAAGACGTAAGCGAGCGTGTGGCGTCATTCCTAGATGAATTACCGAAAGAGGGCAACATACTAATTGTTTCACACGGAAATACTATAAGAGCTATATCAGTGCTCTTTGGGATAAATACAACTCAGACAGTCTCTGATTACGAAATAAAGGTAGGTACGATTCTTAAAGTATAAAGCCAGCATCCCTGCTGGCTCTACGAAGGAGGTATATAAGTATATTATTATATAGTTATTGAAATGTAAAGAGAGAATATATAGTATTTTTACCCACATTTTACCCACAAACATGATTTATCTAGAGTAGTTATGGGATAAATGGGCCCGGGAGGACTCGAACCTCCGACCAATGGATTATGAGTCCACTGCTCTAACCAACTGAGCTACAGGCCCAAATCAGAAAAAGCTTCTCTGCTTTTTCTTTCTAATGTACTTTTGATGATATTCCTCTGCAATCCAAAATGATCCTGCTTCTTCAATAGTCGTTACAATAGAATTATTGAACTTTGTTTCATTAAGCTGATTTATCTTATTTTTTCCTGATAATCTTTGAAAGTCATTTAAATAAAAAATAGATGATCTGTATTGTGTTCCAAAATCAGGGCCTTGACGATTAAGCGTAGTTGGATCGTGTATTTCAAAAAAAATGTCTAATAATTCATCATATGTTATTTCATCACTGTTATAATGAATTCTTACTGCTTCTGCATGATAAGTATCACCTGCACACACATCATTATAAGTGGGATTATCTGTTTTGCCACCGATGTACCCTACTTCAGTTTCTTTAACTCCTTTTGTGGATAGAAATTTTTCCTCAATACCCCAAAAACAGCCAGCAGCAAAGATTGCAATATCAGTCATTATCTAAAAAACTTTTTAAATTATGTGCTCGAGATGGGTGTCTAAGTTTTCTAAGAGCTTTGGCCTCTATTTGTCTAATTCTTTCTCTAGTCACATCAAATTGCTTCCCAACCTCTTCCAAAGTATGATCAGTATTCATATCAATGCCAAATCTCATGCGTAGTACTTTTGCTTCTCTGGGAGTAAGACTCGATAGTATGTCGCGTGTTGAGTCAGATAAACCGCTGTTAATTGTCTCGTCTAATGGTTTCTCTGCGTTTTCATCTTCTATAAAATCCCCCAAGTGTGAGTCCTCATCGTCACCCACTGGTGATTCCATTGATATTGGTTCTTTTGCAATTTTTAATACACGCCTTACTTTATCTTCAGGCATCTCCATATGTACCGCAAGTTCTTCTGGCGTAGCCTCTTTACCATTTTCCTGCAGTAACTTCCGCTGTATTCTATTTAATTTGTTAATTGTCTCTATCATATGAACAGGTATTCGAATAGTTCTCGCCTGATCTGCAATAGATCTAGTTATAGCTTGTCGAATCCACCATGTTGCATATGTTGAGAATTTATAACCCCTTCTGTACTCAAATTTATCTACTGCTTTCATCAAACCGATATTACCTTCCTGAATAAGATCTAGGAACTGTAATCCTCTATTTGTATATTTTTTTGCAATTGATATGACTAGCCTTAAATTGGCTTCAACCATCTCCTTTTTAGCGTTTCTCTCTTTAAGTTCTCCGCTTCGTCTCTCTTTATTAATTTTTTTAATCTCTGCAATAGTTATATCTTGATCATCTTCTATCGATTTAAGTTTCTTTTGGTATTTTGTAATTTGATTTTTTGCAATTTCTAAATCATTTTTGTTTAACTTAGAGTTTTTTATATAAGGATCTATGAAAGTTAGATCATTAGGTTCATTTTTCAAATGCATCACCAACTCTTTTTTCGGAATATTAAGTGTATCCATACAGGTTTTAACAATCTCTTTCTCATATTTTGTAATCAACGATGTTATCTTTTCAATCCTTTGAGTAAGTTTTTCTTTAAATAAGCTCGTAAATTTAAAGTTAGATATTTTACACTTTAGATCTTCAAAAGCTTTTTTATACTTCTTATTATTTTTCTCCTTGTAAGTACAATACTCCAAATATAACCCGTTAATCTCATTTACTGAGTTAATGACAAGTTCTTTGTCAATAGAAGAGTCAATCACTTCTTCCTCAGAATCATCGTCTACATCATTAACATCACCTATGTCTGTCGTATCTGCTTTTGTATCATTCTTTACATCGTCATCCTTAATGACAGGTGAGCTTTTTGGTATTTGATCACTTTTGAATTCTTCTTCATCATCACTCTTTATATCTAAAATATAGTCTGATATGAGCGAGTCTATTTCATCCTCATCTTCGATATTTTCAAACACTTCCGTGAAAAACGCTGCAGATTCTGGGAAACATTGTATTGCCTGATAAACTAGTTTTTGCCCCTCTTCTATTTTTTTTGCAATAATGATTTCACCAGCTCGGTTTAACAGTTCTACAGTTCCCATTTCTCTCATGTACATTCTCACGGGATCTGATGTGCGACCGAATTCTTCATCTAATGACGAGAGCACCTCTACGGCCTCATCTACAGTTATATCGCTGTCTTCATCATCTGATATTTCATCATCATTCAGGATTGGTTCGTCATTTGCTTCTTTGGATGAGTCAACAACTTTAATTTTAAGATCAGTTATAATCTTTGTAACCTGGTCAATCTGGTCCTGCTCAAACTGATTATTTGGCAGTAGATCATTTATATCAGAAACAGTTAAATACCCTTGTCCTCTGCCTTTTTCTATCAGCTCTTCAATCTTCTTCTGTTTTGATTTTGATAAATTTGAATTGGTCATAAGATACTATGTTAGTCAAAAATGATGTATTATATCATCAACACCTATA
>MDTA01043770.1_pt1 | contig 12494 bp, 6 predicted proteins | sample 811151 | NCBI WGS metagenome assembly MDTA01 (sample SAMN05326648, study PRJNA326480) | marine metagenome | isolation source: seawater | place: Indian Ocean: South | collected 2010
AACAAAAGATGAAATTTTAGACTCGATATCCAATATGACAGTGATGGAAGTCGTTGAACTTATTTCAGAAATGGAAGAAAAGTTTGGAGTAACAGCAGCCGCAGCCGCACCAGCAGCAGCACCAGTAGCAACAGCTGATGGAGGAGGCGCTGCAGCAGAGGAAAAATCAGCATTCGATTTAGCGTTAGCTAATGCAGGTAGCAATAAAGTAGCAGTTATCAAAGCTGTAAGAGCAATAACTGGACTAGGTCTTAAAGAGGCTAAAGAAAAAGCCGAGTCTGCTCCATGCGTTCTAAAAGAAGGAGTCGCAAAAGACGAAGCAGAGGAATTCAAGAAACAACTTGAAGAAGCAGGCGCTACTGTTGAGCTTAAATAATTTTTTTATAAAATAACAACTAATTTTAGCCCATTGATATGGGCTATTCATGCTATTGGGAACTATTTATGAAATACACATATACCGCAAAAAAAAGAATTAGAAAAAATTTTGGCAAACTAGATGATGTTCTTCAAATGCCAAATTTGATTCAGCTTCAGTTGGAGTCTTATAATAAATTTTTAGGCATAGACAAAAGCGGCATCATAGATAAAGATAAATCTGGTCTCCATGACGTTTTTGAGTCTGTATTTCCAATATATGATTACGCTAGTAATTGTAAATTAGAATATATGGGATTCAAGCTTGGTAGAGAGGAGTTTACCGAGGAAGAGTGTAGAATAACAGGAAAAAGTTATTCTGTACCTCTAAAAGTTGATCTAAAACTATCAGTTAATATTGACCCAAAATCTGCAGGCAAATTAGAGATTTTTGAAAATAAAGAAGTTTTTCTTGGTGACATGCCAATTATGACAAAATATGGAACATTTGTTGTCAATGGTACTGAGCGTGTAGTTGTTTCCCAGCTTCATAGATCACCAGGTGTTTTCTTCGATCACGATAGTGGTAAGACACACTCCTCAGGCAAACTTCTGTTTTCTGCACGAGTTATTCCTTATAGAGGTTCATGGCTTGACTTCGAATTTGATCAGAAGGATGTTGTTTTTGCTAGAATAGACAGAAGAAGGAAAATTGCGTCAACTATAATTTTGAGAGCATTAGGGTATAACACAAAGGAGATACTGGATTTATTTTATGAAAGCAATAGAGTATCTGTTGAAAAAGGTAAGTTTTTTATTAACCAAAGTTTAGCTGATCTTAAAGGTAGCATTGCACTTTTTGATATACATCATGGTAAAAAACTTATTGTTGGAAAAGGAAAAAGAATCACAGCTAGACATGTAGAACTTCAGAAAAAGTCTGCTATGAAGGGATTTTTCATACCAAGTGAATCACTCTATGGAAAGAGAATATCCTCAGATGTTATTGACAAAAAAACAGGTGAAATTTTATTAACATGTAACCAGCAAATAACTCCAGAAGTAGTTGAAACTATAGCAAACTCTAACTTGAAGAATTTTGAAATACTTCACACTAATGAACTTGATAGAGGACCATTTATTTGTAACACACTCGATGTTGACCCTACTACTGATCAAGAGACGGCGCTAATTGAAATCTACAGAATGATGAGGCCTGGCGAGCCTCCTACTAAGGAAGCCTCATCACAGTTGTTTACTAATCTTTTTCAATCTTCTGATAGATATGATTTATCAGGAGTCGGTAGGATGAAATTCAATTCACGCGTGGGTAGATCTGAGGTCACAGGCTCTGGAGTTTTATCTAATGACGATATAATATCGGTATTGACAACCCTCTTAAATATTCGAAACGGTTTCGACAGTGTTGACGACATCGATCATCTTGGTAATCGTAGAGTAAAATGCGTCGGAGAGATGGTAGAAAATGTTTTCAGAATTGGTCTAGTTAGGGTAGAGAAAGCTGTAAAGGAAAGAATGAGCACAATGGAATTAGCCGACAAATTGCAACCCAAGGATATTATTAACTCAAAACCAATAACTGCAACACTCAAAGAATTTTTCGGTACTAGTCAATTATCACAGTTCATGGATCAAAATAACCCGCTAGCGGAGATAACTCATAAAAGAAGAATATCTGCTCTTGGACCAGGAGGACTTACTAGAGAGAGAGCTGGGTTTGAGGTGAGAGATGTACACCCAACGCATTATGGGAGGGTTTGCCCTATCGAAACACCTGAAGGACCTAATATAGGATTAATTAATTCTCTTGCTACTTATTCTCGTACTAATGATTATGGCTTTCTTGAAACACCCTATCGAATAGTTGAAAAAGGGAAAGTTAAAAATCAAATTAAGTGGTTGTCAGCTATTGAGGAAGGTAAATATTATATAGCACAAGCGAACACTGAATTAGACAAAAATACTAAGATTGTTGGTGAGTTAATTTCGTGTAGGCACAATAACGAATTCACAATAACTTCCCCCGATAAAGTTGAACTCATGGATGTTTCTCCTAAACAAGTTGTCTCAGTTGCTGCTGCATTAATACCATTCCTTGAACATGATGATGCTAATAGAGCTCTCATGGGATCGAACATGCAACGTCAGGCAGTGCCAATTTTAAAACCGGAAAAACCACTTGTAGGCACAGGTATAGAGAAAACGGTAGCCATAGATTCAGGCGCATCAGTTACTGTCAAGCGAGGAGGAGTAGTTGATTATGTAGATGCATCTCGAATAATTGTTAATGTCAACGAAGATGAGGTCGCAACTACCAATGATACAGGAGTAGATATTTATCCTTTAACAAAATATACTCGCACTAATCAAAATACCTGTATTAATCAGAGACCGTTAGTTGCAACTGGAGATAAAATAGAAATTGGTGATGTTATTGCTGATGGTCCATCAACAGATTTAGGTGAATTAGCATTAGGCCAAAATTTGCTTATTGCATTCATGCCATGGCATGGTTACAATTTCGAAGATTCAATTCTTGTATCTGAAAGAGTGGTTCAAGAAGATCGATTTACATCCATACACATTGAAGAGCTCGAGTGCATAGCTAGAGACACAAAACTTGGTTCGGAAGAAATAACTTCTGACATCCCAAATGTTAGCGAGAACCTTTTAAATAAACTAGACGAATCAGGTATTGTTTATGTCGGTGCAGAGGTTAAATCAGGAGACATCCTCGTTGGTAAGGTCACACCAAAAGGAGAGAGTCAGCTCACACCCGAAGAAAAACTTCTGAGAGCTATTTTCGGTGAGAAAGCATCAGATGTTAAAGATACATCATTAAAAGTGCCTTCAGGCATGGATGGAACTGTTATAGATGTTCGAGTATTCACGCGGGAGGGCATCGATAAAGACAAGAGAGCAGTTGAAATTCAAGACGATGCAATACGAGATGCACGGAAAAATCTCGAAGATGAATTACGAATTAATCAAGAAAACATTTTTGTTAGGACAAGAAAACTTCTTCTTAACAAACAAGTTTCAAAAACATTAAATGATATCAAAGCGGGCTCTAAGCTAACCACATCAATTTTAGATGCTGTGTCTGATGAGGATTTGTTTAAATTTAGATTAAAGACAGAGTCTGGAAATATTGCGCTTGCATCACTCCAATCTCAATTAGATGATTTGAGTAAAAAATTCACAGAGGATCTTGAGTTAACTACTCAAAAGATCTCTCAGCATGATGATCTAGGGCCAGGCATCCAGAAAAAAGTAAAAGTTTATCTTGCTGTGAAAAGGACTCTTCAGCCTGGTGATAAAATGGCTGGAAGACATGGAAACAAAGGTGTGATATCTCAAATAGTTCCTGTCGAGGATATGCCGCATACCGATGACGGACGTCCTGTTGATATTGTTCTTAATCCGCTCGGTGTACCATCACGAATGAATGTAGGACAGGTACTTGAAACTCACTTAGGATGGGCTGCAAGGGGCATAGGTTTTAAAATTGGTAATTTGTTGGATCAGAATCAAAATAGCAAAAAAATAAGATCATATCTTACGAACGTATATTCTTCTTGTCCAGGTTTTGATAAACATGATCTTAAATCTCTTAATGAGTCAGAGATAACAGTTTTAGCAAATAACCTTAGAGATGGAGTACCTATGGCAACACCAGTGTTTGATGGTGCATCAGAATTCGAGATTAAAACTATGTTAAAAATTGCCGAATTACCTGAAAGCGGACAAGCAGTTTTATTCGATGGCAGGACAGGCGAAAAGTTTGAGAGGCCGGTCACGATTGGTTATATGTACATGATTAAACTTAATCATCTTGTTGATGATAAAATGCATGCAAGATCCACTGGACCATACAGTCTTGTTACTCAACAACCTCTTGGTGGTAAAGCACAGTTTGGTGGTCAAAGATTTGGCGAGATGGAAGTATGGGCGCTTCAGGCGTATGGTGCTTCCCATACACTACAAGAAATGCTTACAGTAAAATCAGATGATGTTGCAGGGAGAAATAGAGTATACAAAAATATAGTTGACGGACAATACAATACAGAACCAAGTGTTCCAGAATCATTTAATGTATTACTGAAAGAAATAAGATCTCTGGGAATAAATATAGATTTAGACCAAGATAACAAAGAGGTATAACTTGATGAGAGACATGCTCAATTTACTAAAGAAACCAAATAAAGACGATAGTTTTGACCACATCAAAATATCGCTCGCATCACCGGATTTGATGAGATCTTGGTCTTATGGAGAGGTGAGAAAACCAGAAACAATAAACTACCGAACTTTTAAACCTGAGAGAGATGGTTTATTTTGTGCAAAAATTTTTGGCCCTATAAAAGACTATGAGTGCTTGTGTGGTAAGTATAAAAGATTAAAGCACAGAGGAGTAATATGTGAAAAGTGTGGAGTTGAGGTAACTCTATCAAAAGTAAGAAGAGATAGAATGGGGCATATTGAGCTCGCATCCCCAGTTGCCCATATATGGTATTTAAGGTCTCTACCTTCAAGAATAGGGCTTATGTTAGACATGACATTACGTGAGATAGAACAAGTGCTTTATTTTGAGAGATATATTGTTATTGATGGTGGGCTTTCACCTCTTGAGAGAGGGCAACTACTATCAGAAGAACTCTATCAACAACATATTGAGGAACATGGCGCGGACATTAAAGCTGGAATGGGAGCAGAAGCAATAATGGAGCTTTTATCTGAGATTGAACTTGAGAAAACATTTAATGATCTAAAAGAAGAAATTGCAAATACAAAATCTCAAGCGAAAAATAAACGTAATGTTAAAAGATTAAAATTAATAGAGTCATTTATAAAATCAGGTAACAGACCTGAATGGATGATATTGTCTGTGCTACCAGTTCTTCCACCTGATCTTAGACCACTAGTACCATTAGAGGGAGGAAGATTTGCAACATCTGATCTCAATGACCTCTACAGAAGAGTTATAAATAGAAATAATCGCTTGAAGAGATTACTAGAGCTCAAAGCACCTGAGATAATTGTCAGAAACGAAAAGAGAATGCTCCAAGAATCTGTTGACGCACTTCTAGATAATGGCAGGAGAGGAAGAGCAATTACAGGCACTAATAAACGTCCACTTAAATCACTTGCAGACATGATCAAAGGGAAAGGAGGAAGATTTAGACAGAATCTTTTAGGCAAAAGAGTAGACTACTCCGGACGATCAGTCATTGTAGTTGGTCCTACGTTACGTCTTCATCAATGTGGCATTCCAAAAAAGATGGCTCTTGAATTATTTAAACCTCATATATTTGGAAAATTACACTTGAGAGGAATTACCACAACAATCAAGGCCGCTAAAAAAGTTGTAGAAAAAGAGGGAGAGGAAGTGTGGGATATTCTTGATGAAATCATTAAAGAATATCCGGTTATGTTGAACAGAGCTCCCACATTGCATCGACTAGGGATACAAGCATTCGAGCCAATTCTAATAGAAGGCAAAGCTATACAACTACATCCACTTGTATGTGCAGCCTTTAATGCTGATTTTGATGGTGATCAAATGGCAGTTCATGTTCCGCTTTCAATTGAAGCTCAAGTTGAGACAAGAGTTTTGATGTTATCGAGTAATAATATTCTTTCACCGTCAAATGGGAGTCCGATCATCGTTCCGTCCCAAGATATAGTACTGGGCATTTATTATATGTCCAGAGAAAAACCTAATGCTCGAGGAGAGAGTATGATTTTCTGTGATGTTGAGGAGGTTCTGAGAGCTTATCAAGATAAAGTTGTGGAATTACAGGCAAAAATAAAGGTAAGGATACAAGCCAACCATGAGAATGATACAAATAAAGAAAATCAACATCAAATCGTAGAAACAACGGTAGGTAGGGCAATACTTGCTGAAATGCTTCCTAAAGAAATTCCGTTCTCTTATATTAATAAAGATTTGGACAAGAGAGCTATATCAGAGTTATTTGATGCATCTTACAGACTAGCTGGCTTAAAAGCCACTGTCTTACTTGCTGATCAAATAATGTACACAGGGTTTAAATATTCTACAGTTGCTGGAGTGTCAATAGGGGTCAACGACATGGTGATTCCTGAGCAAAAAACAAAGATGGTCACAAATGCAGAAAAAGAAGTTAAGGATATTGAAAAACAGTATAATTCTGGCTTACTAACATCGGGAGAAAGATACAATAAAGTTGTCGATATTTGGTCACATACTAATGATCAAGTTTCCCAAGCAATGATGAAACAACTTGGCACAGAGTCTACAAAATTATCCAGTGGAAAAAGTATTGAACATAAATCGTTTAACTCTATTTACATGATGGCAGATTCTGGAGCGCGTGGCTCCGCTGCACAAATCCGACAGTTATCAGGTATGAGAGGGTTAATGGCTAAACCTGACGGTTCTATCATTGAAACACCAATCACTGCAAACTTTAGAGAAGGTTTAGATGTCATGCAATATTTTATATCTACTCATGGTGCTAGAAAAGGCCTTGCTGATACGGCTCTTAAAACTGCAAACTCAGGTTATCTAACAAGAAGATTGGTTGACGTGTCTCAAGATCTAGTTGTCACCGAGAATGACTGTTCAACGGAAAATGGCATTTTAATGAAACCACTTATAGAAGGTGGTGATATTGTTGAGCCATTAAGAGAGAGAGTTTTAGGAAGAACACTACTACATGACCTCAAAGATAAAAAATCTAATGTTATCATACCTTCGGGAACTATGCTTGATGAGAACAATGTTGACTTGCTCGAGCAAAATGCAATAGATGAAGTTTGGGTAAGATCTGCAATAACATGCGAGACTAGACATGGTATATGTGCAAAGTGTTATGGTAGGGATCTTGCAAAAGGAAGAAGTGTATCAGTTGGAGAATCTGTAGGAGTTGTTGCAGCACAATCAATAGGGGAGCCAGGTACTCAACTAACCATGAGAACCTTCCACATTGGTGGAGCAGCATCTAGATCAGTTGCCGCTAATAGCATAGAGGTTAAGTCATCTGGGACAGCTCGTTTTCATAACCTCAAAGTAGTTGTTAATACAAATGGTGACACAGTCGTTGTTTCAAGATCAGGAGAATTGGGTGTAACAGACGCAAGTGGTCGAGAGAAAGAAAGATATAAAATCCCTTATGGGGCTGTTATATCAATTAAAGATGGTGAGGCTGTTGAACTTGGGCAAACCACTGTTACATGGGACCCTTATACAACTCCAATAATAACTGAAACAGCTGGTATTGTTAATTTCGTAGATTTTGAAGAAGGAGTAAGCACAGAGCAAGTAACTGATGAAGTTACTGGTATTTCATCAACTAAAATTAAAGATCAATCAAGTATTTCATACGATAAGAATCTCAAACCAATGGTGAAACTTGTTGATAGTAAAGGTAAAGACTTAAATATTACAAACTCAAGTTTACCAGCTCATTATATCCTTCCATCGAAATCTATTGTCACACTCACCGATAATATGAAGGTAGGTGTTGGTGACACCATCGCAAGGACTCCAAGAGAAACATCCGGTACTAGAGATATAACAGGTGGTCTTCCAAGAGTTGCAGACCTCTTTGAGGCCAGACAACCAAAAGATAAAGCTGAGTTAGCGGAAAAAACAGGAGTTGTATCATTTGGGAAAGAAACTAAGGGTAAAAGAAGGTTAGAAATTACTTATACAGATGAGCAAGGAGAGGAACAAAAACATGTTCAAATGCTATCGAAAACAAAATTGCTGAATGTTTTTGAAGGTGCGAAAGTTGAACAAGGTGAAGTAATATCTGAGGGCGAACTGGATCCTCATGATATTTTAAGATATAGAGGCATTACTCAACTGGCAGAACACATAGTAAAAGAAGTTCAAGATGTTTATAGGCTACAAGGAGTCTCTATAAACGATAAGCATATTGAAGTAATCCTAAGACAGATGCTTAAAAAAGTTGAAATAGAAGAGGGAGGGGACACTGATCTATTACCTGGTGAACAAATGGAAAAAACTACGGTATTAGAAATTGCAGACGATCTGAAATCTGTAAAACCTGAATCTAAAATGCCTAAATTTAGATCAATATTACTGGGGATTACAAAAGCATCCCTTGTAACAAATTCATTTATTTCTGCAGCATCTTTTCAAGAGACAACAAGAGTTCTTACCGATGCTGCTGTTAATGGAAAGAAAGATTTCCTAAGAGGGTTGAAAGAAAATGTAGTTGTCGGTCGTTTAATACCATGCGGAACCAGCCTCTCTGTTAAACGGAATGAGGCTAAGCTAAATAAAACAAGAATCATTGAGCAAGAGCTAGCTGAGGAAATGACAGCTTTACCAGATGTTTCAGTTGATCAAAATAAAGAGGATGACGCTCCATCGGACACAGTTTAAATACCTCTTTAGCACAAAGTTTTGTTGCAAAACACCTAAGATAGCTATATCCTTGCGGATAGTATTTTTTAGTATTTTTTGAGATATGACAACAATTAATCAATTAGTTAGAAAGCCAAGAAAAAGCAAGGTGTACAAAACCGCAGTCCCTGCATTAGACTCTTGTCCTCAGAAGAGAGGTGTTTGTACGCGTGTTTATACAACAACACCAAAGAAACCAAATTCAGCCCTTCGCAAAGTAGCAAGAGTTAAACTAACTAATGGACAAGAGGTCACGTCTTACATAGGTGGTGAAGGCCATAACCTCCAAGAACACTCTGTTGTTGTGATTAGAGGCGGTCGTGTCAAAGATCTTCCAGGTGTACGTTATCACATTGTAAGGGGTAGTCTTGATACTCAAGGCGTAGAAAATAGAAAGCAAGGCCGTTCTAAATACGGTACAAAGAGACCTAAATAATCATGCCTAGAAAAAGATTAATTGCAAAAAAGAAATTACAGCCGGACCCAATTTATAATAGCACCTCCGTTACACGTTTCACTAATATGATAATGAGTGACGGTAAAAAAAGAACTGCTGAAAAAATAATATATAGTGCTTTAGAGATCCTTGGAAAAAATCGTAAAGATGATCCGCTTGCTATGATGGATAAAGCTCTGCAGAATGTAAGTCCATCTATAGAGGTAAAATCAAGGCGTGTCGGTGGCTCTAATTACCAAGTACCAGTTGAAGTTAATCCTCGAAGAAAATTATCGCTAGCTATGAGATGGATCCTTGAGGCCGCATCTAAAAGAAACGAAAAATCCATGAAAAATAAATTAGCATCTGAATTAATGGATGCTTACGAGGGTAAGGGTTCTGCGGTAAAGAAAAGAGAAGATGTTCACAAAATGGCAGAGGCAAATAAAGCTTTTGCTCATTACAGGTGGTAAAAATAATGGCAAGAGATACTTCAATAGAAAAGTACAGAAATATAGGGATTATGGCGCACATTGACGCTGGTAAAACTACTACAACGGAGCGCATACTCTACTATACCGGTATTTCTCATAAGATCGGTGAAGTCCACGATGGAGCTGCTACTATGGACTGGATGGAGCAAGAACAAGAAAGGGGTATAACTATTACATCTGCTGCCACTACTTGTTTTTGGTCAGGTAGTTCTCAACAATTTGATAATCATCGGATAAATATTATAGATACTCCTGGTCACGTTGACTTTACAATTGAAGTTGAGAGATCACTAAGAGTGTTAGATGGAGCAGTAGCGGTTTTTTGTGCCGTAGGAGGCGTGGAACCTCAATCTGAAACAGTTTGGCGTCAAGCAAATAAATACGAAGTACCTAGAATGGTATTCGTTAACAAGATGGACCGAGCAGGTGCAGATTTTTTTAGAGTTGTTGATCAGATAAAAACAAGACTTGGATCAAACCCTGTTCCACTTCAAGTCCCTATAGGCTCAGAAGATTCATTTAAGGGTGTGGTTGATTTGCTCACAATGAAATCCATTATTTGGGACGATGCCTCTATGGGAATGAAGTTTGAAACTGGTGACATACCATCTGATCTAGAAGAACAATCAAAGAAATTAAGAGAACAATTACTTGAAACTGCCGCAGAGGCCAGCGAAGAACTTATGGATGAATATCTTAATAACGGCGATCTATCCATAGAAAATATTATTAAAGGATTAAGGATAAGGACTCTCTCAAATGAGATTGTTCTTGCTATGTGTGGCACAGCTTTTAAAAACAAGGGTGTACAAGCTATGCTCGACTCTGTGATTAACTTCATGCCTTCCCCAGTTGACGTTCCAGCCATCAAAGGTATTCTGGATGATAAAAATGAAACTCAAGCTGAGAGAAAATCATCAGATGAGGAGCCCTATTCATCCCTAGCCTTTAAGATTGCAACAGATCCTTTTGTTGGCTCACTGACCTTCTTTAGAGTTTACTCTGGAATCCTAAAAGCAGGAGATACAGTATATAACTCAGTCACAAGGAAGAAAGAGAGGATTGGAAGAATTTTACAAATGCATGCAAATGATAAAAAAGATGTTAAAGAAGTTAGAGCTGGTGATATTGCAGCAGCTGTCGGTTTAAAAGACGTGACTACTGGTGACACATTATGTACACCTGATTCAATCATTACGTTAGAGAGGATGGAATTTCCTGACCCTGTTATATCGATTGCTGTAGAACCTAAAACAAAGGCTGACCAAGAAAAGATGGGTCTAGCATTGAGTAAACTAGCTCAAGAAGATCCCTCATTTAAAGTTACAACAGATCAAGAATCTAATCAGACTATTATCTCCGGAATGGGTGAGTTACATCTAGAGATTATCGTCGATAGGCTTAAAAGAGAGTTTTCTGTTGAAGCTAACGTTGGTAAACCTCAAGTAGCATACAGAGAAACTATAAAGACAACAATTGAGCAAGAAGCAAAATATATCAAGCAGAGTGGAGGTAGAGGACAATATGGTCATGTTTGGCTTAAACTTGAGCCTCAAGAAGCTGGTAAAGGATTTGAATTTGTTAATGCAATCGTGGGTGGAGCAATACCAAGAGAATTCATTAATCCTGTTGAAAAAGGAGTTAAAGAACAAATGGAGAACGGCGTGATAGGGGGTTTTCCAGTTGTTGATGTTAAAGTAACATTATTTGATGGTTCTTTTCATGACGTCGACTCATCTGAGGTAGCTTTTAAAGTTGCCGCATCTCAAGCATTCAAGGAAGGTGCTAAGAAGGCCAAAGCTGTTATTCTCGAGCCTATAATGTCTGTCGAAGCTGTAACACCTAAAGATTATTTAGGAGATGTCACAGGTGACCTAAATAGAAGACGTGGGATAGTTTTAGGCATGGAAGATACAGTTGCTGGAAATGTTGTCAAAGCTGAAGTACCTTTATCCGAAATGTTTGGGTACTCCACCACTCTCAGATCGATGTCACAAGGAAGAGCGACATATACAATGGAATTTACAAAATATGCAGAGTTACCAAGTAATGTAGCAGAAACACTTACCAAGCAGGCATCATAATGGTCAAGAAAAAAACAAAAGTAACAAAAAAGAAAACAGCTGTCTCTAAAGCTACAAAGAAAACAACAGCAACAAAAAAGAAATCAACAACTAAGAAAAAAATAGTATCAAAAAAATCTGTTACGAAGAAAGTATCAGCGAAGAAAACAACTAGCAAAAAAGCAGCTGTAAAAACAGTTACATCTAAAGAAGAGTCAGCAAAAAAAATTACAAAAAAATCATCAGCTAAAACATCTACTCAAACTATAAGAATAAGGTTAAAAACTTTTGATCATAAATTAATCGATGTATCTGCAAAAGAAATTGTTGAAACTGCGAAAAGAACTGGCGCAAGAGTATTAGGTCCAATACCACTCCCAACGAGAAAAGAGCGCTTCACAATATTAGTATCTCCTCATGTAGATAAGAATGCACGCGACCAATATGAAATTAGAACACACAAAAGGTTGATGGAAATCATAGAGCCTACCGATAAAACTGTTGATGCGCTAATGAAATTAGATCTAGCGGCAGGCGTAGATGTGCAAATTGAATTAAATTGATTTTTTTCAAATAAAACATACATATACCTGAAATTTTATGTTAAAATTCAGCACATTTTACGAAAAATTAACATATTAACTTTATCATTTTGAGGATAATAAAATGAGTCTAGGCATGATTGGGCGTAAAGCCGGTATGAC
>MDTA01067892.1_pt1 | contig 12494 bp, 15 predicted proteins | sample 811151 | NCBI WGS metagenome assembly MDTA01 (sample SAMN05326648, study PRJNA326480) | marine metagenome | isolation source: seawater | place: Indian Ocean: South | collected 2010
ATATTACCTGGAGGAACCACATCCGTATGCCCTGCATAACAAAAATTTGGAGAAGATTTTCCAAGTTTAGCGTATAGGTTTTTTACATTTTTGAAATTAATTATTTTACAATTAAAACCTATAGATCTTAAATTTTTAGCTAATAAGTTTATAGCTCCAGCATCTTTTGGCGTTATACTGGGTTTACGAATCAAATCTTTTGCTAATTTTAATTCACTTGTTTGCATGATTTTTTAATCTCTTAATAAATCGTTTATAGAGGTTTTGCTTCGAGTTTTTTCGTCCACTTTTTTTACAATTACCACACAGTATAGTGATGGTCCGTCTGGGTTATTTTTGCTTGGCATTGAACCTGGAACTACTACGGAATATGCAGGAACTTTACCATAATGAATATTTCCAGTAGCACGATCAACTATTCTTGTGGATGCACCGATATAAACACCCATCGAAAGAACAGATCCTTTTTCAATAATTACACCCTCTGCAATTTCTGCTCTTGCTCCTAAGAAACAATTGTCCTCCACAATAGTTGGATTAGCCTGCATTGGTTCTAAGACACCGCCAATACCAGCACCACCAGAAATATGACAATTTTTTCCAACTTGTGCGCATGATCCAACAGACGCCCAAGTGTCAATCATTGTACCCTCGTCGACGTAGGCTCCTACATTTATAAAAGATGGCATGAGGACAACATTTTTTGCGATGTGTGCCCCTTTTCTAATCACACCATTAGGCACATATCTAAATCCGGCCTTCCTCACTTGTTCCTCACTCCAACCCTGAGTTTTACCATCTATTTTGTCGTACCAAGTAGAGTAAGGTCCTTTAGATGCTTTCATTTTATTTACTCGAAAACTTAAAAGTATTGCTTTCTTGATCCATTGATTGACATGCCATTCATTATCTTTCTTTTCAGCAACTCTAATTTTACCATTATCTAATAAGTCTATAGTTTTCCCAACCAATTCAGTAAGCTCTTTATCGGAGCTATCTATTTTAGCTCTATTTTCGAAAGCTTCGTTTATAGATTTTTCAATTTTTTCTAAGTTCATTTATTTCCTTTAAAAAGTTGGTTAAATTTTCAGTTCTATAATTTACAAAATTCTCATCAGAAAATTCAGCTGCCCACGGTTCTTTATTTTTAATCCAAACAGTTTTCATACCAAGTTCATATGCTGGTTTTAAATTTCTTGCGATATCCTCTATTAATATACAATATTGTGGCTCAATTTTGTATTTTTCAATTAACCTTTTGTACGTTTTGATTGCTGGTTTAGGCACAAAATCTGAGTCAACAATGTCAAAAATTCCATCAAATTGCTTATTAATACCAATTTTTTTAGTAACATTTTCTGCATGAGCACGAGAACCATTTGTAAAAATTATTTTTTTATCTTTAATTTTACTTAATTCTTGTTCTAGTCCTTTATCATTTTTTAAAAATTCTAAATCAACATCGTGTACAAAATCTAAAAATTCTTTCGCATCAATCTCGTGATTTTTAATCATTCCATTCAAGGTAGTATTATATTCATGAAAGTAATTTTTTTGAATCTTTCTAGCCTCTTCAATGCTGACTTTAAGTTTATTAGATATGTATTTAGACATCCTTTTGTCTACTTGATCAAAGACTTTGGTATCTCCAGAGTAGAGCGTGTTATCTAGATCAAATAACCAATATTTGATGTTTATTAATTCTCTCATTTTCTTATTAAAGTCCCAGCACCTTTATCTGAGAATATTTCCTTAAGTATAGAATGAGGCTTTCTTCCATCAAGTATAACAACACCTCTTACACCATTCTCAACTGCATCAATACAATTTTTTATCTTTGGTAACATTCCACCTTGAACAATTTTCAAATTTACTAAATTTTCCATATCATAGGGTTTTATTTCAGATATTAAATTTTTTCTATCATCATAAACTCCCTCGACATTTGTCATCAATAGAAGTCGTCTCGATCTTAGTTCTTTTGCTATAGCACTAGCGGCAGTATCTCCATTTATATTAAATGTTTGATTATTTTTATCTAAACCAAGTGGTGCTACTATTGGAATTTGATTTTGATTTAACATACTCTTAATAATATCTAAATTAATTTTATCTGGTACTCCAACAAAACCCAGTTCCTGTTTATCTGGAATGACATTGATCACATTATTCATTTTAGAGTTTATTGAGATTGCGTTTGAACCTTTTTTTTTTAGAGAATTTACAATATCGTTATTAAAATCAACTAATACCTCCTCTACAATCTTAATTACTTTTTCATCTGTTACTCTCAGACCATTTATAAATTTTGTTTCAATATTATCTTTTTTTAACTGCCTTTCTATTCTCGGGCCCCCTCCGTGAACAACTACAATTGAAAGTCCTAGTTTATTTAATATACTGATATCTTCTATAAAATTATTAAATATCTTCCTGTCAATTAAAACGTTTCCTCCATATTTAATTACTATTAAGTCTTTTTTATATTTTTTTATATACTTTGGTACGTTTTCAATGTCTGGCAATTCCTTAGGCCAAAATTTTTTAATTTCATCTAAACTTTTTTTCTCTGACATTTTTTATTATTTAGTTTTAACCGTAGTAGTTCTCATAATTACCCATTGTTGAGCAATTGTTAGGACGTTATTTATTGTCCAGTAAACAACCAGACCAGCTGGAAATGGAGCTAAAATTATTGTCAAAAAAAGCGGGAAGAACATAAATATTTTTGCTTGGATAGGATCCGGAGGTGTTGGATTTAATTTTTGCTGCAAGTACATGGTTGCACCCATCAGTATAGGCCAAGCTCCGATTATTAAAAAAGAAGGGGGATCCCAAGGGATCAGACCAAAGATATTAAAAATTGATGTTGGATCTTGTGCTGACAAATCCTTAATCCAACCAAAGAATGGTTGATGTCTCATTTCAAGAGAAATCAGAAGCATTTTATATATTGCAAAAAAGAACGGAATTTGTATTAAAATTGGCAAACACCCAGATAGCGGATTAACCTTTTCTCTTTTATAAAGAGTCATCATTTCTTGTTGAAGTTTTACCTTATCATCTTTGTGTAACTCTTTAAGTCTCAATAACTCTGGTTGCAAAATTTTCATTTTAGCCATTGATCTGAAAGAGTAGTTTGCCAGCGGAAAAAATAATAATCTAACTGCCGCTGTAACTAAAATAATAGCTATTCCAAAGTTTTTAGTAAGTTCGAATAAATAATTTATAATGAAAAACAATGGTTTTGTTAGAAAATATAGCCAACCCCAATCTATAGTTAAATCAAATTTATTAATTGATTCAGTTTCTGCGTATCCATCAATAACTTTTACTTCTTTTGCCGCGACAAAAATTTTAGCTTTAGATGTTTTTGATGAAGATGGTTGAACTACCAATGGCTTATTTAATATGTAGTTTGCTTTAAAACTTTCAGACTTGTAAACAAATTCTCCTTTAAAAGATTGGTTTTTTTCTGGAACTAATGCTGTTATCCAAAATTTATCTGTTATACCTAACCACCCACTCTCTGCTACGTGTTCTTTTTTTTTGTCTTTAATGTCATCATAGTCATATTCTTTAAGATCTTCATCAAAGACACCAATATAGCCATCATGTAATATCAGTGTTCCTGACATAGATCCTGCCTCAAGAATCGGTTTTTGATTTCTTGTTATTTGTGCATAAGGGTATAATTCTACAACCTCATTTGATTTATTTTGAATTTCTTGGGTTATTCTAAATAAAAATTTATCATCTAATTCAATTTTTTTTTTAAATATTAATCCTGATTTATTATCCCATTCGATAATTACAGGACTACCATACGATAATTTATTATTACCTCTAATTTTCCATAACGTATTTTTATCTGGTAGAGGAATTTTTTTTATGTTACTAGCAGCCCACCCAGTTTCGACAAAATAACCTTCTTTTGTATTCTCAGGGTTCAAGTAGGTTACTTTTTTATCAGACTCAAGAGTTTCATTATAATTTTTAAAAGTAATGTCATCTATTAATCCTCCTTTGAGAGAAATTGAACCAATGACATTTTCATTTTCAAATTTTATTCTTTCAGAAGAATTAATAGCATCTTCCCTTGAGATGCTTGGAATATTAGTTTTTTCTACATTAACACTTGGGGTGTTGGAATTTTCATTCTGATTTTCAACTTGTTCTAACTTTTTCTGTTTTTCAATTTCTGGAGTTTCAAATATTACTGACCAGCCGAATAAAACTGCAAAAGATAAAGCTATGGCAAAAACTACGTTTCTAAGGTCCATTTAATTTTTTTTTCTAACCATTTTTTTTTTGGGAACAAGATCTAGTCCTGAACTTCCACCTAAAATTTTTATTGGATGACATTTGATCATTCTTCTAAATCCCAAGTATAGACCTTTGGTAGGTCCATGGATTTGCAAACATTCAATAAAGTACTCAGAACATGTTGGTAAAAATCTACAATTTTGCCCTAGAAGTGGGGATATGAAATATCTATAAAATTTTATAAAATTTATTAGTACACTGTTAAAAATTTTCATATTTCAAGCCTTTATTCCTTTAAAGCTTTTTTTAATTTCTTCAAATAATTTTGTACTTTTCTCATCATAAATCTTTGATTTACCGAAAATTATATATGTGTAATCTAGATTAATTGCACTATTTATTTTTAATAGTTTTTGAACAATAGATTTCAATTTCCTTTTTATCCTATTTCTTTTAACCGCATTACCAACTTTTTTTCTCATAACAAAACTAATATACAGTTTTTTACTTGTATCCTTTTTTCTAATAAAATTTTTTGCACAATAGATTGAAAATAAACCATTATTAACAACTCTATTTTTCAACACAGTTTCAAAGTGTGAATTTTTTTTTAGACTTTCAAGTTTTGTCATTATTAATTATGTAGAAAGTCTTTTTCGACCTTTTGCTCGTCTTCTTGCTAAAAGCTTTCGACCACCTTTTGTAGACATTCTGGATCTAAATCCGTGCCTTCTTTTTCTAACTAACTTACTTGGTTGGTAGGTTCTTTTCATAAGATTTCTTTGGTTCCTATTAAATTTTTTGATATTTATAGGTAATAAGTTTGTATAAGTACAGTTAAAAGTTAATTATGAATATTAATTCGAGAAACCTAAAATTAACAATTGGTGCTATTTATTTGATTGTATTAACTACTGGTTTATTTTTTTTATTTTCAATTATCGATTTAAAAGATCTAACTAGTTATGAATTTATTAGATCAAACAAAGACCAGATATTAGAATACAAAAATAATAATTTTTTTTTTCTAAGTGTTACCTTTTTTATTTTCTCGATAATTTGGGTCCTTCTTTTAGGATTTGGTTTACCATTGTTATTATTTGCTGGTTTTGTTTTTGGTAAATGGTGGGGCATTATCTTAATAATATCCTCAACTACTATTGGAGCAACACTTTTGTATATTTTAGCAGGTCTATTTTTTAAAGATATAATCGAACAAAAACTTGCACCAAAGTTTCTAAAATTAAAAAAATTTTTTAATAAAAATGAAATATTATATTTTACTTTCTTTCGATTTGTTGGAGGTGGAGGTCTACCATATGGTATTCAGAATGTATTGCCTGTTCTGTTCGATATGTCAGTTAGAAACTATTTTATTTCCTCATTCATAGGCAGTTTTCCGTCGATGTTTGTAACTGTTGCACTTGCAGACGGTATTGAAAACTATATTGGCGAAAACGACCAAATTAGTTTTATGAGCGCAATTACTTCAGAAGAAATTTATATTCCAATAATTGGTTTTTTTATTATCTTGTTAATAGCTTTTACTTTAAAACGATTTTTTTTTAATAAAGATTAATTATGAAAAAAAAAGAATTTACCTTATGGATTATTTGGTTCTTATTAGTTATTTTATGGAACTATGGTTACCCGGAAGCCAGTCCGTTATTAGATGTTATCGTTGCAGTTTTATTATCAATAATAAATATTATTACATTAAGAATATTAAAAAGAGAAAACAGTGACAGAAAATATTTTTAAAAAAGCAGTTACTTTTCATCAAAATAAAAATTTTAAAGAAGCCAAAAAACTTTATGAACAACTTTTGAAAAGTAATTCAGAAAATTTATCTATCCTACAGAATTATGCTTCACTATTATCCCAAATCAAGGAATATAAAAAAGCAAATGATATTTTCAAAAGGTGCGTAAAAATGAAACCACAGGATCCATTGCTCCTATATAATTATGCAAAGTTTTTCCATGATCAAAAAATCTATAATAAAGCAATTGATTTTTATTTATCATCTTTCAATTTTGATGCAAAAAATTATTTATCAATTTATAACGTAGGAAACATATATAATTCACAAGGTGAATTTGAAAAAGCTATTGATGCTTTCAAAAAAGTCATTGATATAAATCCATCTAATTCTTTGGCTTATAATAATTTGGCCATTGCTTACAAAAGTTTGGGTAATTTTAAAGATGCAATAAAGTATTATAATGAAGCAATTAAAATAGATAAAAACTATATAGATGCGCATGTAAATTTAAGCACTATGCTACTCACAGTGAAAAATTTTAAAGAGGGATTAGAAGAATATGAATGGAGAAAAAAAAGTAAATCATTTAAAGATTTTATTGATTATAGACAATTATCATTAAAAAGTGACGAATGGAACGGTCAGACGCTTGATGGTAAAAAGTTATTAATAATAGCTGAGCAAGGGATTGGAGATCTTATTCAGTTCTCTAGATATTTATATTTAATAAAAGAAAAGTACAAAACAAATATAATATTAAAAATTAAAGGAAATAATTTTCTTCATTTTTTTAACAAGGGTGATTTTGAGGTCATTTCAGACAATAAGTTAATACCAGATCACAATTATCATATTCATATGATGAGTTTGCTAAGAATTTTTCATAAAAGTGGTCAATTCTTTTTTAAGCCTGTAAATTTCCTTCCAAGAAGTCAAAGTATTAAAAATAAATGGTCAAAAAAAATAATAAAAATAAGTGGGCTTAAAATAGGGATAAATTCGCTTACTTCTTCAGAAGAAAAAAATATACCATTTGATTATTTTTTAAATTTAGCAAAAAATTTTGAATATAACTTCTTAATTTTACAAAAAAAGATAACTCCTAAAGTACTAGAAAAAATTCAGAATAAACGAAATATCTTTTATTTTAAGAAATTAGATGATGGCAATGATGCATTCATAGATAGCATAGAAATAATAAGTAATTTAGATTTGATAATTACTGCCGACACTGCTTTAGCACACTTAGCAGCAACACTTGGGAAAAAAACTTGGGTCGTAATACCTTTTATTGCAGACTGGAGATGGTTTGATGAAAATTTTAAAACAAATTGGTATCCAAATGTAACCTTATTTAGACAAAAAATAAATGGGGATTGGCAGGATGTTTTCAGCAAAGTTAACGATAATCTAAAAAAATTTAAACAAACTTAATATTTTATTTTTTTTGGAAAGAAAACAAAGTCATCGTTTATGTTGTTTATTAGTCTATAATCTAAACTACAAATATATTCTATAATTTCCTCTCTTGTTGTTGACATATTTTCTTCTTTTCTTTTTTTGTTACCCCAGATTTCAATAATTATTATTGGTTGATTTTTACGGATTTTTTTTGAACCACCTTTTAACATTTCATATTCTTTACCCTCAACATCAATTAACATTATATCAAAATTTTCGATATTTAAATCATCTAGTTTTTTCATTCTGTTTTCAAATTTCTTTGAATGTAAATCAGAAGACAATTTTTTTTCATTGATATCTTTTTCTGTAACAGCATGCATTCCACCTAAATTATTTTTAATTCTTTCATTTTCAGTGTTTAGAAAAAATACTTTATCTTCTCTATCGCCTAAAGCTAAATTATAAGTATCGATATTTTTTATTTTATTTAAATTCATATTTTCAATAAAATGTTTAAATGTTGGAGGAAAAGATTCTATAGCAGTTGCTTTTATAATATATTTAGAGATTGGTAATACCACTGTTCCAATATGACTACCGACATTTACAAAATGTTTAAGTTTGTATTTTTTAATAAAATGACCAATTATCAATACGATTTCATTATTCCATTGGATACCCTTTAAAAGAGTGCTTTCAATAAGGTCATTTTTATTTTTAATTAGATATTTTATATCGTTGATAATGACAGTACTCATTAGATCTATTTATAATTATACAGTGAAATTTTTAAACAGCTATAATTTATGGTGCCCACGGCAAGAATTGAACTTACGGCCTCTTCCTTACCATGGAAGTGCTCTACCAACTGAGCTACGTGGGCGTTAATATCGATAGAATTAACGATATTTACAATTTATCAATGTTTATTTACAGGCATTTTCAGTAGATACTTGCATAATTACATTCTTCAAAGTAAAACATAATAAAACTATGGTGCAAAAATGGGCATTCACTACGATTATAAATCTACACGTGGCGAGAAAGCGATGCGGAAAGAAGCTAAAAGAAAAGCTCGTCTAGAGCAAAAAAAGGCTAGAAGAGGCCACAAAATTAAAACCGAAGAAGTGAAAGACAAAATGCATGATATTCATAAGCCTATTACTTTAGAGGATTTAACCAATCCAGACAAAAACTAATTTAAATGAAAATTCTTGAAAAAAAAGAGAAATCTCTCTTGCAAAAAGAATTGGCATTAAAAAAAAACATTAAAAAAAGAAAGAAATTTAAAGAAAAATTTAATACAAGAAAAAATTATGAGCGTCTTATCTGATAAATGGATAAAAAAAATGGCAAAAAAAAACAAAATGATTTTTCCTTTTGTTTCCAAACAAATAAGAAAAGGAAAAATTTCTTTTGGATTATCATCATATGGTTATGACGCAAGAGTATCTGACGATTTTAAAATTTTTACTAATGTAAACTCTGCAATTGTAGATCCAAAAAATTTCAAAAAAGAGAGTTTTGTATCAAAAAAATCAAAGGTATGTGTTATTCCCCCAAACTCCTTCGCTCTTGCTAGAACTGTTGAATATTTCAAAATTCCAGAAAATGTCATGGTAATTTGTTTAGGTAAATCAACATATGCTAGATGTGGGATAATAGTAAATGTAACTCCATTAGAACCTGGCTGGGAAGGTTTTGTAACATTGGAGTTCTCTAATACTACTCCTCTTCCTGCTAAAATATATGCAAACGAGGGTGCAGCACAATTTATTTTTCTGAAGGGCAATGAAAGGCCCGACACAACATATTCCCAAAGAAAAGGTAAATACATGAAACAAAAGGGTGTAACTCTTCCTAAAATTTAATTAATGCAAAAATTAATAGTAAAAGGCAAAAAAAAAATTATAGGAAATATAAAAATATCCGGATCAAAAAATGCTACATTACCAATATTAGCAGCATCGCTTTTAAGTAATAAAATTATAAAAATCAAAAATATACCAATAGTAAAAGATGTAATTACTATGACCGAATTACTAAGATTTATGGGTTCAAATATAAAATTAAATAAAAAAACTAAAAGTATTTTTATTAATAATAAAAATAAGAAACTAAAAATGGTAGCACCTTATTCATTTGTAAAAACAATGAGAGCTGGCGTTATTGTTTTAGGATCTTTATTAGCAAAGTATGGGAAAGCTAAAGTATCTTTACCAGGTGGATGTGCCATAGGCACTAGACCCATAGATGTTCATTTGTTTGGGTTAAAAAAGTTAGGAGCAAAAATAAAAATTAGAAATGGTTATATTTTTGCTGATGCTAAAAAAGGACTTATAGGTAATAAAATTAGATTTCCTTCAATATCAGTAGGAGCAACTGAAAACGTAATAATAGCAGCTTCTTTTGCTAGAGGCACGACATATCTGAAAAATTGTGCGTGCGAACCAGAAATAAAAGACTTAACAAATTTTTTAAAAAAAATGGGCATAAAAATAAGTTGGCTTGGGAAAAGACATATTAAAATTAATGGAAATAAAAAAAAATTAAATCAAGTAGCACATAGTGTAATGTTTGATAGAATTGAAGCAGGAACTTTTATTATTGCAGGAGCTCTGGTGAGTTCAAAGCTCAGGATAACTGGTTTGGATACTAAAGTTTTAAATCATGAATTAAAAATTTTAAAAAAAATGGGAGTTAAATTTAGCACTAAAAGAAAAGAAATAATTGTTTTAGAGTCAAAAAATCTTAAGCCTGTTAATATAAAGACTCAACCTTATCCTGGTTTTCCAACTGATTTACAAGCTCAAATTATGGTTTTGATGTCTAAAGCGAACGGAACTTCAAAAATCAAAGAAAACATTTTTGAAAATAGGTTCATGCACGTACCAGAGTTAAACAGAATGGGTGCGAAAATTAAAATTTTAGGAAACACTGCTTTTATTTACGGTCCACAAAATTTAAATGGAGCTGAAGTTATGGCTACGGATTTAAGAGCATCCGTAAGTTTGGTTTTGGCAGGTTTAATTGCTGAAAATGAAACTTTTGTAAACAGGGTATATCATTTAGACAGAGGTTATGAAAAACTAGAAAATAAACTAAGAAATTGTAGAGCAAGTATATTTCGAATTAAAAAATAAATGCAGGAAAAAAATCTAAAACTTATCGCTAAATCAGATGAGGATCTAAGAGTAATATCTGCCCATTTACAAGACTCAATAACTCAAGTAAAAAATATTGCTCATTTAAGAAGAAACAGAATTCTTTTAATCCAGTTTAATAGATTTATGTGGGAAGATGTTGAAAAAGGAGTTTTTAGGAAGAACAAAAGAGTTCAATCTATTTTTAAGATTGAAAATGTATCTAGCGTATATTCAAAAAACATCAATCAAAAGAATCAAGATCGGTTTCTAGATTTTTTAGCCATTGAAACTAATTTGTTGTCTGATAAAAGTTACGAAATAAAATTAAATTTTGCAGGAAATATTTTGATTAAAATCGATGTCGAAGTAATAGAATGTTTTCTAGAAGATATTGGACAACCATGGGAAACAAAAAACAAACCAAAAGAAGATTTATTTAATGATTAAAATATTAGAAATAAAATCTAAAAAATATCAAAAAAAGCTAGAATATTATTTAAATTTAAGACGAAAAAAGTCAAAATTTAAAACTATAGCTGTGAGAAAAATTATAGAAGATATAAGAAATAATAATGATAATTCTTTAATTAAATACGAGAAAAAGTTTAACAAAATTAAAAATATAAATAAAAAAAATCTTTTATTTTCAAATGTTGAGATAAAAAAAAATATCAAATTATTACAGCCAAACGTAAAAAAATCTATTGATTTGGCATTTAAGAGGATTCTTAATTTCCATAAAAATCAAAAATTTAAAAGTTTTAAGATTAGGGATAAATACAAAAATACTTTCTCATACCGTTCTAAACCGATTGAAAAAATAGGAGTATATGTTCCAGGAGGTACTGCAAGCTATCCCTCCTCAGTATTGATGAATTGTATTCCAGCCTTAGTAGCTGGTGTTAAAGAAATTTTTATGACTGTCCCGTCATTAGGAGTTAGGATTAATCCTGGAGTCTTGTATGCCGCAAAAAAATGTAATGTAAAAAAAATATACAAGGTTGGGGGAGCACAGGCTATTGCAAGTTTAGCTTTTGGAACAAAAACTATTTCTAAAGTTGATAAAATAGTGGGACCTGGAAATGAGTATGTTGCAATAGCAAAAAAAGAGGTATTTGGTGACGTAGGTATAGATATGATTGCTGGACCTTCAGAGGTAACAATAATAGCAGACAAATATGCTAATCCAAGTTGGGTTGCTGCAGATCTAATTGCACAAGCAGAACACGATGAAATGTCCCAATCAATACTAGTCACAGATAGTAGAGAATTAGTTAAAAAAGTTAAAAACAGTATTTATTCTCAATTAAAATATTTGCCAAAAAAGAAAATTGTCTTAAAGAGTTTTAAAAAATTTGGTTTAGCAATTATTGTAAATAATTCTCAATCAATAGCTGACATAACAAACATAATTTCTCCAGAACATTTAGAAATTTTTACAAAGAATCCTGAAGTTCATTTAAAAAAGATTAAGAATGCTGGTTCAATATTTTTAGGCTCATACTCTCCAGAAGCTGTAGGTGATTATTTAGCAGGGCCTAACCATGTATTACCAACCTCAGGGACTGCAAAATTTTCATCTGGTTTATCAATCTATGATTTTTTAAAAAGACAATCAGTAATTAAAATAACTAAAACAGGTATTGAAAGACTTGGATCATCAGTTATAAATTTAGCCAATTATGAAAACTTGCGGGGACATGCTAATTCGGTAAAAATTAGAATTAAAAAGGGGTAGATATTTGAGTAAAGAGGAAAAGATTGAATTTAAAGGGAAGGTAACGGAGTTGTTACCTAACGCAATGTTCAGGGTTAAGCTTGAAAACAATCATGAAGTTTTAGCTCATACTGCTGGAAAATTGAGAAAGAATAGAATAAGAGTCTTAGCCGGCGATCAGGTTCTTGTAGAAATG
>MDTA01055238.1_pt1 | contig 12492 bp, 13 predicted proteins | sample 811151 | NCBI WGS metagenome assembly MDTA01 (sample SAMN05326648, study PRJNA326480) | marine metagenome | isolation source: seawater | place: Indian Ocean: South | collected 2010
ATAGATACTGAAGCGACTGGTCTTCAGATTCCTGAAAGAGACAAACTCAGCCTAATCCAAATTTGTGATGAAAAAGGTAACGTTTATATTATTCAACCAAATAAAGAAAATTTTAAAGCTCCAAATCTAGTTTCGATTTTAGAAAATGAAAAAATTTTAAAAATAGGCCATTTCCTAAGATTTGACAAAAATGCTTTAGAGTTTTTTTTGAAATGTAAAATCAATAATATTTTCGATACAAAAATAGCATCAAAAATAGTAAGAACCTATACCGATAGTCATGGATTAAAAAATTTGGTTCAGGAATTTTGTAATAAGTCTTTAGACAAAAGGCAGGGAAGTAGCGATTGGAATAAAGATTTAAACGAATTATCTGATAAACAACTCGAGTACGCAGCTAATGATGTAATTTACTTACATAAAATTAAGAATGAGCTAGAAAAAATGTTGATACGTGAAAAAAGGATGAAAATTTTTCAAAAATGTTTAGTTTTTTTAGATACTAGAGTTGAACTAGATCAAAAGGGTTTTAAAGAAGATATTTTTGAACACTAATGAATAGCAAAAATTATATATCATTTGCAAAAAAATCTGCTGATATTCAAATTAATGAATTAAAGAAGATTAAAAAAATTTTTAATAGATCTTTCATTAGTGCCTTAGAATTAATTATGAAGTGTAAAGGAAAAGTAATTTTTTCTGGGGTTGGAAAAAATTCATTTATTTGTAAGAAGGCTGCTGCAACTTTTTCTAGTGTTGGCGTCCCAAGTTTTTTTGTCGATCCAACGGGCGTCTCGCATGGTGATGCTGGACAAATACAAAAAAAGGATATTTTAATTATTATTTCAAACTCAGGTAATACATCTGAGCTAACAAATTTACTAAAATTTGCGAATAGACATAATGTAAAGATAATTGGAATTGCATCTAATCCAAACAGTATGCTTATGAAAGCCAGTGATATAAAAATGTCTTATCCTAAGTTAAAGGAGTCTGATCCTAATAATATCGTTCCAACCAGCTCAACATCTTTTGTTATGTTGTTATGTGACTGTATGGCTACAACTATCATGGCAGAAAGAAAATTTTCAAAAGAAAACTTTTTTCTTTACCATAAGGGTGGAAACCTTGGAACATCTCTTAGGCTTGCTAAGGATATTATGGTTACTGGTTCGAAAATGCCAATGATAAATGAAAAGAGGAACTTTAAACAGGCCTTGAAAATAATGAGTCAAAAAAAATTAGGAATAATTGTGGTTACAAGAAATAAATTTATTAAAGGCCTGATTACGGATGGAGACTTAAGAAGAGTATTAAATAGCTCTATTAAAGATAGAAGCTTAAATAAATTAACTAGAAGCTACCCGTTAGTTATTAACGAAAACATGCCAGCAACTAAAGCTCTTGGACTTATGTCAGAAAAAAAAATTACAAGTCTCTTAGTGGTTTCTGATAAAGATATAAATAAAAAAAATAAAATTTTAAAAGGAATAATCCACATACATTTTCTTCTTAAAGATGGAATAAAATAATGAGTAGAAAAAAAAGACTCAGACTTATACAAACTACACTTTTAATGTTTGGGCTTTTGATAATTTTCTTTACGTATGTCAAAAGAGAGAATAATTTTTCAGAAAATATTATTTCTGAAGAAACAAAAGAAAAAATTGAAAAACAACTTAGCAATGAGAAATCTGGAAAAAATGATGTTTTTTATAATGTCGAGTACTCTGGATTTGATCTTAACGGAAACAGATATATTATTAAATGCAAGGAAGCTGTATCTAATAAGGATTTAGTTGAATTAATTAATATGAAGTTTGTAGATGCAAAATTTTTTTTTAAAAATGATCTTGAGTTAATTATCAAATCCGACGAGGCAATTTATAATAATGAAACTTTAGATATTAAATTTTCTAAAAATATAGAAGGGTCATACCATAACAGTAAGCTTTTTGCTCAAAATGCGAATTATTCAAATTCAGGTGGTTTTGTGAGTGTTTCTGACAATGTTAAAATAACTGATCCCAAAGGAACTATGTTTGCGAAAAAACTTTTATTTGATATAAAAGCTAAAACTTTAAAAATAACTTCGGAGAAAGACGATAAAGTAAAGGCTAACATAAACATAAAATGAAAAAGGGTTTTAGAATTTTAAAATTTAAAAAAGACAGACAAATATTTGAAGTTCGTGATGTAACTAAATCTTTTGATGGCAGGCCAATATTAAAAAAATTATCTCTTAAAGTATACCCTGGGGAATGTGTTGGAATATTAGGCCCAAACGGTTGCGGTAAAACTACTTTATTTTCTATGTGTATTGGAGAACAGAATGTTGATAGTGGAAAAATTTATCTAAATAATAAATCTATCGAACAAATACCAATTCATTTAAGATCTAATGAGGGCTTAGGGTATCTGCCACAACAAAGAAGTGTTTTTGATATGTCTGTATATGATAATATTCTTGGTATTGCTCAAATATCTATTAAAGATAGCGCCAAACAAAAAGAGATAACAGAAAAACTTTTAGATGAATTCAACTTACAACATTTAAGAACTCTAAGCGCTTCGGTTTTATCTGGAGGTGAAGTAAAACGGTTAACAATGGCTAGAGTGATGATTAATAGACCTAAAGTTATACTTTTAGATGAACCTTATTCAGCTTTAGATCCCCAAGTTATCCAAGATATACAAAAATATATTTTCAAAATACAGTCAATGGGTGTTAGCATTATTATAACCGATCATAACATTAAAAATTTATTTGAGACTACAGATAGAAACTATATTATAGCAGATGGTTCAATAATTGCAGAAGGTACCTCTAGAGATCTCCTTAAAAATTCTAAAGCAATTTCTCATTATTTTGGTTCAGATTTTAGCTATAAATAATAGATGAAAAGTAAGAACCTTACTGTAATAATAAATCAAAAAATTAAGCCTTTTAAAAAACAAATTACTGTCGACTCCGATAAGTCTCTATCTATAAGAAGTTTTTTAATTGGATCTATTTGTCAAGGCGTATCGAATGTAGATAATGTATTAGAGTCTGATGATGTCATGAGTGCAGTTGCAGTATGTAAAAAACTTGGAATTAAAATTAAAAAGATTAAGCCGAAATCTTATAGAATTTTTGGAAATGGGTTAGGTTCATTTTCAGCTAAAAAAAACGCTGAATTATATTTTGGAAATTCGGGCACCGCTAGTAGGCTAATTGTAGGAGCGTTGAGCACTTCCCCGGATATTCAGGTAAAACTTAACGGAGATCATTCGTTAAATAAAAGAAGCATGAAAAAACTTATAAACTTAATGGAAAAATTTGGAGCTTTTTTTTTACCAAGAAATAAATATACGTTTCCTCTAAAAATGGTTTCTTCTAAATTTCCGATAGGTATCAATTATGTAACAGATGTTAGCGCACAATTAAAATCAGCTGTAATTCTTGCAGGGTTAAATAGCTACGGAAACACCACTATAAAAGAATATATCAGATCACGAGATCATACAGAAAATCTATTACACAATAATATTCAAGCAATAAAAATTAAAAACAAAGGAAAAAAAACTATTACAGTATATGGAAAAAAATTTTTAAATCCATTTAATATAATTGTAAGTGGCGATCCTTCAAGTGCTGCTTTTTTTGTTGCTTTAACTTTGCTGGTGAAAGGGTCATCACTTAAAATAAAAAATGTTGGTCTTAATCCAACAAGAACTGGCTTTTTTGAAATTCTCAAGAAACAAAAGGTAAAAATAAAATTTACAAATAAAAAAAAAAGGAATAATGAAATAATTGGTGATGTCTTTATTAAAAGTTGTAATCTTAAACCCATTCATGCTCCTGCTTCTATATATCCGAAGACTACAGATGAATATTTAATTCTATTTGTTATCGCTGCACTAACAAAAGGCGTGTCATCTTTTAAGGGTATTTCAGACTTAGCTAATAAAGAAAGCTCAAGAGCAAAAGAAATGAAAAAAATTTTAGCTCAGATAGGAATTAAATGTAAGCTAACCTCTAATGAAATGAAAATTTTTGGAAAAGGTATGATTAATGCAAGTAATAAAACGATACACCTAGGAAAACTCGGCGATCATAGAGTTGCCATGTGCACATTTATTTTGGCATTACTCACTAATGCTAAAACAAAGATAAAAAATTTCGAAACAGTATTTACATCTTCACCATCTTTTTTAAAAATAATGAAATCTTTGGGGGCTAAATTTGAAATCAAAGGATAATTTTTTACAAATTACTTGTGACGGAGGGGCCTCTACTGGAAAATCAACTGGTGCCAAGCTAATAGCAAAAAAATACAAGCTTGCATTTTTATCAAGTGGTTTGCTCTATAGATATGCAGGCTATTTAATAATCAAATATAATCCAAAAAATAATACTAATTTTTTAAAGAAAAAATTTAAAAATCTTAACTATAAAAAATTAGCTAAATTGAATTTGCATACGCCTAAAATTTCAGCTTTAACCGCAGATATTGCGAAAGTTAAAAAAATAAGAAATATACTAAAAATTTATCAAAAAAACTTTATAAAGAAAAATAAAAATTGTGTCTTGGAAGGTAGAGATGCATCAACAAAGATTTTACCTAATTCAGACTTAAAATTTTATTTTATTTGTAATTTAAATATTGCAGCTAGAAGAAGATATAGAGATTTAAGAAACAATTCAAAAAAGATCAAGTTCAGTGATGTTAAAAAGGCATTATATAAAAGAAATTTAATGGATAAGTCTCGTAAAATTTCACCTTTACAGAAACATCGTGATGCTGTAGTTGTGAATACCGGAAAATTAAGTAAAAACGCTGTTCTAGATAAAATGTCTAAACACGTAAATAATTTTTTGATAAATAAATATGGAAAACAAAATAGACTCAAAAGATAGAAGTTCACTTCAAAAAGAATTTCAAAATCTTCTAGACTTAGATTTTAAAGATAGAATACTTAAAGAAAACGAAATTATTAAAGCCACTGTAACTGAAATTACTAAAAACTTTGTAGTAGTTGATTGCAAAGCTAAGATGGAAGGCATGATACCTGTAGAGGAATTTAAAGATGGTGATGAATTATCAAAATTAAAAGTTGGTTCTCAACTAGACGTTTATTTAGAGAGAATAGAAAGTTTTAAAGGTGAAATAATAATTTCTAGAGATAAGGCAAAAAAAATGAAGGCTTGGAAAAAAATGGAGAAAGTCTTCGAAACTCAAGAAGAGATGACAGGATATATCACTGGAAAATTGAAAGGCGGCTTTATAGCAAATGTTGAAGGATTGCCATGTTTTATGCCTTCCTCTCAAATCGATGTAAGACCTTTAAAAAAGATTGATCATCTGATGAATACTCCTGTGAAAGTTATTGCAACTATGATTGATAGAAATCGAGGTAACGTTTGTGTATCAAGAAGAGCAGTTCTAGAAAAAAGTAAAAATGCTGAAATCACCGAAGCGTTAAAAAATATAAAAGAAGGAGATATTGTTGAAAATGCAATAGTTAAAGCAACAACAGATTGGGGTATTTTTTTAGATATAAATGGAATTGATGCATTGCTTCATGTATCTGACTTAAGTCATGGTAGAGTAAAAAAACCAACTGACCTTGTTACAATCGGTCAAAAGCTTAAAGTAAAAATTACAAAGATAGATAAAAAGACTAACAGAGTGTCTGCATCGATTAAAGCACTCATTGAAGATCCTTATGAAAATATTGCTAGTAAATATAAAGTTGGTAAGGTTTATGAGGGAATTGTTACAAAAATAATGGATTATGGATGTTTTGTAAAAATAGAGGATGGAATAGAGGGTTTAATTCATAACTCTGAGCTTGATTGGGCTAATAGAAATATAAATCCTAACAAAGTTTTATCAGTAAATGAAAAAATTAAATTTAAAATTGTTTCAATAGAAAAAGATACTAAAAGAATTTCCCTATCTTACAAAGCTACTTTAGAAAATCCTTGGGAAAAAATTAAAGATAAAGTTGGTGAACAAGTTAAAATCAAAATAAATAATATTACTGATAAAGCTATATTTGGGGAATTAGTTGATTATAAACTCTCAGGAATGTTACATTATAAGGAGATTTCTTATCAGGAAAATATTGAAGACCTTAAAAAATTTAAGAAGAATGAAATTATAGATGTAAAAATCTTAGAAATTAAAGATGACAAAATTAGATTTTCTAAAAGAGCATTAGAAAAAGATCCATTTGACTGGTTTAAAAATAACAATAAAAAAGTTGGGAACATTATTACTACAAGAATAAGCGATGTCCTCAAAACAGGTGTTAAAGTTTCAGTAGATAAAGAAAAGAGTCTGATTGTTACTATAAAAAAATCTGAATTAGCCAAAGATACTGCTGACGCTAGACCTGAGGTGTTTTCTCCAGGTAATGCATTGGATGCTAAAATTACTGAATTAGATTTAATTAATAGAAGAGTAAAATTAAGCGTAAAAGCAGCTCAGATTGATGAAGAAAAATCTTTAATAGCTAAATTTGGAGAAGGAGCAACAAAGTCTGGAGCAACACTTAAAGGAATTTTTGAAAAAGCAATCGGTAAAAAAAATAAAAAAGAAAAATAATTGTCTAGCTTAGAGCTCATAAAAAAGCTTAAAGAAAAAAATCCCAATCTTAATCAATCAGAATATGAAAATATATTAAATATATTTTTTAAAACTATTTCAAATATTTTAAAAAGTAAAAATAATGTTGAAATTCGAGGACTAGGTCGCTGGTATTGTAAAAGACTTAAAGAAAATTTTAATGCACGTAATCCATCAACTAATGAATTAATTTATAAACCAGAAAGAATCAAAGTAAGGTTCAAATCATCGAAAAAATTCAATAAGATAATAAACGAATGAAAAAACAAAAAATATTTATAGCTTGTGACACTACTAATCTGGTTAAAGTTAAAAAAATCATTAGCCATTCATTTACAACCAAAATTAAAATTGGCTATAAGTTTGGGTTAGAATTTATGAACTCTAAAAATGGTAGACAGTTTGTATCTAAATTAAGAAATAAAATAATTTTTGTTGATTTAAAATTAAACGACACAGTAAATACTATGTTGTCTGCAGTAAAAGCTTTAAAAGATTTAAAAATAAATTATCTTACAGTTCATATTTCAGCAGGTTTGTCAGCTTTAAAAGCAGTAAAAAAAATCTCAGGATCAATAAAAATTATAGGCGTAACAACATTGACATCTTTAAATGATAAAGATCTAAAATTAATTGGATACGGTAGGTCTGTAAAAAGTCTAGTAATTCATCAAGTAAAACTTGCAAAAAAAGCAGGTTTAGACGCTGTAGTATGTAGTCCATTTGAAGTTAATGCTGTTAGAAAAATTTTTAAAAAAGAAATCATTACTCCAGGTGTACAAGTAGGAAAGAGAAATTACGATCAAAAACGTTCTATGGAAGCTAAGAGTGTCAAATCTGATTGGTTGGTAATTGGTCGTGCAATTACAAAAGGAAATATTAAAAAAAATATTGAAAATATTTTAAAGATATTAAAATAATGAAAATTAAACTTTGTGGTTTAAATCCAACCAGAGATGTTCAGTTATGTATTGATTACAAAGTAGATTATTTAGGATTTGTTTTTTATGAAAAATCTCCAAGAAATATAAATTTACATGATGTAAAAATACTTTCTAGGTATGATAAAAAAAATTCTGCTTTTGTCGCAGTTACTGTAAATCCGAGTAATGAATTTATTAAAGAAAATCTAATTGGTAAGTTTGATTTTATTCAGCTTCATGGGTCTGAATCAAAAAATCGAGTTGCAGAAATTAAGGATATGGGCTTTAAAATCATAAAAGCAATTAAAGTACAAAATATTAAAGATATAGATAAACACAAAGAATTTGATAACGCCGATATTATATTATTTGATACACCGGGTATGGAAAAATCTTACGAATTCCCCAAAAATCTAATTTCAAAACTACCTGTTGGTACAAAATATGCTTTAGCTGGTTCAATCTCTGAGAATAATGTAGAAAATATAAATAAATTGGGGGTTAACTTTTTTGATTTATCCTCTAGTTTAGAAAGTCAAGTAGGTTACAAAGATCATCTTAAAATTAAAAATTTTATAAATAAAGTTAATGAGCTTAAAGATTAAAAAAAATATACCTCTTATCGACCAACATGATAAAAACTTCATGTATGGTGGTAAATTTGGTGGAAACTTTATACCTGAAACATTGAAAAAACCTATAGATGACTTAACGAAACTGTTTGCCAAATTGAGAAAAGATAAAAAATTTATCAAAGAACGAGATCACTACTTCAAAACTTACGTTGGTGCTCCAACACCATTTATAAAATTAGAAAATTTAACAAATTTTCTCGGAGGAGCACAAATTTATGCAAAAGTGGTATCAGAAGCCAACGGTGGGGCACATAAGATTTATAATGCCACAGTTCATTGTTTAATAGCTAGAAAGGCAGGAAAAAAATATGTTGTAGGTGATACAGGTGCAGGTTATGCAGGCAAAATGCTTTCTATGGCAGCTAAGAAATTTGGCCTTAAATGTAAAATTTTTATGGGGGCTAAAGATATTAAAAGACAAAGACCTAACGTTGAAGCAATGAGAAAAAATGGGGCAGAAATAGTTCCTGTTACAACGGGAAGTCAAACACTAGTTGATGCTGTGAGTGAATGTATGAGATACTGGGTTTCAAATTGTGATACGACTCATATGTGTGTTGGTTCGACAGTTGGACCTAATATATTTATAAAAATTTGTGCTTGGAGCACAGCTCAAATTTCTAGGGAATTAATCAAGCAAGTGCAGGAAGAATTTGGAAAAATTCCAAAAAAATTAAAATTAATTAATTGTGTGGGTGGAGGAAGCTCTGCTGCAGGATTCTGGAATGAATTTATGAATACTCATGCACAATTCATTGGTGTGGAAGCAGGAGGTCCAAAAAAAAGTAAACTTCATGCAGCGCCACTAACAAATGGATCTAAAATTGGTATTCTTCATGGGGCCGCACAATATGTTATACAAGATAGAGAAGGTCAGATAGGTTCAACTGAATCAATTTCTGCTGGGCTTGATTACCCAGGGATTTCTCCTCTTCATTGTTTTCTTAAAGATACGAAAAGAGCAAGATATACGTCTGCAAGTGATGAAGAGGCTCTAAAAGCTTATCAGTTAGTCTCAAAACTTGAAAATATTTCTCCTTCACTTGAACCTTCTCATGCTTTTGCAGAGGCTATTAAGTTAGCACCTATATTAAAGTCATCAGAAGTTATTATTGTGAACTCTTGTGGTGATAGTCTTAAAGATAAAGATATCATTAAACAAAAGTTAGGGTCATATATAAGATGAAATCTAAAATAGCTTTAACATTTAATAGTTGTAAAAAACAAAAAAGGCCAGCTTTAATTACTTACACAGTTGCTGGAGACAACACTAAAAATAATTCTCTCAAAATATTAAATAGAATATCTAAGCATGCAGATATTCTCGAGCTTGGATTTCCCCATAATACACCTATAGCCGACGGTGGGCAGATACAAGGTAGCTCACATCGAGCCCTTAAAAATGGAATTAAATTAAAAGATGTTTTTCAAATAGTTAGAAAATTTAAAAAAAATAATCCTGATAAGCCAATTATTCTAATGGGCTACTTCAACTTAATTTATCAAAATGGTGAAAATAATTTTTTAAAAAGTTGTAAATCATCAGGTGTAGATGGCTTGATTATAGTTGATCTGCCTTTCCCTGAAAATAAAAATTTTGCTAATAAGTGCAAAAGAAAATCAATAAATTTTATTCAACTTCTATCTCCTACTACATCCAAGGACAGGATGAAAAAAATCATTAAAAGCTCACACGATATGATTTATTACATATCAATGCTGTCAACCACTGGAGGAAGGCTAAAAGTTTCACCTAAAGAAATTCTTCAAAATTATAATGCAATAAAAAGAATAAACAAAAAAAAGAATCTAGTAATAGGATTCGGCATTACAGATAAGACTATATCTTCTTTAAAATCAGCTAATGGGCTAGTAGTGGGCAGTTTGTTGTGTAAAACTATAACGAATTCACTTAAAATAGGACAAAATCCTGTCACAAAATTAGATAAAGTTGTGTACAATCTTAAGAAAAAAATTTTATGAATTGGATATCAAAATTTATTAAGCCGAAGATAAAATCACTTTTTGAAAAAAAATCGTCAAAGACAGAAGAAAATCTTTGGACAACATGCGGATGCAAAAACTTAATTTATAAAGAAGATATGGAGGCCAATCATAAGGTCTGTCCCAAATGTGGAGCGCATCATAAGCTAACTTGTCGAGAAAGATTTGAAACTTTTTTTGATAACAAAGATTTTGAATTAATAGAAACTCCTTTTCCTAAGGATGATCCTTTAAATTTTGAAGATAAAAAAAAATATACTGATCGATTAAAGGCAGCTCGGAAACTAACTGGCCAAAACGATGCAATTTTAATTGCAAAGGGAAAAGTCCAAAATATTGACATGGTAGTTGGGGCACAAGATTTTAGATTTATTGGTGGATCATTTGGCGCAGCATCAGGTGAAGCGTTTATAGCAGGTGCTCAACATGCAATTGAAAATAAAATGCCTTTTGTTTTTTTTAGCTGTTCAGGCGGCCAACGAATGATGGAGTCATCAATTGCATTAATGCAAATGTCTCGAACTGCTTTAGCTGTCAACGAGTTGAAAAGAAAAAATATTCCTTTCGTGGTAGTTTTAACTGATCCTACAACAGGCGGGGTCACAGCTTCGTGGGCAATGTTGGGTGATATATTAATTGCTGAGCCGAAAGCTACTATCGGTTTTGCTGGTCGAAGAGTAATTCAAGATACTGTTCGTGAAACGTTACCCGAACAGTTCCAAACAGCTGAATATGTAAAAGATCATGGTGGTATCGATTTAGTTGTTGAGAGACAATACTTAAATTCAACTATAGGAACATTATTAAATGTTCTATTGAAAAAAGCAGAGGCTCAGGCTAAACAAGACTCAAATGTCACAGTCGATAAGTCTCTACAGGCAGCTAGCTAATCACAAACTTTTTAATAGAACTATAAATTTTGATTTAAAAAGAATTAAATTAGTTCTCAAAAAATTAGGACATCCAGAGAGAAAACTAAACAAGGTTATAAATTTTTTAGGTTCAAGCGGCAAATTTACTACTCTACATTCTGTTAAATGTTTTATTGAAGCTAATAAACAAACAGCAACTGCATATATCTCACCATCTCTTAAAGATATTAAAGAACGATTTTGGATGGGTGAAAAATATTTAACTCATCAAGAAATTAAACAATCGATTTCTCAAATTGAAAAATTAAAAATCCCTCTTACCATTTTTGAAGTTTTAACAGTAGTCTACATTATTAATGCTTCAAAACAAAATACAGAGTATCACTTAATAGAAGCAGGCGCATTATTTGCTAAGGACTCGACTAATGTATTTGATTTTCCTTTGGCTCAAGTAATCGTTAATATTAATAAGCAACATTTAAATTTTCTAAAAAAAAAGACGTTAGATGAAGTTGTCTACCAAAAAGTAGGATCATTAAGTAATTTTACACAAATTTATGTTGGCAGGCAAAAACCTAATGTATTAAACAAAATTAAAGGAAATCTCAAAAATAATAAAAGTAAAATAAATTATTCAAATTCTTGGAAATTATTTAAAAAAAATAAATTCTTCTTTTATAAAGATAAAAAAAATAAAATTAAGCTTAATACTAAAAATATTCATTCAAAAGGATTATTAGAAAATCTTTGTCACGCAATCAAAATAGCTATTGATCTTAAAATTGATAAAAAGGTCATTGATAAAACTATTCCCAGGATTTCATTTGAAGGAAGATTTCAGTATTTAAAAAAAGGGAAGATCAAAAATAAACTTCATAAAAATGAGCAGATTTTACTAGATGGCGCTCATGCGGAGACGGATGCTAAAAATTTAGCGGATTTCTTAAGAAACATTAAAGCGCCTAAATACGCCATATGGGCAATGATGAAAAATAAAGAACCTGATCTGTTCATTAAACAGTTTAAAGGAGTCTTTAAAAAGGTAATAACTATGCCGATTGAAAATGAAAAGAATTGTATGTCTGCTATAGCTTTAAAAACCATAGCTAAAAGAAACCAATTCAACGTAGATAAAGCTAATAATTTTAATGAGGCAATTAGGAAGATAACCTCAACTGATAAGAAATTAATAATCTGTATAGGCTCTATTTATAATGTTGGGAATATACTAAATAAAAATTAGATATGAGGTTGAATAAACTCTAACATATCTTTCTCACTAGTAGCTCCAACTTTGGTCCCTACAAGTTTTCCACCTTTAAATAGAAGGACTGTAGGCACGCCTCTTACTGAGTACTTAGTAGGTTCGTTAGGTTGGCTCTCAATATCATGATAGTAACAATCAATTTTATCAGCCATGTCATTTGAAATCTTTTCTATA
>MDTA01065193.1_pt1 | contig 12491 bp, 12 predicted proteins | sample 811151 | NCBI WGS metagenome assembly MDTA01 (sample SAMN05326648, study PRJNA326480) | marine metagenome | isolation source: seawater | place: Indian Ocean: South | collected 2010
ATCTAATTTTAGCTTCATTTTTTTGAAATATTTAATAGATAATGTTGTATATTTATTAAATTACTAATTTCAATGAATAAATTAATTTTTCGCAAATTATCGAGTGATATTTTAATATTTTTTCTATTATCCTCGCTTGCTATTACATCTATTGTGTGGGTTATTCAAGGTGTTAATCTTTTAGATATTGTTACAGAAAAAGGGCATTCCATAAATGTTTATTTTACATATACGCTACTCAATCTGCCTAAAATCTTCAGTAAACTTTTAATATTCACATATTTTTTAACTTTATTCGTGATATTAAACAGATATGAAGAAAGTAACGAAATTCTTGTTTTTTGGACAAATGGTATAAAAAAAATATCTTTTATTAACTTTATTGGAATTTTTTCGATCACATTTTTGGCATTACAATTAACTTTGAATTTATACATTGTACCTATATCACAAAATTTAGCTCAAAATTATCTAAAAAATTCATCATTAGATTTCTTTCCAAAGCTTGTTGAAGAAAAAAAGTTTTTAAACATAATGCAAAATTTAACTATTTTTGTAGAAGAGCATGATGATAATGGAAATTTAAAAGGCATCTATATAAAAGAAAATTTAAAGAATAATGAAAAAAAAATAATCATAGCAAATGAAGGTGTACTAATTAGCAATATAAATGATTTTAGTTTTAAACTATTTGATGGAAAAATTACAAATATAATTAATAATGGTAGTTTTAATCTAAGTTTTAAAGAAACAACTTATGATTTATCAAAATTAAATTCAAAAACAAGACAAGTTACTAAATTAAACGAGACGAATACCCCTTTTTTATTATTTTGTTTAGAGAGATTTATAGAAAAAAGAAAAGATAAAAATCTAAGATGCGGTGGGGAAAATTCATTTTTAATTAAAGAAATTTATGAAGAAATTTTTAAACGAGCCATAAATCCAGTTTATATTATAATCCTATCACTTGTTAGTTCATTGGTTATTCTTAAACCCAAAGTTAAAAATTTTGGAAATTATTATAAAAGTTTATTATTTTTTGTAGGATTTGTAATAATATTATTTTCTGAATTAAGTTACAAATTTATATTCTCATCAATTTATATTGAAATATTTTTCATAATTTTACCAATTATTTTAATATTACTATTTTATTTTTATATTTTATTAATTACAAAATTTAAATTTAGACACTTATGATTTTTAAAAAGTATCAAAAGTATATTTACTCGTTATTTTCAAAAAATTTTTTTGTAATTAGTTTAATGTTTTTTTGTGTAGTAATAATAATTAATTTTTTTGAAGAAATAAGATTTGCAGAAAAGTATGGTGCAGAAGTTCAATATATTTTGTATTTGTCCTTTATCAATGCTCCTTCTTTAATATTTGAAATATTTCCGTTTATATTTTTAATTACTGTTAAAATATTTTATCTTAGGTTAATTGATAAACAGGAGCTAGCGATACTAAATTCGAATGGAATAAGTAACCTTAAGATTATATTTCAATTAACAATAATCACATCAATTATTGGCTTATTTTTGCTAGTTTTTTTCTATTATTTTTCATCAAATTTGAAGAGTAAATACTTAGATATAAAAAATAGATTTTCAAATTCAAACGAATATTTAGCTGTTGTTAATGATGATGGCTTATGGATCAAGGAAGAGATAGAGGACAATTTATATATTATTCATGCTGAAAAATTTGATGAAAATGAACTAAGATCTATAACTATTTCAGAGGCAAGTAAATACTATGAGAACAAGAGAACAATTATAGCAGAAAAAGCTAATATTAATTCAAAAAACTGGCAATTATCGAATGTTTCTTTACTTAGCGATGAGAGTAATATTAAATATCTAAAAACTTATGTTTATAATTCATCATTTAATGGAGAAATAATTTCAAATCTATTTTCTAACTTAAATTCATTAAATATTGTTGAGTTGCACAAATTGTCTAATAGCTATAAGAAAATTGGTTATTCTAATACTGAGATAAAACTTCATTTAAATAAAATTTATAGTATGCCAATTTTTTTTATATTAATGACAATACTAGGCTTCATTATAATTAATAAATTGAAAAAAATAAAATCAAAATTTTTTGTAATAATATTTGGAATTTTTATTTCTGTTATAGTTTATTATTTAAATTTTTTTTCAGGTGTTTTGGGAAATAAGGGGGCTCTTCCAATTTATTTATCAGTTTGGATGCCACTTATAATATTATTATTAATATGCAATATTGGTATAATTAAAATAAATGAAAACTAAACTTACATTTGCAATTATTTTTTTAATTTTTGCTTTAATAAATAAGTCAATTTCAGATGATATCGATTTTGAAGCATCTAATATGGATATTAAAGATAATGGAAATTTAATTTTAGCTTATAAATCTAAAACCTTAGTTCCTTCAAAAAAAATAGAGATTAAATCTAATGAAGTTAAATATTACAAAAAAAAAAATATAATTATATTCATAGGTGATGTTTATTTTCATGACCAGATAAATGATATGATAATCGAAAGTAATAAAATAAATTATAACAGGAATTCCAATATTATTTATAGCAGTGGAGAAACTTTAATAAATTATAAAAATGAGTATAACATTAAATCAACAGATGTTTTTTATAATAGAAAAAACTTAGAAATTTATGGTGAAAAAGAAGCAAATATTGAAGATTTAAATAAAAATTATTACAATTTAAAAGATAAATTTAAATTCAACTTATCTAAAAATTTAATCCAATCAGAGAAATCAATCATTATTGATAATGAAAAGAACAAATATGTTTTTGATAATTTGATCCTTGACTTAAATACAAATGAAATCGCTGGGAAAGAATTAAAAGTTGAGTATGAAAAATCTTATTTTGGTAACAAAAATAATGATCCTCAATTGAAAGGCCGAAGTGTATATTCAAATGATGATGAATTAAAAGTATACAAAGCCGTCTTTAGCACATGCAACATAGATAATAAAAAATGTAGAGGTTGGGAGCTTAATAGTAAAGAATTTAGGCATGACAAAATCAAGAAAATTTTTGAATATAAAGATACATGGCTTAAAATACTTGATTATAAAGTCTTTTTCTTACCCTACTTCAATCACCCTGATCCATCAATTAAAAGAAAGTCGGGATTTTTAACCCCATCTTACTCAACCTCTGAAGTTCAAGGAAATTCTATAAAAATTCCGTATTTTAAAGTTTTAGGTATTGATAAAGATTTGACTTTTAATCCAATATTTTTTGCAGATAAAAGTTTTTTATTACAAAATGAATACAGACAAATTTTTAAAAATTCTTATACTTTAAGTGATTTTGGATTTCTTGTTGGTGAAGGAGGTACCAAAGGTCATTTTTTCTATAATCAAATTGGAAGGCTAAGTGATCGAACAGATTATGAGATAAATATTGAAAGTGTTAGAGGTGATAATTACTTAAAAAATTATAATTTAAAATCCTCTTCAAAATTAATTACTAATGATAATGTATTAAAATCCAGGATTGACTTGGATCAAAGTTTTTCTGACTCAAAACTAAAGACATCTTTTAAGGTTTTTGAAGACTTGTCTAAAAATAAAAATGATAGATACCAATATATTTTTCCCAAATATGACTTCGTGAAAAATATAAAGATCCCTGATAATTATAATGGAAATTTTACTTTCTCTACAAGTGGTTACAATAAGAATTATAATACTAATATGCACGATAGTGTTTTGTCGAATACTTTTCACTTTAATTCTGATGACTTTGTTTCTTCGAAGGGAATGGTTACTCACTATGATTTGGTATTGGAAAATATAAATAGTTACTCAAATAATTCATCTAACTTCGAAAAAAATGCTAATTATACATTATTTGAAACTTTTAAATTAGATTTTTCATTGCCTTTGATAAAAAAAATGGAAAATAATAATAATTATTTGAAACCTAAAGCTTCTTTTAGATATAGTCCTAACGGGAACATTGATATGTCTTCGCAAGATACTGTTATTGATTATAATAATGCTTTCAGTTTAAACAGAATTGGAAATGAAGGCGGAGAAGCACTAACATTAGGGTTAGAATTTGAAAAATTTAATAATGAAGTGGGTGAAATATTCAGTGCTAGAGTAGGAAATATTTTGAAACCATACAAGGATGCTAAAATGCCATCAAAATCTAAATTAGACCAAACAAGATCTGATATATTTGGGGATTTAAATTACAAAATAAGTAAAAATTTAAAACTTGGCTATTCATTTTCTTATGACAGAGACTTAGATTTTTCTAATTTGGACTCCTTAAATTTAGATGCAAGTATTAATAATTTATTCACAAACTTCAATTATTATACTGAAAATAACGACTTTGGTGACGAAGAAACATTAAGAAATAAAACCAGGTATAAAATTGATAATAATACAAATTTAATTTTTACCACTGCAAAAGACCTAAAAGATGATTTTACAGAATATTATAACCTTGCTTTTGAATATTTAACTGACTGTATTTCGATAAATTTAAACTACAATAAAACTTTTTACAGTGATGGAAATTTAGAGCCCGATAATACTTTATCTTTTTTGATAAAAATTATTCCTTTTACCGAGTTTGGAGTGCCGAATGTAGGCAATATAATCAATAGATCTTCAAATGTTATTAATTAAAATTATTGTTATATCTATTTTTTTTGTTTTAAATTCATTCATCGTAGAAGCAAATATTAAAATCAAATATAAAATTGGCACTGAAATTATTACAAATATAGATATTTTAAATGAAAAAAATTATTTAATCTTTCTAAGACCCAGTTTAAAAAACTTACCTGAAGATGAAATTTTAAAAATATCAGAAAATTCATTAATAAGAGAAATAATAAAAAAAAGGGAAATAAGTATAATTTTTAAAAATTTTGAAGATACAGAATTTATGGATGAAATAAAAAAAAACTTATTTAATTTTAAAAATGTTGATAACGAAAATGAATTTAAGTTACTAGCTAAAGAAAATAATATAAATTACGAAAAAATCCTTGAAAAAATAAAAATTGAAGGTCTATGGAATGATTTTATATTCAAAAAATACAATTCATTAGTTAGAATTGATGAAAAAAAGTTAAAAAATCAGTTATCAAATAAATTAGAAAATAACAAAAAATATGAATACAATATTTCTGAATTAATATTTGAAATTAATGAGCAAGAAAATTTATCAAAAAAAAAAAAAATTATAGTAAATTATATTAAAAATAATTCTTTTAAAGCTGCAGCAAGTAAGTTTAGTATTTCTAATACATCTCAAATTGGGGGGGAAATAGGTTGGGTTAAAGAAACATTGTTATCAGAAAAGCTATCAAAAGAATTAAGTAAAATTTTAATTGGTGGTATCACAGAAGCTATCAAACATCCTAATGGATATTTATTACTAAAAGTAAATGACAAAAGACAAATTAAACAAGTTATAAATGCAGAAAAAGAATTAAAAAATCTAATAAATTATGAAAGAAATAAACAATTAAATCAATTTTCACTTTTACATTATAAAAAATTAAAACAAAATATTATTATAAATGAATTCTAATTATATAATTATAGTATTAGGAGAGCCCTATAGTACATTTTCAGAAATTATAGCAAAATATTTCTATAAGAAAAAAAAATTTAAAAAATATGTTGTTCTAATAGGAAATATAAATTTATTAAAAAGACAACTGAACAAATTAAAATACAGTATAAATTTCAATGAAATAAAAGATTTAAAGAGTGCTAAAGCTAATGCAGTTAATATTATTAATATTAATTTTTTATATAAAAAAGTATTTTCAACTGTTACCAATCTATCTTCAAAATATATTGAAAAATGTTTCGATTTATCACTTGAATTGATAAAAAAAAATAAAAAAAAATGTATTTTAATTAATGGACCAGTATCTAAAGAAACTTTTTTAAATAAGAAATATCTTGGTATTACCGAGTATCTCTCAAGAAAAACAAATTCTAAAAATGAAACAATGTTAATTTATAATGATAAATTGTCTGTTTCACCTCTGACAACTCATATACCATTGAAATATGTATCAAAAAAAATATCCAAAGAAAAAATTATAAATTGTGTGATAAATTTAAATAATTTTTATTCTAAGGTTTTAAAGAAGAAAGCTAAATTTGCAATTTTAGGCTTAAACCCCCACTGTGAAACTGTTGATCAATTTAGCGAAGAAGACAAAATAATAGTTCCATCAATTAGAATATTAAAGAAAAAAGGTATAAAACTAGAAGGAGTATTTCCAGCAGATACATTCTTTTTAGAAAAAAATATAAAAAAGTATGATGTTGTGATTGGTATGTATCATGATCAAGTATTAACTCCTATTAAAACTCTTTTTAAATTTAAAGCGATAAATATTACAATTGGCCTTCCATTCATACGAATTTCACCGGATCATGGACCAAATTCAGCAATGCAAGGAAAAAATCTTTCAGATCCATCATCTTTTTTTTATGCAATGAAATTTGCAGAAAATATTAATTAAAAATGAGGCCTAAAAAAAGTTTGGGTCAAAATTTTTTGAATAATGAAAGTATACTCACAAAAATAGTTGATTCTGGAAATATTGAAATTAATGATATTGTTTTAGAAATCGGACCAGGAACAGGTAATTTAACAAAAAAAATTTTAGAAAAAAAACCAAAACTTTTAATAGTTGTTGAAAAGGATAAGGATTTATCTCTTGTTCTTAAAAGAAAATATGGTGAAAAAATTGAAATTATTAATAAGGATATTCTTAGCTGTTATCATGATTTTAAATTTGATAGGCCAATTAAAGTATTTGGAAACTTGCCATATAATATTTAAACACAAATTTTAACTTCATTTATTAAATTAAAAGATATGAATGAAAAATTTCAAAAGTTTGTATTCATTTTTCAGAAAGAAGTAGCAGAGAGAATTTTGGCTAATGAAAATTCAAAAAATTATGGAAGATTATCTATAATCACTTATTGGAAAATGAATGTTAAAAAAGTTATCGATATTGATCCAAAATATTTTAATCCGGTTCCAAAAGTATGGAGCACACTATTATTATTCACACCCAAATTAGATTTTAAATACTTAAATAAACCTGAAAATCTTGAACACATAACAAATATATTTTTTAGCCAAAGACGAAAAATGATAAAAAAGCCAATGAAACAAATTTTTAGTAATTTTAATGAAATTGCAGATAAGATGAATATTGATTTAAATTTAAGACCTCAAAATATATCAAAAAATACATATTTAGAAATTTGTAAAATTTATGATAAATTACATAAGTAATTTTTTTACGTGTTGAGTAATAAATTTTCTATCGAGAGTATATTTAGTTGGATTTGCTATGAAGGAAACAATTTTTTTATAACACTTTTTTAAGTCGTCATTAATTACAACATAATCATATTCTTTCCATTTTGATAAGTCTTTTTTGAAACCTTTCATTCTCTTTTTTACAGTCTTCATATTTTTCTTTTCCCTTTTAATAAGCCTTTCTAATAATTCCTTCTTTGAGGGAGGTAGTATAAAGATTGTTAGTAATTTATAATTTAATCTTTTATTTCTTATTTGCCTCGTTCCTTGCCAATCGATATCAAATAAAATATTTTTGCCTCTTTTAAGCTGTTTTGTTACCAAATATTTTGAAGATCCGTAGTAATTATCAAAAACTTTAGCATGCTCTATAAATTCACCTTTTTTTATAAGTTTTTTAAAATTATTTTTTGAAGTAAAGTAATAATCTTTACCATTTTTTTCGTTTAACCTTGGAAGCCTAGTGGTGTGAGATATAGATATTAAAAATTTTTTATTTCTTGCAATTTTTTTAACAAGTGTCGTCTTCCCAGCTCCAGAAGGTGAAGAGAGGATAAACATCCCTCCTTTATTGGAACTGGACATTTAAATTAAAACTTAGTTTGCTTTATTTTCGATAAACTTAACAGCATCACCAACGGTTAGAATCTTTTCAGCATCACTATCGGAGATATCTGATCCAAATTCTTCTTCGAAAGCCATGACTAATTCAACAGTATCTAAACTGTCTGCGCCAAGATCGTCTATAAAGCTAGACTCTTCTGTAACTTTTGCCTCATCTATACCTAGATGATCAGCAACTATTTTTTTAACTTTACTTGAAATATCTTCAGACATAATTTCCTTATTAATTAAATTCTTAATAGATATTTATATTATTTTGTCAACTAAAATACATGCCCCCGTTAACATGTATTGTTTCACCAGAAATATAGTCAGATAAGCTTGAAGACAAAAAAATGACCGCATTGGCTACATCCTCTGGCTCTCCAAGTCTTGATAAAGATATTTTTTCTTCCAAATTTTTTTTGAAAGTTTCGCTAATTTTATTAGTCATCTCTGATTTAATAAAACCTGGAGAAATACAATTAACTTTAATATTTTTTTTTCCATATTCTAGAGCAAGGCTTTTTGACATTCCGATTAATCCAGATTTTGAAGCTGCATAATTTGCCTGACCAATGTTACCTGTATGACCTACTATTGATGTAATATTTATAATTTTTCCATTCTTATTTTTTAGCATTTTTTTTATCGTATTTTTTGTAATCAAAAAAGTTGATGATAAATTTAAATCTATAACTTTATTCCATTCATCATTCTTCATTCTAATTGTTAGGTTATCAGATGTTATCCCAGCATTATTTATTAATATATCAATTTTACTTTTAAAATCTTCACTACATTCGTCTATGAATTTTTCAATTAATGAGTGATTAGAAATATCAAATTGTTTTGTTTTAACACTATTTTTATATTTTAATTTGATATTATTTAATTTTTCTTGATTAGTACCTGTGGCAATTATATTGGCATTAGCCATATGTAATTTTTCTAGGATTGAATTACCAATTATACCAGTAGCGCCAGTTAATATTACATTTAGATTTTTTAAATCAATCATTTGTTAAATTTTTCACATCAATTAAATTGTTTACCTGATTTAATTTTATATTTCTATCTATTCTTTTTATTAATCCAGATAATACTTTTCCTGGTCCAATTTCAATGAATCTATCTGTGTTTAAACCAATCATATTAATCACACTCTCTCGCCATCTGACGGGTTTTTCTATTTGATCAATAAGTAATTTTCTAATTTCTTCGTAATTATTTACAGGTTTAGCTGTAACATTTGAAACTATACTTACTCTTGGATTTTTAAATTCGGTATTTAATATTTCTTCTCGCATCTCTTTTGTTGATTTGCTCATTAGCGGACAATGAAATGGAGCACTCACAGGTAATTTAATAAATTTGATATTTTTATTTTTTAGTTCTTCTGAAAGCAACGTTATTGAATTAATCAAACCACTTACTACTATTTGTCCTACAGAATTATCATTAGCCACATAACAAATAAAATTATCTAAATTTTCGTTTAAAATATTATTTAGTTCTTCAATATTTAAACCAAGTATAGCTATCATTCCACCTTGTCCTTTAGGTACTGCATTCTGCATTGATAAACCTCTTAATTTTAATAATTTAATTGTTTCATCAAAACCAATTGATCCTGCACAACAAAGCGCAGAATATTCTCCCAATGAATGTCCAGCAAAAAAATTTGCATTATTTAATTTAAAGTCAGTTTCTTTTTCAATTATTTTAAAAATAGAATAACTAACTAAAAAAATTGCAGGCTGAGTATTTTCGGTTTGATTTAAATCTTCTCTTGGTCCATCAAAAATTATATCTGTTAAATTTTTGTTTAATATTTCATCTGCTTTTTTGAAATATTCCCTAACATAAGCAAAATTTTCATAAAACTCCTTGGCCATACCAACAATTTGTGAACCCTGACCTGGAAATATTACTGAAAACATAAAAATATTAATAAATTTAATGTATTTTTTGTATTGTAATTAAAAATTTATAATAGTATATCCTCATTTTTTCTAGATAAATTTATGAACTTTTATGAACATACATTAATAGCAAGACAAGACGTTTCTCAAAGTCAAATTAAACAGCTTCAAGAAAAGTATACAAAAATAATAGAAAATAATGATGGAGATATCCTTAAATTTGAAAGTTGGGGTTTAATGAATCTTTCTTATTTAATTAAAAAAAATAAAAAAGGTAACTATCTTCATTTTAAAATAAAAGCAAAAAGTAAAGCAATTAAAGAACTAGAGAAAAACGAAAAATTAGACAAAAATTTATTAAGATATTTGACTGTAAAAATGAAAAAATTAGATTTAGAGACTGATTATTTCAAAAAAAATGATGAAATAATTAAAAATAAATAATATGAAAAAAAAAATCAAAAGAAAAAAAGTTCACAAAATAACTTTTCTAAATTAAGCATTTTCCAAAATCAAAAATACAAATTTAAAAAAAAATGTCCTCTTTCTGGAAAAGGTGCTCCTACAATAGATTATAAAAATATAAAATTATTAAAAAGATATACGTCAGAAAATGGAAAAATATTACCATCAAGGATTACATCTGTAAGTCAGAAAAAACAAAGATTTTTATCTATATCAATTAAGAGAGCGAGAAATTTAGCTTTAATATAATAAAAATATGAAAGTAATCTTATTAGAAAACGTTAGAAAAATTGGTGCGATTGGGGAAATTATTGACGTAAAGAGAGGATTTGCGAGAAATCACTTAATAGCAAAGAAAAAAGCATTATTTGCATCTAAAGAAAATATTCAAGAAGTTGAGAAAATTAAAAATGAATTGAGCAAAAAAGATCAGGATAAAAGAAATGAAGCAAAAAAAATAGATGAGAGACTGAAAAACAAATTATATACTATTCAAAAATTAATTACTGAAAATAGAGAGCTATACGGATCGGTAAAACCAACAGAAATTTCAAACATACTTAGTAAAAATGAAAGATTAGATATAAATCCATCACTAATACAGCCAAGTAAAGAAATTAAGTCATTAGGTACTTTTGATGTTATACTGAATCTTCATTCTGATATTCAATCACAAATAAAAATAAAGATTATTCCAAAAGAGGAAAGTCAATAATTATACATTTTTTTCCCCAAGATATAATTTATTTTGCAATTTGCATTAATGAAAAATAAGTTATTTTATGTCTCAATCATTAAATATTATCAAAAACAAAATAGATGAATTGCCAAATAATATTGAGGCTGAGCAGTCAATAATTGGATCAATCTTATTAGCAAATGAGATATTTGATGAAGTTAGTCTCATAATTTCTAGTAAAAATTTTTATGATCCAATCCACCAAAAAATTTTTCAAGCACTAGAGAAACTTATTTATTCTGGTCTTTTGGCTAATCCAATCACTTTAAAAAATTATTTTGAAAAAGAAAAAGATGAATTAAACATACCTGAATATTTAGTTAAAATTACTAAATTTTCTACATCATCTAGACAAGCGCTTGAATATTCCAAACTTATATTTGATTTGTATGTCAAAAGAGAATTAATTAAGATCTCCGGAGAAGTCATAGATCAGGCAAAATTAAATGATTTAGAAACAGATGGCCAAAAAATAATTGAAAATTATGAAAGATCATTATTTGATCTGGCTGAAAAAGGTTCTTTTAGCTCGTCGTTAATCAAATTTGATGAAGCAATGAGGCAAACAATTGAGATGGCATCAAATGCTTACAAAAACGAAGAAGGTATTGTTGGAGTTCCAACTGGGCTTAGAGATTTAGATGATAGACTTGGAGGTTTACACAAATCGGATTTAATAATAATAGCAGGACGACCTTCAATGGGTAAAACTGCATTAGCAACAAATATTGCATTTAATGCTGCAAAAAAAATTCAAGAAAGTGGTGAAAAAAGTTCAATTGCATTTTTTTCTCTTGAAATGTCTTCCGAGCAACTATCAACAAGAATATTAGCTGAACAATCTAGGATTAAATCTAATGATATAAGAAGAGGAAAAATATCTGAGGAACAATTTGATAAATTTATTGAAACTTCTAAAGATATATCCGAGTTGCCTTTGTATATTGATGAAACACCAGCAATCACAATTGCTGCATTAAGCAACAGAGCAAGGCGTATAAAAAGAATTTATGGTCTAGATATGGTTGTGATTGATTACATTCAATTAATGAGAGCATCAAGTTCTAACAATGGAAGAGTTCAAGAAATTTCTGAGATCACACAGGGGTTAAAGGCTTTAGCAAAAGAATTATCGGTACCAGTTTTGGCTCTTTCGCAATTATCAAGAGCTGTAGAACAAAGAGATGATAAAAAACCTCAATTATCAGATTTAAGGGAATCTGGGTCAATAGAGCAAGATGCTGATGTTGTAATGTTTGTTTATAGAGAAGCATATTATTTACAAGGAAAAGAACCAAGACCAGCAACAGTAGAGCATGCTGAATGGCAAGCAAAAATGAATGAAGTTTCACATTTAGCTGAATTAATTATTCAAAAGCAAAGGCATGGACCAACTGGTAACGTAATG
>MDTA01116554.1_pt1 | contig 12491 bp, 10 predicted proteins | sample 811151 | NCBI WGS metagenome assembly MDTA01 (sample SAMN05326648, study PRJNA326480) | marine metagenome | isolation source: seawater | place: Indian Ocean: South | collected 2010
AAAAAAAATGCAAAAAAGAAAAATTCATTAATTGAAACCTGTTATGACAATAATGTTCCAATATTTTGTCCAGCATTTACTGATAGCTCTGCTGGCTTTGGACTTGTAATGCACCAAGAACAAAATCCATCTAAACATATAACAATTGATTCCATAAGAGAATTTAGAGAACTTACAGAAATTAAACTGAAATCCAAGGACTCTGGTCTATTAATGGTAGGAGGTGGAGTTCCAAAAAACTTTGTTCAAGATACAGTGGTTTGTGCTGAACTTTTAGGAAAAAAAGTAGATATGCATAAATATGCTATTCAAATAACTGTTGCTGATACAAGAGATGGTGCTTGCAGCAGTTCTACATTGAAAGAAGCAAGCTCTTGGGGGAAAGTTGATACTTCAAAAGAACAAATGGTTTTTGCTGAAGCAACGAGTGTGTTACCCTTAATTGCAAGCGACGTTTATCACAACAAATTTTGGAAAAATAGAGAAAGAAAAAATTTTTCAAATCTATTTGGTTAAAAATTGAACTATCTATCTAATAAAAAAGGTTTTTTAGGGATCGACAGTAAGTTTCAAATAAAAGAAAGAGCTGTTATCGTTCCATTTGGACTAGAGAAAACTGTTAGTTATGGTAGCGGAACCAGAAATGGACCAAAAGAAATAATTAAAGCGTCACATCAAGTTGAATTATTTGATGAAGATCTAAAATGTAATCCATACAAAAAAATTGGTATAAGAACGGTTAAACCATTTCCAATTAAAAATAAAATAGATGATGCTTTAAAACAAATAGCAAATATTAATGATTATTTATTAAATAAAAAAATATTTCCGATGACATTGGGGGGGGAACATTCGATAACTCCAGGATGTATAAGACCATTCGTAAAAAAATTTGATAAACTTTGCCTGCTTCATTTTGATGCCCATGCTGATTTAAGACAAAGTTATAATGGAAACAAATTTTCTCACGCATCAGCAATAAGAAGATGTTTAGATTTTAAGAATGTAAATGTTATATCTTTTGGAATCAGAAATATTTCTGATGCTGAAAATAATTTTTTAAATAAAAATAAAAAAAGAATAAAAATCTTTTGGGCAAAAGATAAAAAAAATTGGAATTTAAGTAATTTCAAAAAAATTATAAAAAATAGAAAAGTTTATATAACTTTTGATGTAGATGGATTTGATTTAAGTCTTATGCCTGCTACAGGGACACCTGAACCAGGTGGTCTATTTTGGAATGAAACTATTGAAATTATTAAAATTACATCAAAACTCTCAAACATTGTGGGTGCAGATATAAACGAACTTGCACCTATCAAAGGATTTTCGGGTTATAACTTTCTTGTGGCAAAACTAGCTTACAAAATTTTATCTTATAAGTTTTTAAATTCTAGATTTTAAGATCCGAAATTTTCCAAGATATATTTACTTTTGCTCCAGATGTTTCGGTGTTAGAAAAATCAACTGAAGCTTTTTTTCTTTCAAGTAACGTTTTACCTATAAATGTTCCTAGACCTAATCCTGATTTAGATTTAAATTTTTTAGATTTAGAAAATATATAAGGCTCACCAATTTGTTCCAAAATATCATCTGGAAAACCAGGTCCATCATCAGTAACTTGTATCTTTATTCTTTTATTTTCAATTTTTAAATTTATGTCAATTTTACTTTTAGAGTATTTTACTGCATTTCCTATAAAGTTACGAAGTCCATAGGTTATTTCTGCAGATCTTTGAATAGATATTTTTTGGTTAACATTTTGCAAATCAAGAGATATTTTTTTATCAGAAATTTCACTAAATGATCTTATAATTTCTTCTAGGAGATCCTGTAATGTTATATTTGAGATATATTTATCTTTTACTATTTTTCTTTGTGATATTTTTTTTAATATTTCTCCGCATTTTTTTACTTGAATACCTAAAATATTAATATCTTCAATATATTTTGAGTCATTTGGAATTTCTTTTTTTAATTCTTTCGCAATTACAGTGATTGTTGATAGAGGAGTACCTAGGGAATGGACTGCTGCTGCAGCTTGATGACCGATTGATTCCAATTCTTGTTCTTTTGCTAAAATAATTTCTAATTTATTTAAGGCTTTCCCTCTTTTTCTTGCCTCAGAACCAAAACGAAATCCAAAATAATTCAAGAAAAATAAAATAATTATTAAGGCCAACGTTATTGCAAAAATATAATAATCTGGAACATGAAAGTGGAAATTTCCAGGATTTGGTAACGGTAAATAATTAAATGTTAAAAGTATTAGTGAAAATACAGTCATAATACTTAGAAATAGTGTGCTTGATAAATTTAGTAATGTTGAGGAAACGACTCCTGGAACGATTAAAAATAAAACAAAAGGATTCGTTATACCTCCAGTTAAATAAATGATAACAGATAATTGAATAACATCGTAAAATAAAAGAATAGTTGATTCTAAATTATTTAGATAATTTCTTTTAAAATTAAACTGTATGAAGACATTTGTTAACCCACCAAAAAAAATGGTTAAGCTGCAGTAAATTATCGGGAGATCAAAATTTAGAAAGAAATTAACAATATAAATTGTTATTAGTTGTCCTATTAAAGCTATCCACCTCAATACAACTACGGTTTTTTTCTCTAGCTGCAAATCCTCTTCGTATTGGAGGAAATCAGATATTTTCATATAAATTAAATGTCTAGGTTTTCAACTTCTAAGGCTTTTTCAGTTATAAAGTCTTTTCTTGGGGCAACCTCGTCTCCCATTAAAATTTTTATTATATTTTGATCATCTTTAGATTTTTCTTTAGTTCCTTTTGAATATTCTACTCTGAGCAATGTTCTATTGTCTGGGTTCAAAGTGGTCTCCCATAGCTCTTCTGGGTTCATTTCTCCCAAACCTTTGAATCTTTGTATGTTTAATTTTTGTTTTTCTTCACTAATAAATTTCTCTAATTCTGTTTTCTTTAATTTTTTTACTCCATTTTCTTTAGGTTTGAGGATATATTTTTCTAAATCTTTTTCATTTTTGATATAAGTACTCTTAGATCCTTTTGTGATTTTAAATAACGGTGGCTGAGCTAAGTACAAATGACCTTTCTCTATTAATTCATTGAAAGGTTTATTATTAAAAAAAGTTAACAACAATGTTCTTATATGAGAGCCATCAACATCTGCGTCTGTCATTATAATAATTTTTTCGTATCTTAAATCTTCTATATTAAAATTAGTTGATCCTGTACCCAGTGCATTTATTAAAGTGACTATCTCATTTGATGACATCATTTTAGATAAAGCTCTATTCTCATTTCCTCCATTAGATCCATTTCTTTTTTTGTTTTCGTTTACATAGGTATTTAAAATTTTACCTCTTAAAGGAAGAACTGCCTGAAACTCTCTTTTTCTGCCTTGTTTAGCAGAACCTCCTGCTGAATCCCCCTCTACAATAAATAATTCAGTGCCTTCCATAGACGATATCTGGCAATCTGCTAATTTACCTGGAAGACCTGATAGTTCTAAAGATCCTTTTCTTCTAACACTATCTCTTGCTTTTCTAGCAAGATCTCGAGCTATCGCAGCTTGTAGCACTTTGTCTAAAACTACCCTTACAACTGATGGATTTTGATCAAACCAAGTGGTTACTTTTTCTGCTACAATTGTTTCAACGATATTTCTAATCTCAGATGAAACTAGTTTATCTTTTGTTTGAGATGAAAATTTAGGATCAGGCATTTTAATTGATAAAATAGCTGTCAATCCTTCTTTTATATCTTCGCCTCCTATAGTTACTTTATTTTTCTTATTCAAATTTTTCTCTGAAGCATATTTATTAATTATTCTGGTTAATGCGCTTCTAAAACCAAGTAGATGGGTTCCTCCATCTCTCTGATGAATATTATTTGTAAAGGCCATAACTTCCTCAGAAAATGCTGCATTCCATTGAAAAGCACATTCAACTATAACATCTTTTTTTTCACCTTTAAGATAAATAGGTTTTTTAAAGACTGACTTCTCATTTTTATTTATTAATAATGACTTTTTTTGATCTAGAAATGTTACAAACTCAATAACTCCACCATCATATTTGTGTTCGTAAACCTTAGTTTTAGCATGAGTTTCGTCTACTAACTTTATTTTAAGACCTTTGTTTAAAAAGGCTAATTCTCTCATTTTTTTTTGTAAAATAGCTAAACTAAACTTAATATTTGAAAAAATATCTTTTGATGGAAGAAATTTAATCTTTGTTCCTGAGTGTTTTGTTTTTTTTTGAAGCTTAATAGGATTTACAGTTTTACCATTTTTAAATGAAATAAAGTACTCTTTTTGATCTCTATATATAGTTAAATCTAATTTTTCTGATAAAGCGTTTACAACAGAAACCCCGACTCCATGCAATCCTCCTGATACTTTATAAGAACTTTGATCAAATTTACCTCCTGCATGTAATTGGGTCATGATAACTTCTGCTGCAGATTTTCTTTCTCCTTTGTGAATATCTACAGGGATACCTCTGCCATCATCCTCTACTGTTACAGAGTTGTCTTTGTGAATGGTAACAGTTATATTTTTACAAAAACCTACAATGGCCTCATCGATCGAATTATCTACCACCTCAAAAACCATGTGATGCAAACCTGATCCATCATCAGTGTCACCAATGTACATTCCCGGTCTTTTACGAACAGCTTCTAAACCTTTTAAAACTTTTATAGAATCGGCTTTGTAATCTGCTGTTGAACTATTTTTTTGGGTATTAGTCATTTTTTTGAAAAATTAAGTATAGCATTTTTTTCTTACGATATAAAACAGGAAAGAATGTGAACGATAAATAACCATTGATGAGTAAGGATAATAGATGAAAAATAAAATTTATTTGCTAAAAAACAAAAAATTTCAGATTTTCATCGGCATAATTACATAATAGCTTTGATTATCTGATTTATCCTGTATCAGTACAGGAGATATCGCGTCATTCAAGTTCATAATTAGGTTTTCGTCCTCTATTTGTGATGCAATATCTAATAAATATCTTGCATTAAAACTTACAGTTAAATTTTCAGAATTATATTTTGCAGGCAAGGACTCCTTTCCTTCGCCTGAAGATGAACTAGTAACAAAAAGTTGAATGTTATCATTTTCTAAAGTAATTTTGACTCCTTCTTTTCTGTCTATTGAAACAGTGATAACTCTTTCAACAGAATTTATAAAATCTTTTGCATTTACACTTAAAATTTTACCATTATTTTTAGGAACAACTTTTTCATAATCAGGAAATTTTCCATCTATAACTTTTGAAACAATTGCAGAATTTCCAATTTTAAACTGAATTTTGCCATCTCCTAAGTATAATGAAACACTTTCGTTTCCTTCATCCTGGAGCAAATTACATAATTGAAAGACTGTTTTTTTTGGCAATATGAATGGTTTAAAATTTGCATCACTTTTTATTGTAGTGCTGCTCGAAGATAATCTGTGTGTATCGGTTGCAACCCCCGTTAGGTAGGTGCTTTTGTTAGAGGCTGTAGGATGTATATAAATACCATTTAAATAATGCCTAGCATCATCATTCGACATAGATACCTTAGTTTTATTTAACAAAGATAAAAGTTTTTTACTGCTTAATTTAAAGGGTTCATTTTTGAAATTACTTCCAAAGTTAGGAAAATCATCAATTGGCAAGCATAGAAGGTTAAACTTTGAGTTTTTTGCAGTAATTTTAAGTTTGTTTTGACTTTCTAAATTAAAAGTAACATCCTGATTAATAGGCAATTTTCTTAAAACATCATATAGCACAGTTGCTGATGTCGTTGTACTTCCTTCTTTATCTATCTTGAGCTCAGATATTTCATCTTTAAATACTATATCTAAATCTGTAGCTACTATATTTAGTTTGTTATTTTTTATCTCTAACAAAACATTTGCAAGAATGGGTATTGTATTTTTTTTCTCAATTATATTATGAGCAATCGATAAAGATTTTAATAGTGTATCACGCTTAATTTGAAATTGCATTTTAATCACTTAAGATTAATGATTTTAACTCCTCAATATTTTTTTTCATTTCATCATTACTCTCGATCAATTTTTCTATAGTTTTCACAGCATGTATTACTGTTGTATGATCCCTGTTGGCAAATTTTCTCCCAATCTCAGGTAATGATCTAGAGGTAAGTTTTTTAGCTAAATACATTGCCATTTGTCTTGGTCTGGCTAATGGTCTTGATCTTCTTGGAGACAACATGTCGTTAAGGCTAATGCTAAAAAAATTAGAGGTAACATTTTGTATTTTATCAATACTTATTACTTTATTGGTATTATAGATATCTTTTAAAATAATCTTGCAATCATTTTCAGTTAGAGCTTTTTTACTCATCTTTCCAAATGCCACCACTCTATTAAATATTCCAATCAGCTCCCTAATATTGGAGTTACTATTTTTAGCCATATAATTTATTACATCCTCTTGTAAATCGGGACTTTCTTTAAAAGAATTTTGATAATCAGATATCTTTTTTCTTAGTATATTAAGTTTTAAATCATAGTCTGGTGCTCCAATATCAACTACTAAACCGCCAGATAATCTTGATTTAATTCTATCTTGAACTCTATCAAGTTTATTTGGTGGTCGATCAGAAGATATTACTATTTGTGAGCTCTGATCAAATAAAGTATTAAATGTATGAAAGAATTCTTCTTGGAGACCTTCTTTACCTCTTATAAACTGTATATCATCAATAATAAAAACGTTTGCCTTTCTAAAAAAATCTTTAAAATTAACCATCTCATTTTTTTTTATTGATTTTATAAATTGATACATAAATCTTTCAGCTGAGATAAACATTACTTTGTTTTTTTGACTTAATTCTAGACCTATAGAGTTTAGCAGGTGAGTTTTGCCTAAACCAACTCCTCCATAAATAAATAGTGGGTTATATCTTGATAATTGATTGCATATTTTTTTAGCCGATAGAAAACTCAAGTTATTGCTTTTTCCAACGATAAAATTATTAAAATTTAGGTTTGGATTTAGCCTATTATAATTTAAAGCAGAGTTTTTTATATCTGATATTTTACCTAAGGCTGAGTCATTTAAAATTGACTTGTTATTTCTATTTAAACTTTCTGGCTCAATTTTAAACTCTATTCTATTAATGCTTAGCTTATGTTTTTTGAGTTCGCTTAATATTTTATCTGCATATCTAGATGTTATCCAATCCCTAAAAAACCTTGTTTTAACTCCTAATATAACGTGATCGTTGTACTCCTTTATAAGAGAAATATGTTTAAGCCAACTAGAGTATATTTCTGTTCCAAATGACTGATCAAAAGATTTTTGAACGGAATCCCAATCCAAGACTTTTTCTTCCAAAAGGGAAGGTGAGTTAGCTTTTAAAGAAACTTTTTCCATGAAATTAAATTTAAAAAAATATTTTTATAACTTATTTTTTTTTAATTCAATTTTTATTTTTAAAATTAAAAAATTAAATTGAGTTAGGTTGTATAAATAACGCAGGGAGTGAAAACAAAAAAAATTTCAACCTCAAATGAAATATCACTACATGTTGTAATTTTTTTAGAAAAAAAATTAACTTTAACAACTTTGAATTTTAACTTGAACAACTTTGAATTGATTACAACTACTTAGTGATTTTTTTTATTTTTTTTGAAATTCTTGAAATTTTTCTAGACAGATTTTTTTTCTTAACAATTCCAGTTTTTGCAACCTTCATCAATTCCGACTGAAAAGTAGGAAAATATTTATTGATTTCTTTTGTATCTTTTTTATCTATTAATTTTTGCATCTTTTTTAATGCCTGCTTGTATCTATTTTTTCTAAATTTGTTAACTTCAGACTGTTTTTTAGCCCTCTTGACCTTCCTGATAGCTGATTTAATGTTTGGCATTTATCGGAACATATATATCTTTATAGGATAAAATAAAATGAAAAATATTAAACAATCTCAGATTGATTTGGTTTACAAAGTGTTTAGTAACGTCTCTGGCAAATATGACCTGATGAATGATGTTATGTCACTAGGAATACATCGTATTTGGAAGAAAAACTTACTTGATTGGATGAATCCACAAAAAGGAGATCATCTTATAGATGTTGCATCTGGAACAGGGGATGTAGCTGGATCATTTTTAAAAAAAATTAATTTTAATGGCAGAGTAACTTGTATTGAACCTAATAAATTGATGATAAAAGCTGGAAAACAAAAGTTAAAAAATTTCGATAAAATTGAGTGGATAAATGCTAGTGCTGAAAAATTACCATTTGGAGAAGAAGTTTTTGACTTGTATTCAGTAAGCTTTGGAATAAGAAATTTTTCCAATATTAACCAATCATTAAAAGAAGCAAAAAGAGTACTAAAAACAGGCGGGAGAATATTTTGTTTAGAATTTTCAAAAGTAGAAAATGAAATTCTAAAAAAACTTTACAAAACTTATTCTAAATCTATTCCTTATATAGGAAGATATATTGTTGGTAAGTCAGAACCATATAAATATCTTATTGATAGTATTGACAAATTCTACGATCAGGAAGAACTTTATAAGATCTTTAAAAAGAATGGTTTCCATAAAGTTGAATACAGAAATTTGTTAGGTGGTATAGCAGCTATTCATGTCGGTTGGAAAATATAGGAATGTTTAAAAAAATATATAACTTGCTAAGAATTCTAAGAAAGTTATCTACCTCCGGTGCTGTAGAAACATTGGATCAGATTAAGCCAATTCCAAAAATTTTAAAATTTATATTTCATATATTTTCTTTTGGCTCATCGAAAAAAATAATAAATTTACAAAAATCCTCTGGGGAAAAATTGTGTCAATCTCTAGAAGATATGGGAACAACTTTTATTAAGCTCGGACAATTTTTGGCAACTCGCCCAGATATTATAGGAGATGATATTGCTAAAAATTTAGAAAAATTGCAGGATAAACTACCTGCCTTTAGTACTGAAGAAGCAAAAAAAATCCTTAAAAAAGAAATAGGACCTGAACATTTTAAAAGTATTTTATCAATAAGTGAACCTATTGCTGCAGCATCTATAGCTCAGGTTCATTTTGCAAAAATAAAAATCGACGATAAAGAAAAAGAACTTGCTATAAAAATTCTTAGACCAAATATTCACAAGATATTTAACGAGGAGCTAGATGCACTAATGTTTCTAGCTTATTTGATCGAAAATATTTTTAAAAAAACAAAAAGGTTGAAATTAGTAGAGGTAATTCACCTTTTAAAAGAAATAACGAACGTTGAGATGGATTTGCGCTTTGAGGCTGCAGCGGCAAGTGAACTTAGAGAAAATACAATTAATGATAAAGGTATTAGAGTTCCAAAAATTTATTGGAACTATACTTCAAAAAAAATATTAACCCTTGATAAAATCGATGGTTTTTCAATAAGAGATATTGAGAAACTTAAAAGTTTAAATATAAACCTTACAAATCTTTCAGAAAATTTAATACAGCTATTTTTGAAACAAGCAGTTAGAGATGGTTTTTTTCATGCAGACATGCATCAAGGAAATCTATTTGTTAGCAAAGAAGGTGTTATCATACCTGTAGATTTCGGCATAATGGGGAGGTTAGATAAAAATAATAGAAAATATTTGGCAGAAATACTTTATGGTTTTATTCGAAGAGACTATGTAAAAGTTGCTGAAATACATTTTTTAGCTGGGCTAGTACCTTCAAATGCATCTAAAGATGATTTTGCCCAAGCTTTAAGGTCTATTGGAGAACCTATTTTTGGACAGTCAATTAAAGATATTTCTGGAGGAAATTTATTGGGACAATTATTTGAAATAACAGAAAAATTTAATATGCAGACACAGACGCAACTTCTATTACTTCAGAAAACAATGGTTATTGTTGAAGGAGTGGCTAGAAAATTAGACCCTAACACAAATATTTGGGAAGTATCTAGGCCAGTTTTAGAAAGCTGGATGAAAAGTGTAAAAGGTCCAGAATCAACAATTAAAAAAACGGTTGAATTATCTAAAGACCTTTTAGAAAGAGTTCCTGATTTACCTAATATTATGGATAATGCTAACACAGCCTTACAAATGTTGGCTGAGGGTAAATTAAACTTGAATGCTCTCAATGGAAAAAATTTTGAAATTGAGGAATTAAAATTAAAAAATTTGAGAAACAATATGATAATAATTTTTTTAGGTATTGTAATAGGTCTTTTTATAGTATTTTAATAGGATATGAGTTTAGAAAATAAAAAAATTTTACTTGTAGTCGGTGGAGGAATTTCTGCTTACAAATCTCTCGATTTGATAAGATTACTCCAGAGGAAAGGTTCATCGGTAAAAGTTGTTTTAACTAAGAGTGGAAAAAAGTTTGTGACCTCACTTTCAATTTCAGCACTGTCAAAAAATAAAGTTTTTGAAGAAATGTTTGATGATAAAAATAAAGGAAAAATAGATCATATTTCATTATCTAGATGGGCCGATTTAATCCTTGTTTTACCTGCTACTGCAAACTTTATGTCAAAGCTCAGCAAAGGTGCTGCTGATGATCTTGCCTCTACAATTATTTTAGCCTCCAATAAAGAAATTTTTTTGGTTCCAGCTATGAACGTGAGAATGTGGTTACATAAAGCTACACAAAAAAATCTAAATAATCTTACTGATTACGGCTATAAATTTATAGGACCTGAAGACGGCGAGATGGCTTGTGGAGAGTATGGCAAAGGCAAAATGTCAAGTCCAAGACAAATATTGTCATTTTTACAAAAATTTTTTAAAAAAAAAGATTTATTAAAAAAGAAAAAAATAAATGCAATCGTTACAACTGGTCCAACGAAAGAATACTTGGATCCCATAAGATATATCTCTAATGAATCGAGTGGAAAACAAGGTTTTGAAATTGCATTAGAGTTATCGAGACTTGGAATAAAAACAACTTTAATTTCAGGACCTACAAATCTTAATTACGGAAATGATATAAAAATTAAGAAAGTTATATCTGCAAATGAAATGCTAGATGCAGTAAAAAAAAGACTGCCAGCTGATATTGCTGTTTGTGCCGCTGCAGTATCTGATTTTAGACCTACATTTATAAAAAAAAATAAGATAAAGAAAAATTCTGAAATAAATGAAATAAAAGTTGAAAAAAATCCTGACATACTAAGTTATCTTGGTAAAAATAATAGACACAGACCAAAGCTACTAGTTGGCTTTTCAGCAGAGACTGAAAATTTAATTAAGAATTCAACAAAAAAAATGCAAGAAAAATTTTGCGACATTATAATTGCAAATGATGTATCAAAAAAAGATTTTGGATTTAATAAAAACTTAAATGAAGTTACTATTATAGATAAAAATGGAAAAATCCAAAAAATTAAAAAAAATTCAAAAAAATTTATTGCTTCGCTTATTGCCAAAAAAATTGTAGATACATTTTTGTCGAATGAAAAAAGCCTCAATTAAAAGTAATGATTACCAAAAATACTACCGCCAATTAATATTAAAAAAAATCGGTATTGCTGGACAAAAAAAAATTCTTAACGCCAAAGTACTAGTTATTGGTGCTGGAGGTCTTGGATGTCCATTAATGTTATATTTGGCCTATTCTGGCGTAGGAAATTTAGGAATAGTAGATCATGATAAAGTCGAGGTATCAAATTTAAGTAGACAAATACTTTTTACCAAAAAAGACATAGGAAAAAACAAAGTATCCGTTTCAAAGAACGCTATAAAAAAAATAAATAAAAATATAAAAATTAATGTTTTTAAAAAAAAAATTAATGAAAATAACATTGATAAAATTGCAAAAAATTATCAAATTATTTGTGATGGGACTGATAATTTTAAGACTAGATTTTTAATTAATGATTATTGTTTGAAAAATAGAAAGATATTAATTTCATCAGCAATAAATAAATTTGATGGACAGCTATTTAGATTTGATTTTAGAAAGAAAAACGCATGTTTTAGATGTTTTATGCCTCGAATTCCTAATGAAGAGATTAATTGTCAGTCGGATGGAATCATGACCACTCTTGCCGGAATAGCAGGCTCACTACAAGCTAATGAAGTTATAAAATCAATACTAGATATAGAAAATAAGAAAAATGAAAATATTATGATTTTTAATGCACTTAACTCAAACTTCAGAATGGTGAAATTATTAAAAAATCCAAATTGTAAAAATAACCACCTCCATGATTAAATCGATTATATTTTCTATTCTTTTTTGTATTTTGATTAGTTTTTCTTATGCTAAGGCAGAATATTATTTGACCTTAAGAAGTGATACAGTGAATCTTAGACAGGGTCCTTCTTTAAATCATCCAATAAAGTTAATTTATAAAAAAAAATTTCTTCCAGTTTTGGTTGTAGATAAATCTTATAATTTCAGAAAAATTATAGATCACGAAAATAATTCTGGTTGGATACATATTGCCAAGCTTTCTAAGAAGAAAGCCGCTTTAAATAATTATAATAGCTCAATAATTTTTAAAAAACCTTCTGAATATTCTGAAC